>Ga0209035_10001180_pt1 | contig 10657 bp, 7 predicted proteins | sample MarorgKNORR_S2LV_6_FD_188220 | JGI IMG/M metagenome (GOLD analysis project Ga0209035, IMG submission 188220) | Marine microbial communities from the Southern Atlantic Ocean, analyzing organic carbon cycling - AAIW_A/KNORR_S2/LV (SPAdes) (version 2) | ecosystem: Environmental > Aquatic > Marine >...
ATTGTAGGAAAGCGATCTGAGATCCATTTAGAATCTTTGAATGAAATATCAAGATAGACACAATCATATCCATGAATTTTCATCTCATTATCTATTGCTCTCGCAACAATATCTCTTGGAGCAAGCTCAAGTCGTTCATCATAGTTATGCATAAATTCCTCACCATTTGGCAGAGTAAGTTTTGCACCCTCACCCCTAAGAGTTTCAGATATCAAGAATGACTTCGCATTAGGATGGAAAAGACAAGTTGGATGAAATTGAGTAAACTCCATATTTGTAATTTCACAGCCAGCCCGATATGCCATTGCAATTCCATCTCCAGTGGATGTGTCTGGATTAGAGGTATAAAGATACGACTTTGACGCACCTCCAGTTGCTATGATTGTATTATGAGAAATAAATGGAATTACTTTTTTTGTTTTCTTATGAAAAACATATGCACCATTGCATTTGCTATTACTAATAAGAAGATCAACAGCTAAATGTTGATCAAAAATTGTAATATTTTTCTTGTTTTTAGCTGTAGCAAAAAGATTAATTTGAATTGATTGACCAGTCTTGTCTGAAACATGTGCTACTCTCTTGGAGCTATGACCACCCTCAGTAGTCAGATCATAATTACTTCCTTTATGAGAAAACTCTACACCTATTTTTTCAAGCTCTATGATTGCTGATGGAGCTTGTTCAACCATAAACTTTATACTATCCTTATTACCTAGATTAAATCCTGTATTTAGTGTATCGGAGATATGCGAATTAAAATTATCCTCAGGATCCAATACTGCAGATATTCCACCTTGCGCATAGAATGAAGAGCCTTCTAATATTTCATCCTTAGAGATTACCGCAACTGATAGAGAATCTGAAAGCTGAATTGCACTCATTAAACCAGCACTTCCAGAACCAATAATAAGAACATCAAACTGATATTTATTCATCATAATTAAGTGTTACAAAAAGTTACATAAAGAAAAATTATTACCAATATTTTTGTATATAATTTCACGCAAGTTAAAACCTACTATATTTAACTTATTTCTCCTTTAAATAGTAGACTAACCCCACACTCTTATTCGAGGTGGGGTTTTTTATTTTATAAGCTTTATATTATTCATCTTTGGCTTGAAAATAATTAATAATTTAGGGAGTAATGTTAAGTTCACTAATACTGCACTAAGCATAGCAACAGTCATAAAGATTCCAAAATAGATACTTGGTATAAAGCTTGATAGTGTTAAAACTAAAAATCCTATAGCAACTGTTATTGCTGTATAAAAAATTGCAAGGCCAATGGAGGCATGAGCTCGATACATTGACATAAGATAGTCATCATCCTTAGTTAGTTCGTCTTGAAATCTATTAATGTAGTGAATGGCATTATCAATTCCAATTCCAATTGCAATTGCTGCAATAGTAATTGTCATAATATCAAGAGGTATTTTGAATAATCCCATAATTCCCAAAATTATAAGAGATGGAATGGTATTTGATAAAACGGCTATTAGAGCAATTGAAGCTGATTTAAAAATTAACATAAACATGATGAAAATAATTACAAAGACACTAGCAATTGTTTTAATTTGGGAATTGAATAGACTCTGAAGAAGGTTGTTATATAGTGAAAATGATCCTGTAAAGCTAAAACTCTCTGGGCTAAAGTTAAATTCTTCAACTAACTTTTTATTAATGGTATTAATTAATTCATTTCTATTTAATCCATCGGTTGTTTCTTTAACACGCGCAACAAAACGTATTTGGTCAGTTTCATCGGATATGTGTGGAACAAGAACTTGAGATTTTGCAAATTCTGGCATATTATTTTTACCTAAGACAAGTAAAAAGCCATTTGGTGCTTTACCTTCATTAGAAGTTTTGAGAACCTGCATAAATGTATCAATTGATAAAACTTTTCCTAAGCTATCGAGGCTATCTAAATATTTATGAACTTCATGAAACTCTTCCCTTAAGCCCTCATCTGCCCAATATGCGTTAGCAACATTATCAAAAACAATATCTAAGGGTACAGTGCCACCTAGCTCTTCATCAATTAGCTTGAGTCCTTGATGAATTTCTGTAGACTTTTTAAAATAATTTATAAAGCTATTCTCAACGGAAAGTTTACTGATTCCAAAAACAGAAATGCAGATAGTTATTACTAGAGAGATTAGTATGCTTTTTCCAAATTTATCAGTTATAAATGCAAGATTTTGAACACCTAAGATGTGATCATTATGATTTATAATTTTTGGTTTCGGTAATATTGTCATCATAACTGCAAAAAGCATAAAAGATAAAATAAGAGCAATTGATATTCCGATACTCATCATTAAACCAAAGTCAATTACTGGTTGAACATTGCTAAAAGTTAGTGAAATAAATGCAGCAATTGTAGTTATTGTTGTAAAGGCGCATGGTTTAATCATTTGTTCTAGGGTTTCCCTAGTAAGGTCATTGGTTTTTTTATCTGGATTATTTTTAGATAATTCTCTAAAGCGAACTACTAAATGAATTGTGACTGAAAGAGTCATTACAAGAAGCAGTGAAAAAAAGTTAGCAGAAATAACAGTAACCTTCCAACCAATAGCGCTAATTAATCCAGTCATGAATAGAGCTCCAGTAACACTAATCATAATTGGTAATAAAACCCAACGAATTCTTCGGAAAATTAATGTCAGAATCATTGACATTGCTAAAACAACAGCAAGACTAAATATTACTAAATCACTTTTAATATATGAAATAGCATCATTTCTTATCATGGGAATTCCACCTAAGAAAAGCGTAGCATCATTACGATATTCATCCATTGTTGAGCGAATATCAAAAATCATTTTTTTTAATATTTCATCATCAATTATTACCGTTGGATCATCAGCACTCAGTGGAATCAGTAAGGCAGTTGTTTTTAGATCCTTACTAATTAAGTTGCTTGCGTATAAAGGACTAGTTTTAAACTCATTCTCAATATAATCTAAATCAGCCTTACCATTATCTATTGTGTATACATCACTTGCCAACTCAATTAGAGAAAGAGGTGGTGATTGAAATAAAGATACATCAAGTAAAGAAATTACAGAGTCTACTCCATTAATTTCAAGCAGCTTATCTCTAAAAGATCTCAAGTTAATGAGTTGCTCTGGCTCAATTAAGCTATTCTCAGAAGTATAGCTAATTAAGAGTGATTCATCAGAGCCAAATGTTTTCTGTGTATCTAAATAGAGTTCTAGATTATTATCTCCATCCAATGATAAAGACTCAGAGGAAGCATCAAGAGAAAAGTTTTGTATCTGAAGGAGTGATGTCACTATAACTACTATTAAAAAAGACAAAGACCATATTGGTTTCTTAATTAATAGGTTTATAAGTTGAGAAAACATATTTATTATGGCAACTTAAAAAGTAAACTCTGGAAGAGGCTCTGAGCCGTTCATTAAATCAATATAAGTCTCAAAAAGAGATTTAGATTTCCATTTATCTCCATCTATCCTCTCAACAAGGGTAGCGTGCATTTGATTTTTTGAGCCAACTACAATAAATAATTTCCCACTTATCTTTAGAGCCCTTTTTAAGTCCTCACTTATAACAGGAAGAGCACAACCAACTACTATAGTATCAAACTTATCGTTACCAAGGTTTAAGTTAAGTGCATCCTCATTAACAAGTTCAACATTACTTATATTGAGCACATCAATTTTTTCTTTTGCTGCATCAATTAGCTCTTTATGAATTTCAATACTTTTAACTGACTTAGCAAGTGATGCAAGAACAGCTGTAAAGTAACCACTTCCAGTTCCAATCTCTAAAACATCTTCATGTCCTTTTAGATCAAGTGAGTCTAAAATTCTTCCCTCAATTTTTGGTGAAAGCATTTTTTCAGAATTATTAAGTGGTATTTCCATGTCAGCAAAAACTAAGTTTTGATATTCTTCAGGAACAAAGTTTTCGCGAGGGATATCAATGAGTGCTTGATTTGCACGAATATTAAGACCACCCCAAGGCCTTATTTGCTGTTCAATTACATTTTTTCTTGCCTGCTTAATATCCATAGTTTTCCTATTTCTTTTTTCTTGGTGGCATTAAATCAGTAATAGTTCCTTCTGCCATTTCAGCTGCAAATGCCGTTGTTTCTGATAGGGTGGGGTGAGCATGAATTGTTAAGGCAATATCACTCATATCACAGCCCATTTCAATAGCTAAGCTTGCTTCTGATATTAGGTCACCAGCATTCTTACCACAAATACCCATTCCAAGAATCTTACCCGAATCTGTATCAAATAATCCTTTTGAAACACCCTCACTTCGACCAATACTTAAGCTTCTTCCAGATGCCGCCCAAGGAAAAACTCCTTTTGTAAATTTAATACCACTTTCTGTTAATTCCTTTTCAGTTTTTCCAGTCCATGCAACTTCAGGATCAGTATATGCAACTGATGGAATTGTGAGAGCATCAAATCCAGATTTTTCACCACTGATTACCTCTGCAGCTACTTTACCTTCATGAGTTGCCTTATGTGCAAGCATTGGTTGTCCAACAATATCCCCAATTGCAAATATATTTTCAACATTAGTTTGCATTTGAGTATTTGTTGAAATAAATCCACTTTTATCTACTTCAACACCTGCTTTATCTGCATCAATATCATGGCCATTTGGTGAACGACCGACAGCAACTAAAACTTTGTCAAAGGTATCAGTTGAGGGCGAGTCTTTACCTTCAAAATCTACTTTAATTCCTTTTTTTAATGCAGACATTTTTGTAACTTTAGTATTCAAGAATATGTTCGCATATTGTTTCTTTACTTTTTTAAATAGAGGCATAACAATATCTTTATCCGCTTGAGGAATAATTTGTGCACCAAGTTCAACCATCGTTATTTCACTTCCAAGCGCATCATAAATAGTTGCCATTTCAAGGCCAATAATACCTCCACCAACAACTAGTAATCTTTTGGGAATTTCATCCAATAAAAGGGCATCAGTAGAGTCCATTACTCGACTATCATCAAATGGGAACATTGGGAGTTTTGTTACTTTAGATCCAGCAGCAATGATACAGTTTTCAAATTCAATTACTTCATCACTACCTTCAAGAGTAGCTTGATTCTTCGAAAGGAATTTTGCATAACCCTTAATTACTTTAACTTTTCTTGCCTTAGCAAGAGCTTGAATTCCACCAGTAAGTTTATTGACTATGCCTTCTTTATTTTTTCTTACAGCATTAATGTCAATCTTTGGGCTTGAAAAGCTTATACCAAGTTCACCTGCATGTTTGGCTTCATTAATTACCTCAGCAGTATGAAGGAGTGATTTTGAAGGAATACAACCTACATTTAAACAAACCCCACCCAGTGAATCATGAGTCTCAACTAAGGTAACTTCTTTACCGAGATCTGCAGCACGAAACGCAGCTGTATAACCACCAGGACCTGAGCCAATTACTAGTAGTTGAGTTTTAATCATAATAACATCTCCATAATATTTTTTAATACATGATTTAGCTCAGCCATAAATCTTGCTCCTTCTGCTCCATCAATAACTCTATGATCATATGAAAGTGCTAAGGGTAGAGTTGGGGTAGGGATAAAAGACTCACCATTCCAAACTGGCTTCATTTGAGTTCTGGATACTCCTAAGATTGCTACTTCAGGCGAATTAATTATAGGTGTAAATTGGGTTCCACCTATTCCTCCTAAACTTGAAATTGTAAAGCCTGCACCCTTCATCTCACTAGCTTCTAGATTACCTTCCCTAGCTTTAGAGGAAATTATAGAGAGTTCATCAGAAAGTTCTATTAAGGATTTTTTACCAACATCCCGAATAACTGGAACAACTAGGCCATTTGGAGTATCTACTGCGATACCTATACTAAAGAATTTTTTTAAAATTAAGTTTTCGTTATTTTCATCAAGTGAGGCATTAAAATTCGGATGACGCTTTAAAACCTGAACTATAGCTTTCATAATGAAAACTAATGGACTTAATTTGATACCTCTTTCTTTTTGATGCTTACGAAAACGTTCCATTTGTTCAACATTAACTTCATCAAATTGAGTCACATGAGGTATAGAGTTCCATGATTTAATCAGGTGTTTTCCTGATTTCTTTTTGATTCTTGATAGTGGCAATATTTCGGTTTCATCACTACTTCCATTAGTAACAATATCTTTAACATAAGACTTTAAATCTTCTTCAAGAATCCTGCCTTTTTGACCAGTACCATTAACTTTTAAAAGACTTACACCAAGCTCTCTAGCTAATTTTCTTATAGATGGAGATGCATGTGATTTAGGATCTGTATTTAGAGAAAACTCTTCTTTAGGTTCATTACTTTCTGGGATTTCTTTATCAATTTTTTCATCAGTAGAGGGAATATCTTCAAGGGTTTCTGTATGTACTTTATCCTCTTCTACTATTTTGCTTGTAGCCTCTTTTTTTGCTTCATCATTGTCTTCTGATTCACTTTCTAAAGTAAGAATAAGTTCACCCTGGGCAATCTTATCATCAACTTTAACAGCAATACTAACTACCCTTCCTGAAAAAGGTGCTGGAATTTCCATTGTAGCTTTATCAGTTTCAAGTGTAATGATGCTATCATTTTCATTAATATTATCTCCAACCTTGACCAGTACCTCGATAATATCAACAGAGTCGAAATCACCTATATCTGGTAACTCAACATTTTTTTTAGTAGGCATATAGATTATTAATTAAGCATAATACTTGAAGAACGTAATTATCCCAAAAATCGCTTAATAAAGGCGATAAATGTTAAAATTATTTTGTAAAGTAAAACTTGAAATTATTTATATAATATCTCTTATTTTCTAAACTCATTATTAAAAAAAAATATGCCATTAGCTCTTTCTACAAAAAATTTAGCTAAGACTTATTCAAATAAACTTGAAGCCCTTAAGGGGGTAAGTGTGAGCGTAGAGGAGGGAGATTTTTTTGCTCTTTTGGGATCAAATGGTGCAGGGAAGACTACAGCAATAGGAATTATAGCTGGACTATTAAAAGCTTCTTCTGGTGAGGTTAAAATTAATGGATTAGAACAAAAAGCTAATGCAAATGAAGTTAAAAAGATGATAGGCTTAATGCCTCAAGAATTTAACTTTAATCCTCACGAGCCAATTATTGAAATTTTAATGAACCAAGCGGGTTATTTTGGTATTCCTAGATCTGAAGCAAAAATTCAAGCTGAGATTTTATTAAAAAAAATGGAATTATGGGATAGGTGCTTCGATGTAGCTCAATCACTATCTGGCGGAATGAAAAGACGTCTTATGCTTGCTCGAGCGCTGATACATAAGCCTAGAATTTTGATTTTAGACGAACCTACTGCTGGTGTTGATGTTGAAATTCGTCAATCAATGTGGCGTTATTTAACTCAGCTTAATAATGAAGGAATGACTATTATATTAACAACTCACTATTTAGAGGAAGCTGAGGCTTTATGCCGTAATATAGCGATTTTGAATGATGGAGTTCTAGTTGAGCAGTCTAATATGAAGAAGCTTCTACTAAGGGCAAAACGTCAAGTTTTAATTATTGATACTGAAGAAGTTCTTCCAACTAAAATTTCTATAGAGAATTGTGATTGTGAAATATTAGATGAAAATACATTACAAGTTTCTCAGGGAGAATCAACCACAATATCAGATGTAATTTCTAGTTTATCTTTGCAAAACATTAATGTTGCTCACTTGCGCAGCTCACAAAACCGCTTAGAAGCATTATTTATTTCACTTACTAGCTAGAGATTATCATGTGGATCGCTTATAAAACAATTGTTACAAAAGAGATACTAAGGTTTGCTAGAATTTGGGTTCAAACAATAGTTCCTCCAGTCATTACTACTTCACTTTATTTACTAATATTTGGAGGTTTAATGGGTGGTAGGATTGGTCAAATGCAGGGTGTAGAATATCTTGACTTCATAGTTCCTGGAATAATTCTTATGACTGTAATTATGCAATCTTATGCCAATACAGTTTCATCATTCTTTATGACCAAGTATAACAATAGTTTTGAAGAGTTATTAGTTTCAACAACCCCTAATTGGGTAATACTAATGGGATTTGTTAGTGGTGGTGTTGCGCGAGGTTTTTGTGTTGGAATAGCTGTTACTTTGACTATTTCTTTTTTTGTAGAATTACAATTATTTAATTTTTTTGTAATTGCAGCTACATTCCTTGTTACATCAATAATGTTTTCATTAGCAGGATTCATTAATGCTGTTTTTGCAAAAACGTTTGATGATATTTCAATTGTTCCTAATTTTGTATTACTTCCTCTAACTTATCTAGGTGGAATGTTTTATAGTATTGATATATTGCCTAGTTTTTGGAGAGGCATATCTTCTTTCAATCCAATTTATTACTTGATGGACTCATTTAGATTAGGTTTTTTAGGTATTGGTTCTGTTGAACTTTGGAAGGCTTTTTTGATACCTATAGTAATGATTGTGATCTTAGCTTTATTGGCTAATAATCTATTAAAAAAAGGTGTCAGTATAAAGACAGAGTAATTTCAACTTTTTTATATCTCTACAACCCATAGTTTAATAAAGTTTATATGTTTAAAAATTCGTTAAAAATTTCAAAAATAAGTTATTTTTTATCCTTAATAGTTATGATTACTATTAACTCAAAAGCGATTGCTGTTGAAGACCTTTCATTTCCATTTAATGCTGATAGTGGAAAGTACTGGCAATACATCAGTGATCAAGTGATGGGGGGTGTTTCTGATGGTGAAGTTACTCTTGAGCAAGATGGAGAAATGTATTATGCAAGACTTACAGGTAATGTAAGTACAAGGAATTATGGTGGTGTTATTCAGTTACGCACAGGAATTTCATTTGCAAATTCTGAAAAAGATGGCAAAAATCTTCAGGGCGTTCGTCTTAACGTAAGAGGCAATGGTGAAACTTATGATATCCATATAATAACTAATGATATGGCTTATTATGGAGACTTTTATTATGCTACCTTCCAAGCTGATTCTGAGTGGAAAATGATTGACTTGCCTTTTAATACATTCGAACGTAAGCGTTACAATACTTCAAAGTTAGATGCTAAAAATATAAGAAGCTTTGCTATTGCAGCTTATGGCCGTGATTTCACATCTGATGTTTCAGTCTCAATAATAGAGTTTTACTATTAGAGAATCTTTTGTTTAACTTCTCATACATCAAACGCAAAAGTTGCTTTTATAGGTCTTAATTGCTCCTTTCCTAAAATCATATCTGCTGCACGAGCAGCTATCATTTGAGTTGGGGCATTTAAATTTCCTGAAATTATTTGCGGCATAACAGAGGCATCGACAACGCGAAGATTTTTGATTCCATGTACCTTCATTTGGTCATCAACAACTGCCATTTCACCACTCCCCATAGCACAAGTACAGCTGGGGTGATAGTCTGTCTCTGCGGCATTTCTTATAAACTGCTCAATGTCAGCCTCAGATTGCACTTTTGGACCTGGTATTAACTCGACCCCCCTAAACTCATCAAATGCAGGCTGTGAAATGAGTTCACGCGCTTTTTTAAATCCATTCACCATATCAGCTAAATCTTCTGAGTCTTGGAAGTAATTAAATGCCATTAATGGTTTTTCAAGTGGATTTGCAGATTTTAGAGTTACTTGCCCCCTACTCCGAGGTCGCAGATGATCTACATGAATTGAAAAAGCTTGTAGTAAGGATATTTTATCGTCATTATATTCAAGTCCTACTGGACCAAAGTGATACTGAATGTCAGGGTATGCTATATTTGGACTGCTTTTTATCAGTCCACCCGCTTCCCAAATATTTGAAGTTGCGATTCCCTTTCTAGTAAAGACCCATCTTATACCGGTTGCTAATTTTCGATGAGGTTGATTAACTTTATGTATTGGAAAACTTTTTTTGCATGCGTATTGTAATATGACGCATGAATGGTCTTGAAGGTTTTGACCAACACCAGGAAGATCGGCATGAATTTCTATTCCATGCTCTTGCAGATGCTTTGATGGGCCGATACCAGAAAGCATCAGTAAATGTGGCGAGTTTATTGCCCCACCCGATAGTATTACTTCTTTATTAGCTTTTACTGAATGAAGCTTGCCCTTATGCTTAAAGGAAACCCCATTTACTGAATTACCAGTAATATTTATTTTCATGACCTGAGCTTTTGTGAGGAGCGTTATATTTCCTCGAGCAAGGGCTGGCCTTAGATATGCTCCAGCAGCGCTGCATCGACGCCCATGTTTTCGGGTTGCGTCAAGCCTTGCTATACCTTCAGGATTAAAACCATTAAGATCTTCAGAATAACCCTGTCCAGATTGACGTCCCGCTTCTTCAAGTGCATCAAACAAAGGATTATTAAAAGAACCTTTTGTGACGCCAAGATTGCCGCTACCGCCTCGCCACTCATCTTCACCACGATCTGAATTCTCACCTTCTTTAAAATAAGGTAAGCATTGATCATAAGACCATTTCTTTAATCCACATTCAGTTTGCCAGCGATCATAATCTAATGGATGGCCTCGCATATAAACCATTGAGTTAATAGAAGAAGAGCCTCCAACAACTTTACCTCGAGGCATTGGAACATTTCGATCAAAAAGCTCTGGCTCATTCTCGGTTGAATAATTCCAGTTAATCTTTGGGTTTCGGTAAG
>Ga0209035_10001181_pt1 | contig 10646 bp, 8 predicted proteins | sample MarorgKNORR_S2LV_6_FD_188220 | JGI IMG/M metagenome (GOLD analysis project Ga0209035, IMG submission 188220) | Marine microbial communities from the Southern Atlantic Ocean, analyzing organic carbon cycling - AAIW_A/KNORR_S2/LV (SPAdes) (version 2) | ecosystem: Environmental > Aquatic > Marine >...
ATGATGCCCATCATACGAAAATTTCTCACCAGCAAATATTTTCCGACAAATTTCAATCACTTCTTTTGTATGTAATACCGGCTTCGAAAAAGGGATTCCATGCCATCCCTCAATAACCTGTGGCCCACTGGTTCCTAGGCCAAGCATGAATCGTCCGCCAGATAAGGAGTCAAGAGTTTGAGCTGTCATCGCGATTAAGCCCGGTGTTCGAGTGCCCACCTGAAAGATACCTGAACCAAATCGAAGTGATGTAGTTTTCGCCATTAGGTAGGCCAACGGCGTGGCAGCATCGTGTGTCCAGCCTTCGGCATTCCAAAGTGAGTCCACGCCAAGCTTTTCAGCACCCACCGCAAAGTCAACGGCTGAATCCCAATCATCAATCGAATTTTTGTGAAGTGCAACAGCAACTTTCATTTTCCGGTCCTTATCTTTACTCGTAGCCGTATTACTTTAGTCGAACAGATGCTGCGACGCAGATGCTCTTTTATTTAAAAGATTATTAGGAAATTGAATCGCCGATATAACACTGTTTTAGTGTGTGTTCTCGCTGTAGACTAAAGTTCAACAAATTCATTGGCTATGGACGATTAACGAGGGAGATAATATATGGCGGATATGATCACCACTGATTCAGGACTGCAGTATGAAATTTTAGTAGAAGGGTCTGGAGCGACACCTGGGCCTACGGATACAGTATCGGCTCATTACCACGGAACCTTTGAAGACGGCCGTGTATTCGACAGTTCAGTTGACCGTGGCGAGCCAATAGATCTTCCGGTCAATGGAGTTATTGCTGGGTGGCAAGAGGCACTTCAAATGATGAAAGAAGGCGATAAATGGCGCTTAGTGGTGCCACCTGAGCTCGGCTATGGCGCTGCTGGCGTCGGTCCTATTCCAGGAAATAGCACTTTAGTCTTTGAGGTTGAGTTGATAAAAGTCAGGTAATTGAGTGACTCGATGACTTTGTGCTAGTCGACATGGTGTAGATCATCAGCTGATACCTTTACTGCGAGGTCCGTCGTAAGACTTGGAATCAAATAGCCACGTTTTGAGGGTATGTTTCTAATCTTGTGCCCGACATCTTCGATTAGGCACTACACTCGCATCCGGAGGCTCATCCTATGACGACGTACGCAAAAACTGTAGTGACACCAGACCAGGTCAATTTTTACAATGAGAATGGTTACATACTTTTTGAAAAACTCATTGATGAAGAGACACTTGATGCCCTAAGAGTTGAAACTGATCGAGTCGTGGCGGAGGCTGCAGAACTCACCGAGCATAACGCTCAGTACGATCTCGAGGACTCTCACTCGGTTTCTGACCCAAGGGTTCGTCGTCTGAAATCTCCTTCATCGAATTGGCCTTTTTTCTGGGATTTCGTCAAATATCAGCCAGTATTGGATGTAGTAGAGGCGTTAATAGGTACAGATATTCGTTTGCAGAACGATAAATTAAACATGAAGTCTGCTCAGTTTGGCGCTGCAGTAGAGTGGCATCAGGATTGGCCCTTCTATCCTCATACTAATGATGAATTGCTGTCGGCTGGGATACTGCTAGACGATTGTTATCAAGAGAATGGACCTCTGCTCGTGATTCCTGGATCTCACAAGAGACCAATTTATGATCATCATGCTGACGGTTTTTTTTCAGGTGCGGTAAATCCGGATAACTTTGACTGGGATATGAACACAGATCCTGTGGCCTTGGAAGGACCTGCCGGAAGTGTTTCCTTTCACCATGTTCGAATCATGCATGGTTCTGCATTGAATACTTCAGATAGAATGCGCCGTTTACTTCTTAATGGCTATGCAGCAGCAGATGCATGGCCGATTATGGGTCTCGGCAAAATGTCATTAGATGATTACAACGCCAAGATCTGTCATGGGAATCCAGTTTTGCAGCCTAGACAGACTGAAGTACCTCCTTATCTACCATTACCTGCGGCGCCTCTGCAAGGTTCTATATATGAGAATCAGAAGGCTCTTAAAAATCGTTTTTTCGACACATACAAAAAGCCTTAGATCGCGGACATTTTCGTCAAAGTGTGACTGACTAGCCGAGACTGCCTTTTAATTGTTTTAAATAGACGTTTATATTTTGATTACGAATTTCTGAAAAATGTGTATTTGTGGCGTGCCACTGCGATGCCAATAAGCACATGATTTTCGAAGGCATATCGTAGTAAATTAGTCTGCCTGAGGAAGGCAGAATCGCTGAGATTTCCAAGATATTTATTTCCAGTAGCCTATTCTATTCCCAAGTGTCCTTGGCGAGTTTGTGTTCTCGCGCAGTAGCTTTATGTGATAATGTGTGCGATATTCATGCTTATATGGCGCACATCACAAGAAATTATGTCGTCTCAGTAGGAATTATTGAAGATGCATATTGACTCTTCTTGGCATTGGCAGCGTCCCAGGAAAGTAAATCTATTAGAGAAATCTGAGCGTTTTGAAAATGATCAGGATGTTTCCGATGATATTGGTATGGTAGACGAGCTGAAGTGGAATTTTCTGGGACGTCAAACTCTAAATCCTTTGAAAGAACTACCGAATGGTCACAGGTATTACTGCCAACTGTATGATCAAATCAGAGTTTCACCAACTAATAAGAGGTCAATCGGATCCTATTTTTTTCTTAGGACCGGAAATTTACTGGATTCTGCAATTACGCTTGCGACTGAAGAGCATTTTAACTTCTGTTTAAGTGAGAGCGCTGAGCTGTGGTGGGTGACAAAAGCGATGGAAGCATTATTGAATTTTGGTGCACCACGCGCTGTGAGTTATCAGATGGGATTAATTTCGCAAATCGACGTTGTTAACCCCATGCGAATTGAAGAGCGAATTCCTTTTGTGGAACCCTATCAATTTTACCCCGCTGAACAGGCACGACTAATCCAGATGGCCGATGCAGCGCGGGATGTTCGATACTGGCCGACACTCAATCTTACGATTTCATATTCGGTATTGCTTGATTGGGTAGTCACTGTAATCAATGAGAAGCTTTTAGAGTATGCTACGCCGCAGTTTAAAATCGTATTTGGATCTCATCGAGGTCAAATTTTGAATATGAGCTTGGATGGTCAATCATCAGCTATGCAGAAAGTGACATGGGTCACTACTCCAACTAATCTTTGTGGCTACTTTTGGCTTTGTGCAGCTGACGAGTTACAAAGTTTGGGGGCAAAAGAATACTACCGGTGTGCAGGATTTCAAAGGTGCGCCGTCTGGCTGAGTAAAAAAACTGCACAACGTGCCAAGCGTTTATATTGTCGACCAGCTTGTAGGATGGCGGACGCGCGCGCGACTTCCAGAGCACTAAATCAGATGAACTAGATCTGTACCTCATAACCAGCTTTTAGCTGAGGTTTGACTTTTGCGACAGTTATAAGTGACTCGACACAATCTCTGATGGATTCGTCGAGTGGTCTAAATGTAATCGGAACGACGGAACGAATTCGGTCGTTCCGCAATTCAACTCCGGCCCAAACTCTTCTTAGTTCTTCTTCACGGACTTGAATTCGCTCTGGAAAGTCATCGGTTACGTCAGGGGTGTCATGTCCAAGCTCAGGTAGTAATCGATCTATACTTGCACAGATATCTTCGACATTACGCATGTCAGTCGACCAAGCTATGTAGCGTTCACCATTTGAGACGGCAACGCTCTCGAGCAAACCGATGTGGCACGCAGCATCATCTCTGACGTCGACGGTCATCCAAGGTCGATACGCTCCATTTTGAAAATATTTTCCTAGAAGCATAGTTTCGATATTGTGTTGCCATGGCCCCATGTCTTTTTGGTGAGCAGATAGAATGGGTCCGACGTTGTCAGCGGGACAGCATGTCACCGCATCCCACGTGCCATTTTTCTCTGCGGCGTCTGAAAACGCTCTCTGTGCGAGCACTTTGCCCATTGAGTATCCCTGTCTTTCAGCAGTTCTTTTTGGATTCAATTCATCCGGATATCTGTCCTCGTAGCAGACTGGCCGGCGTTCCAGTTCGAAAATATCTGCTTCGGAAAGGACGGCAGCAATGCTAGAGGTCACAATCACACGATTTACGGATTGAGATTTATTGACACTTTCAATGATGTGATCGCAGACCATTTTTACATAATCTTGGTCGTCGTATGTGCTCACGTGTGAAACATGGCATACTCCCTGGCATCCTTCGAAGATCTCGTCAAAGCAGCCAGCTTCATCAAGATTGGCCGAGTGGAGTGTCAGTCGTCCTGATGCATAAGCTGGCATTGCTTTGAGAAAATCGGTTTTTTTTGAATCGTTGGCGTCGCGAACACATGCGCGCACTCGATATCCTTTGTCTAGGAGAAGCTTAACCACCCAACTCCCAATAAATCCTGCACTACCTGTTACAGCTACTGTGCTTCCTTTTGCAATCGGGGGCATATGTAATCTCCTTTGTAGACTATTTCTGATATGCAATATACCAGCGTTGCGAGATGATTTCACGAGCAGAAGTCGTCTACCTGTTGAGAATTATTCAGCTCCGACAGGATCAAGTACGAGATTTTGTGTTGGAGGTATTGCAGAATTTATTTTTGGCTTTCGCTTTGACCGAATGCGCAGATAAAACAGGGAAAGAATAAGCAAGTTAATGATGCCCATAATGGACGCGTAACTAAATGACCAGACATAGTTTAAGTAGGTGTCATACATAATGCCGCCAATAAAACCACCCATTCCCATTCCTACCCAGCCAAAAAAACTAGTCATGCTCATAGCACGCGCGGCAAGCCGCGCTCCTACCATCACTCGAGTGCACATTAAGAGGCTTGTCATCACGCCCGAATACGTGAAGCCAAAGAAAATTGCTACGAAGTAAAGTAGTGGCAGCGAGTCGATGTGTGGGAACCAGAAAACAAAGAATGTCTGACCCAGTGACATAATCATGTAGGTAGGGAGAGCGCCAATCCAGTCACCTAATTTTCCTCCCATGATTCGGCCGAGCCCGCCGGAGAGCATAAGCACCAAAAAGACACTTGATGCGACTTCTACAGAGCGACCCGTGTCGGTGAGTAATGGAATTAGATGCACAATCGGCATAGACATGCAATTACAGCAAAAAATAACAGCAACGCTAATCCAAGCCACCACTTCAATCTCTGAGAGTGGGAAGTCGCGTTCGCTATCTGTTCCACTTTGTATAACTTCCTCACGCCAAGGTGATTCTCTGATTAGAAACGCAAGTGGAAGCGCAATGCACACGTAGACCACTGCCATAATTAAGTATGTTGATCTCCAACCATTCGCGCCGATAGAGATGGCAACAAGATATGGGACAATTCCCTGGCCAACGGCTCCACCGGCGGCAGTAATACCGATAGCGAGTCCAGGGTTATGTCGAAACCAAAAACTCACGTTTGCAAATAATGGTGCGGTCGCGAGCGCTGCTCCAAACGCACCAAACACAAAGTAGATTGAATAGAACTGGAGGAGACTAGTCTGGTTGCTTAATAAAAAAAGGCTGGTCGACATAGCAATAGCGGCTACAACCCCAAACCATCGTGTTCCATACTTGTCAGCTATAACACCCCAAAATACCCCGAATACTGCAGTTGAAAGCGCAATAACTGTGTACCCAAGGGAAGTTTCAGCTCTGCTCCATCCGAACTCTAGCGTGAGCGGTTTCAGGAAAACTGAGATGGCACCAAGAGATCCAAAGGCGAGGACACTCAATGTGAACACAACAAACACCATCAACCATCCATATAGTGGATCTCGAGCGTCCGAAGTAGTGCTTGATGTTACGGTGTTCAATGTGCCTCTGTAAGTCTGATTTCGAGTTCTGGATTTTCACTATAGGCTGTGACAGGTGTAGTCGATAGCATTCAGGGAGAACATTGGCGATTGATCGAACATAAATTATTTCAAGTGTGCGTTATAGTATCGGCAGAGTTAGTGAGGTTGGAGAGGAAAGTCCGTGACCAATGATGCAGCTCCAGTTAGATTCTTACGCGGAATCAATGTTCTTGATATTTCAGAGGGCGTCGCCGGACCATTTTGTGCAAAATTATTATCCGACATGGGAGCTGATGTCATAAAAGTTGAGCGACCTGGAAGCGGAGATTCAAGTCGTCATGTAGGCCCATTTCTAAATGGCCTCACTGATCCAGAGATGAGTCCAAGTTTTTTCTTTTTGAACACAGGGAAACGAAGTATAGAACTTGATATATATAAGGAAGAGTCAAAATCTACACTTCACAAATTGATTCAGAAGTTTGATGTAATTATATCCAGCGATACGGATTCGATACTAGGAGATCATGATTTAGGATTTGAGTCCCTTCGGACTATTAATCCAAAAGTTATCTTGACAACTGTGACGGGTTTTGGCTCGTTTGGACCGCACTCACATTATCAGTCCTCACATTTGATTTCTTGTGCAGTTGGTGGCTGGGCTCAGTTATGTGGTACGCCAGATCGTGAACCTTTACAGGCCGGCGCAAGAGTTACTCAAACTCTAACAGGAGCATATGCAGCAGTTGCGACACTACTCGCGGTCCAGGGTCGAAATAATCATGGTAACGGAGAGCATGTTGATGTCAGCGCTCAGGAATCGGTACTTGCGGGAGCTCAAATGCCAACACTTTTTTATGAGTATCACGGCTTGATGCCTGAGAGGTATTCGAGCGTGGGTTCAGGGGCCGGCGGCGCCTTCATGCTACCAACGAGCGATGGTTATGTAGGTCTAAATGCTCTAACTGCCCCACAGTGGGTAATGCTTTGCGATTTTTTGGGGCGCCGAGATATTGCCGAGAATCCGTACTACGAGGGTGTCTCTTGGCGAAATCCTGATCATAGAGTGGAAGAGATTAGAGCTATTTTTCAAGAGGCACTAAAAGATCGGACGGCTGAAGAGCTATTTCATGAAGCTGCAGCATGGCGTGTACCGTTTGGTCTTGTGCCAACATTATCCGATCTATTTGAGTTGCCCCCACACAAGGAAAGAGGTTTTTTCACTGAACTTGTTCATCCGACTGCTGGACCGGTGGCAATTCCTGGAGTTCCTTTCAAGACGACTGCCGGAGAATTTGAAATCCGGAGGCCTCCACTTCTTGGAGAACATACGGATGAAATTCTGACGGAAATTGCTAGTACCAATGGGGATGTGGTGGCAGCTGCTTCGTCGAAAAGTATTAATACTTTACCCCTATCCGGGTTACGAGTTGTTGATTTATCAATGTTTTTTGCCGGACCAGTGGGGGCACAGATATTGGCTGATGCCGGTGCCGATGTTATCAAGGTGGAATCTGTGCAGCGGATTGATGGCTGGAGAGGTGCGGGAGGTGAATCAGATTCAGAGTTACCTTCGTGGGAGAGCTCTCCGTATTTCAATTGGGTGAATCGAAGCAAAAAAGACATTACATTGAATCTAACGGACCCAAGAGGCCAAGACATTCTGAAGGAATTAGTGCGGCAAGCGGATGTTGTAATAGAAAATTATACGCCGCGAGTGATGGCCAATTTTGGTCTGACCTATGACGTCTTGAAGGCGATAAAGCCTGATTTGATAATGCTTTCATTATCAGGTTTCGGAGCAGGAAATTCGTGGAGTGATTACACAGCATTTGGGATGTCAACAGAGCAATTTTCAGGCCTGTCTCATCTGACTGGCTACGCTGATGACGCACCGCTTTTCACTGGAATGACAGGCGGCGATCTATATTCTGGAGTCATTGGTGCTTGGAGCCTGTTATCTGCTCTCAACCATCGGAGCTTGACAGGTGAGGGCCAACACATCGATTTGAGTCAGATTGAGGCTTGTAACCTGTATCTAGGAGATTTAATGGCTACTTGGTCACTTTCTCATATTGATCCCGGTCGGATGGGTAACTCTCGATTTAGTGAAATTCCACAGGGAATTTATCCGTGTGCAAATAATCGTTGGATAGCAATATCGTGCGCGACAGACGAGCAATGGGATGTCTTGATGGGTGAACTTGGTGTTGTTGATTGGACGGTAAGCACGGTTCACGATCAAATCGGCGCATGGACCGCATCAAAAGACCATGTCGAACTGATGGATTATCTTCAAGCTCGCGGAATTCCTGCCGGGGCAGTGATGAATGGTCCAGAATTACTAGCGGACAAACATCTTAGGGATAGAGGGGCCTTCATATTGCAAGATCGACCAATCCTTGGTGAAAAACATTACCCTGGCCAGCCGTATCACTTCAAACTTGCTGAGACGGTCGCCAATGTGCGTGCACCTTTTTTAGGTGAGCATACTGAGGAGATTCTCTTGAATCTTGCAGGTATAGAACCAGATCAGTTGAAGGAATTGTATGAAGATGATGTGATTGGGACAGTTCCGATTGCGGCAAGATAAGAGTTTGTCATCAGATTTTCAAGAGTAAGAAGTGCTTCATCTGCACGAAGATGAGTTGTTAGAAATATCGTTTTAGTAGATTGTTGGAGGATTGAATATGTCGGGTAGATTGGACGGGAAAGTAGCAATTGTTACAGGTGGTAATAGTGGAATCGGGGAATCAACGGCGAGGCTATTTGCGGCTGAAGGTGCTCGAGTTGTAATTATGGCTCGTCGCGAAGAAGAAGGCTTAAAGGTTCAGCAGTCAATTAATGATGAAGGTGGAGAGTCAACGTTTGTTCAGTGTGATGTTGGAGACCCAGACATTGTGGATGCCGCGATTTTAAAAGCTGCCGATGTCTATGGAGCTATCGATATTTTATTTAATAATGCGGGGCATGGTGGCGGAGGCGAATTCCCAGACGTCACTAACGAAGCCTGGAACACCATCATTAACAATAATCTTAACGGGACATTTTATGTATCACGGGCGGTATGGCCACATATGGTAAAGGCGGGTGGTGGTGCAATCGTAAATATGTCTTCTCTGGCAGCTCAGCGCGGGTTTAGCCCGAGGATGATTGATGAATTCGGGGCGACAAATCCTGCATACTATGCGGCTAAGGCTGGTATTGACGCACTTACGCGTTATATGGCCGGTGTAGGTGGTAAGAATAATATTCGTGTTAACTGTGTTCGACCTGGTCAAATCCTGACTCCTGGAGCGACAGGTGGAACCAGTGATGATGCCGACGGCGGACACCATGTGTTTGAGAGTATGTTTGATTTTGCTCAGATAATTCCCGGTCCCGGATACCCGATCGATGTAGCAAATCTTGTTCTCTTTTTGGTATCAGACGAGTCGCGCTTTCTCACTGCCGAAATGATTAATATTGATGGTGGAGTGGCAGCCAAAATATAGGTTGCGACATTTTAGCCAGTTAATTAAATCTTTCTGGATCAAAGGGTGATAAGTCAAGCAGGCTTGTGCCACCGGTATTAATCAGGTCAGACATAGCACGCCCTGCCGCAGGGGACATTAATATTCCTTGCCGTCCATGGCCTGTTGATATGAATAAATTACTGTTTGGGATGAGTTCACCCATGATTGGTCGTCCGTCGTCCGATAGCGGCCGTAGACATGCTGTTTGCTCAATGAGTTCAGCGGTCTCGAGTGCCGATGAAAATGTTAATCCGAAAGCAATAATTTCATCCCGCGCGGCATCTGTTATGGACGTATCAAACCCGACATCCTCCTCAGTGGTTCCAAGTATTAAAAGTCCGTTTTCTCTCGTGATTGCGTAATTTGAACCGTTGACTAACGTTAGATGCGTTAGTTGTTTTTGTGGTTGAGTTTTGATTATTTGACCTTTTAGGGGTCGGACCGGGATCGCTCTATTTGTCCAAGGTGATGCATCTTTTGCCCATGGCCCCATGCTAAGCATGCATGCATCTCCAGCAATAATTTTATGATCAACCGTCACAGACTCAAAGATTTGCTCATTTAAGTTAACTCCGGTGACTTTCCCAGTAATGAATTTCACACCTAGTCTCTCGGCTGCAGCTACCAGGGCTAGAGTGAACTTATATGGATCAACCTGTGCTCCGACTCCAAGAAAAGCCCCTCCATATTTGGCTTTATCTATCCAGCCTGTTTGTTTTGCGAGGACGTTGGCGTCGAGCAGTTCTGTTGGTGATTCATTTAATTGAGTTTCCGATAATCTACTTTTGAGGTCAGATAGTTCTGTCGCAGTATTGGGCACATTCACTATGGGTGTTACTGAGTAGTCATATCGAACCCCCGACTCGCCGGGTAATTTCTGGGCTAATTGTTGATGTAAGTTGAATCCCACCATCCTGATTTCAAAAAGAGGATCATCCAAGGTGTTTATGGAAGGGGGGGATAGGATGCCTGCTGCAGCACCGCTTGCTCCGGAGGCTATACCATCGGATTCAATCACTGTGACTTTTGTGCCAGCCAGCGCAAGAAAGTACGCGGTGGCACAACCGATAACGCCTCCACCACAAATGACAACGTGTGTACTCATTAACCAGACTCGTATTTAAATAATTAAACGTTTTATTCCTTGAGTTTAGCAAAATATGAAGAAATATTGCGAAATTCAACGAGAGTTAATTTTCCTTTAATTCATATCCGAATCACCCCAAGCAGCACAATATTCCTCAGAAAATATGCAAGAAATGGCTTGTACGGCTATTTAGAGAGTGTTTCAGTTAGGTGTGATGAAACTACCTTATGGTGAGGCTCCCAAGCACTCTGAGAACCTATGTGGAGACATATTTTTTTCGGATTTATTG
>Ga0209035_10001182_pt1 | contig 10640 bp, 6 predicted proteins | sample MarorgKNORR_S2LV_6_FD_188220 | JGI IMG/M metagenome (GOLD analysis project Ga0209035, IMG submission 188220) | Marine microbial communities from the Southern Atlantic Ocean, analyzing organic carbon cycling - AAIW_A/KNORR_S2/LV (SPAdes) (version 2) | ecosystem: Environmental > Aquatic > Marine >...
TAAGTATTGCTGACTGATGTCTTCTTTGATCAAAACCATCTTGCAAGGCAGCGAAAGCCAAAAACAAAGCACTAAGGCACGTTAATAGGAGTATTGAATTTAGTGCTTTAGTGACTTGATTCACAATATCTCTGACTTGTTTGATTAACTCTTCAACTGAAAAAACAGACACTGTCCTGAATTCCCGCATCAATTCTGCAGCTACCATCTGTTTAGCCTTGGGTATAAAGAAAGATGTTATATGGGTTGAAGACTTTTCTTCAAATAAAGAAGGATGTCCAATTACAAAGAAATTGGGTGAGAAGCTCTCCCAATCTACCGCTCTAATGCTTTGAATATAAGTTTCTATCGAACCATCTTCCATTTGAATAATGACTTCGTCATTCTTTTCTAGGTCGTATCGTTCAGAAATCTGATCTGAAATAGAAATTCCATTTTTTACTCCTTCCTGAAACCATTCTCCATCTACTATTTCGTTTTGTTCTGGAAGATCTTTTATCCAAGTGATATTAAAATTTCTATCTATAATATTATCCTTATCTTGCTTTCTAATAATCTGAGCATTAGCAACAGGATAAAAAAGATTAATCTTTATATCATTCTCAGATAAGAAACGCTTCATGGACGCTTTATCTTCTTCGTTTATATTGATAGCAAAGTTGTTAGGAGAATTTTCAGGAATAGAATCTTGCCAACTTCCTAATAAGTTTTTACTAGCCGAGAATGTAATTAAGCTTAATCCAATTGCTACAGTAAATGCAAAAATCTGGAAAGAATTGCTTAATTTTCTTCTTCGTAATTCAGAAAATGCAAGGCTAACAGGGTCTTGAGCTCCCAGACCTAATTTACTTTTACCTAATAATAAATATATGAGACCTATGCCTATAAATGAAAAAATTATTACTCCACTAAAGATAATTAAAGATAGAGTAATTTGATTCGTATAAATAAAAAGTAGTAATAAAAAAGCCAATAATCCCATAAAGAAAATAGGTAAGATATTTTGATTAAAACTTATATCGTTTTTAAGAACACGCATTGGAGATATATTTAGTAGCTTAGAAATATGTGGATAAATAAACCCAAATTGGCAAATTAGAACAGTGACACATGTTACATAAAGAGGGTAGAGGCTAGGTGCTGGTAGTTCTGTAGGAAAATAAGAATCCATCAAGCTAATGAAATTAGATTGTAAAAACCATCCAAGAGTTAATCCTAATGCCAATGTTAACAATGTTATGTAGAAAAAAAGTAATAAATATAGCCCTCTAATTTGAAATAGATTCATGCCCAATGTTTTAAGAATAGCAACATAACTAACATGCCTACGAGCAAATCTCTGTGAAGAAATTCCTATAGTACAGGCCGAAAGTAGAACTGCTATTAGACCACCTAATAAAAAGAAGTTTTCTGAACGATCAACAGTTTTACCTAAAGAGCTATCATCTTCATTTAAAGATTCTATGTCATCTCCTGGGTTTTTATTTTTTTCTAAAGTACTTCTTATTTGGCTTATTTCTTCTTCAGGTCCTGTAAATAGATAGTTATATTCAACTCTACTTCCCGGTTGGATGAGGTTAGTTTTATCCAGGTCCTTTATGTTCATTATTGTTTTAGGCGCAAACGCAAAATTAGTTGAACCTCTATCAGGTTCATAAATTATGATTGCTTCGAATACAAATGTCGCATCACCCACATATATTTCATCTCCATATTTCAGAGAGAGAAGATTTTTTAATCTCTCATCTATCCACAAAGTCCCTGGAGTAGGGTTTTCTTTTGTTTTGTAAGTTCCAGAACTGTTTTGAAGCTCAAGCTCTCCGATAAGCGGATAAGAATTATCAACTGCTTTTATAGAACTTAATTGCATTTCTTCTTCCGAAAATATTACAGAAGCAAATATAGCCATTTCAGAAGATTTAGAATCTTTTAAATTTAGCGTCTTAAGTACATCTTTTATTGAGTCTTCATTGGATTCAAATTTTAAATCACCGCCTAGGAATTCTTTAGTTTCTGAGTTGAGAACCTTTTCAAGTCTATCGGTAAAAAGAGAGATTCCTGAAACAATGGTCACTGCAAGCACTAATGAAAGCAGCATAGAAGTGAGATAACCTGAACGGATTTCTCTTAAAAAGAGCTTTAAAGAAAGACTTGCAAGCATTAGCCTACGATTTGACCAAGTTTTAGTTCTATTTTTTTGTCACACTGCGAAGCTAAATCTTGATCATGAGTCACTATCACCAATGCATTATCTGCTTCTGAATTAACTTCAAACAGTAGATCAGAAATTAATTTACCATTTTTTGGATCTAAATTTCCCGTTGGCTCATCTGCAAATAATATCTTTGCAGAACAAGCAAAAGCTCTTGCTATTGCAACTCTTTGCTGCTCACCCCCAGAAAGTTGGTTAGGATAATGATGTTGCCTATCAGAAAGACCAACTCTTTCCAAAAAATATTCACCCTTTTCTTTGGGTTTTTCTTCAGACTTGAGCTCTGACGGTAACATTACGTTCTCAAGAGCAGTTAAACCAGGTAATAATTCAAAAGATTGAAAAACAAATCCCACTTTATCTTTTCTTACGATAGCTCTTTCTTCTTCATTCAATAGATTTAACTTAATTCCATCTAATACAATATCTCCACTCGTGGAGGTATCAAGACCAGCGAGGAGCGCTAGCAAGGTGGATTTTCCTGAACCTGAAGGCCCGGTAATAGCCAATGACTTTCCTTCTTCAAGACTAAAAGTAATGTCATCAAGTATGACTAAATTACTCTCGCCAGAAGGCACTTCTTTCCTCAAATTTTTTGTAGTTAGAATCATAGTAAATTAGAAACTGTCTTGGTTGATGAATTTATAAAATATAAAAGAAAAGTTTACGATTTAGGTGTATTACCCTACTATAACACCCTTATTCTTCAAACAAAATATATTATTAATCTATAATAATTTACTAACCCTACTAATCTGCAGTGCTTTATAGACTATTTTATATATTCTCTCTTCTAATAATCAGCAGTATTTCACTTGCCGATAAAGATCATAGTAATTTATTGATCTATGGAGATAGTATTAGCGCTGGCTATGGTATGGACACAGAAAAACAGTGGTCTAAAGAACTCCAAAAAATTCTAATCGAAGAAAAGATTGGTCTAACGATTATTAATAAAAGTTTATCAGGTGAAACCACCGGAGGAGGGCTTTCTAGGTTAGAGAAAATTATAGATAATTCGAAGCCGTCTTATATCCTAATAGAACTTGGCGGAAACGATGCGCTCAGAGGATATCCTCCAGCAAAAATTAAAAATAATATTGAAGAAATGATAAATCTTTCAATCAAAAAAGGGGTGAAAGTTCTTCTGATGCAAATAAGGATACTTCCCAACTACGGAAGACGCTATCAAACTTCTTTTGAGTCTATTTATAAGGAGGTTTCAGAAGAAAATAATATCCCCTTAATTCCTTTCATGCTCAATGACATAGCTCTTAATAAAGAACTGATGTTAGATGATGGAATTCACCCCAATGTAACAGCACAACCTCTGATCGCTGAATTTTTGTACACAAACCTTCTGCCTTTAATGCTTGAAGTAGATTAAAATGCCTTCATGATAAATAAACTAGAAATAGCGAAAGATTGGCTGCCAAGGTACACCGGTATGCCTCTAGAGAAGTTTGGTCAAAATATTCTTTTAACAAATTTTTCAGATTACGTGGAAAACTTCGCTGAAAAATTTAGTGTTGATATTTACGGTGAAAAAAAGCCCATGCAGGCAGCCACTAATAACGAAGGTCTAACCATTATTAATTTTGGTATAGGCTCTCCTAACGCTGCGACCATTATGGATCTCCTGATAGCTTGCAATCCAAACGGCGTATTGTTCTTGGGTAAATGCGGGGGTTTAAAAGGATCCAGTGAAATAGGCCATTTTATTTTACCCATAGCCGCCATAAGAGGAGAAGGCACCAGTGATAATTATTACCCTTCAGAGGTTCCTGCACTGCCTTCTTTTAAACTGCATAAATTCGTATCAGAAAAAGTCATAGAGAAGGGTTATGAATATCGCACAGGGGTTATTCACACCACAAATAGAAGGGTGTGGGAGCACGATAAGCCATTCTTGGAACACCTTAAAGCCACCACTTGTATTGGCATCGACATGGAGACGGCCACGATATTCATCGTTGGTCATTACAACGAAATTTCCAGAGGGGCGCTTCTTTTGGTTTCAGACGTTCCAGTTGCACCTGATGGTGTTAAAACAGAGGAGTCTGACAAGGCCGTGACCAAGGAATGGACAGATCAACATTTAGAATTGGGCATCAACTCAATGACCGAAATAAGTAAATCAGGAGAACAGATACAACATTTTCGATACTAGTATCGCAACTATTTATTCTTGCCATATACTTTGTAGCGTTGCAAAATTCACTCCTCTAACTTTATTACAGGATTTAATGCTTTGAATCTCATTCTTAAAATTTCAGAAAACCCTCTTTTACCCTTAGTTGTAATAGCTGCTGTTTGGTACACAACCAGAGATATCTTGATGCTGACCGCAGCATTCATGGTCATAGTAACGTTGCAGGTTCTGATTGAAAAACTGGTGAAGGGGAGCGTTGGAAAAGTATTGTTTACTTCTTGGTGCATATTGATGCCCCTTGGAACAGTAACTTTGCTTTTAAGAGACCCCATATTCTTGCAGTGGAAGTTTTCAATCTTTTACTGGCTTCTTGGTTCCTTTTTAATAGGGTCTCAATTAATTAAAGGACCATTTTTAATAAAAAGAATGCTCACTGCCGTAGCACCTCAATTCAATGACGTGCCAAATCATGCATGGAGAAACGTAACCTATTTCATCTCATTTGGTTTACTCATTACAGGAACCATCAATTTATACATCATCTATTTTTCAGATATTGAAACTTGGGTCAATTTTAAAATTTACGGCGTAATTGTTTTAAATTTTATAATTATAATTCCAACTTTTCTTTATCTTTTTAAGCAGACAACTCCTGCTTCTAAAACCTAAGCTTTATAACGATCAATTCATTTTTATTAATATTTGCCAATTTTGGGTAAATTCGGCATAGTGATCTTAGAGGAAAGTTGTTTCCATTGTTTAATTGGCCACAAGAAGGGAGTTCTTGTTGGTTCTTGGGGAGTTAATATGAATTTAAAATCCATTCACTATATAGTCTTGTCAGCTTTTGTTGCTTTTTCGCCTTTTGGCTTTGCAGCAGATGAAGATGAAGATGAAGATAAACGATCTAGCGGAATTGAAGAGATAACAGTAACGGCAGAAAAAAGGACTTCCACCGTATCTGATACTTCAATGTCCATCACTGCATTTGATTCATCCTTACTTGAAGACTTGGGTCTGCAAGGACCTGATGATCTAATGGACCAATTGCCTGCAACCACTAGGGATGCTTACGACGTAAGGATTCGAGGTGTTGGAAGAAACTTTAGAGCACTTGGAGGTGACCCGGGAGTCGCAACTTACTATAACGGTGTTTATTCTCCGGATTTTGGTATTGCTGCCTCAGAAAATTATTACTATGACGTTGAAAGAGTAGAAGTACTTCGTGGACCTCAAGGAACTCTTTACGGACGTAACTCAATCGGTGGTGCAATTAATTACATCACTAAATCCCCAAAATTTGATTCTGCGGGAGAAGTTAGAACGGTAATTGGTGACGATGGAATGCAACAATACTATTTCATGGGCACTGGTGCCATAACGGATTCTTTAGCTTACAGAGTGAGCGGTGCTGATATTGAAAGAGATGGCGATCAAGAAGGTATTGGTTCTAGTATTGATGCTAATACATTAAATGATGAGAATTACGTTCTTACTTTCCTTTGGAACATTAATGATGACATGTCTTTCCAAATAAGAGGAAACGACAGGCTTTCAGACAGAGTCATTCCTCAAGCAAATTTAATTACAGAAGGATACGGCGCTAATAGAGGAACTCGAAATAGAACGGATGCTGTTTATGGTCTACGATCAGCTACAGCCACAACCCCAGGTGCAATAGCTTTCACTCACCCAATTACAGGCGAAGTAGCATACGGAGCAGCCAGAAGAGCAGGTGTTGATAATACAGGCTTTCCTTGGAGATTTAATCCAGGCTATGGTCAGACTGGACCTGATGTTCTAGGAACACGGAACGTTAATGTTCAAAACGATGCAAATTGTGATTATCCTTACGATAACTGTAATTCTCAGCACACAAAGTTTGAGCATAACGGTCAACAGGCTAAATACACTTGGGATGTTAACGACAGAACCACAGTAACTTATCTTTACGGTTACGTTGATTACACTTACGACTTTAATATTGATCTTGATCAGTCTCAAAGCACACTATCTCAATACAGAACCACTGTCCGAGAAGACGTTCACATGAGAACTCATGAAATCAACGTCAACTGGATGATAGGGGATGACATTGAGGTTACATCGGGTGTGTTTGTAATGGATGAAAATAGGAAACAAAACTACTCATTAAGCAATAATGTGCCTAGCATTCTTAATGCAGCAAATTATGGAGTAATGGATGTTGGTTTTGAAAACTTATACCCTTTCGGAATAGTTTTGGGTGCTCCTGGAACGACTGTGATGGGAGTTCTTGGTTGGCCTAGTGATGCCTTAACGCCTCATGTTAAATTAGGAGATGCACCAAACGGAAGTACTGTCTCAGGCAGATGGTCTGGAGATTCTTCGGGAGCTGTATATCGTCATACGAATGATGTTCAAAATGATGCCATGGCTTATTTTACTCAAGGCACATGGACAATTAATGACACCTTTGCACTTACTTTGGGAGCTCGTTACGCTGAAGATGAAAAATCAGGTAAAGAAGTAAGAGGCGGTTATGCCGAACTTTTTGCTGGACCTGTTGGCGGATACTTACCTGCCATGAACCTTTTAGCCGGACAAGCTTATATACCAATAGGCGGCGATGTAACGACTATGGCAGCTACTAACGTTGCGATGGGAAATGCTGTTTATAATTATGATCCAGCAACGGTAGCTTATTTAACTGGATTGGCTGCGGCTGGTGTTGTTAATGCTAATGTTATCTATCCTGGTTCTATTGATCCTGCTGCCCCTATTACACCTACTTGTGAATTAGGAGCAACTGATTGCGCAACACCTTTGAGGTTAGGGCAAGGTATACCTTACAGTTACACCAGTACGATTGGTGGAGAGGACTCGTGGGATGACACAAACGTTAGAGTTAACTTAGACTACACGCCTAATGACACTCAATTATGGTATTTGTCTTATACCACTGGTTTTAGAGCGGGTGGTTACGCGCTAGGTGTTTCCGGTCAAAGAGATGACGCGAGAGATGCAAACGGAGTGCCTAACGGAACCGGTTCTGTCTTAGTTTCTTATGATGAAGAAAGAGTGGATGCTGTAGAGCTAGGTTATAAAGGCCTTCATTTAGATGATACTTTACAAATCTTTGCTTCCATTTATAAATATGACTACGACGGATATCAAGATGAATTGCAACAGTTTGATCCTATAAGAGGAGCTGGAACAAATTTTGTGTCTAATGCTGACGGGATAACCAATAAAGGTTTCGAGATTGAAATGCAATATCAAGCCAATGACAGATTAAACCTAGCTGGTAATTACAGTAATACTGTAACTGAATACGGTGAAGATTATTTTGTTTTAACTGTAGATAATCCTGAAATTCCAGTACCTGTTTTTGGACAATGTACTCAAGGTTACGTTAGTTGCGAAACTGACGACATTTCATTTGTGCAAGATTACACCGTGAATCTAAAAGGTGGACCTCTTAAAGGTATTCCTGAAACTAAATTCACGATCAGAGCCACTTATGAGGTAGACACAATGATGGGACCGGTTTGGTTGTTGCTAAGCCATTCTTACACGGGTGACTTCTCTGCCTCTGGAGTTCAAAGAGCTTTGGATAGAGTTCCTTCAAGAGAAATCTCTAATCTAAGTGCTTCTTGGTGGAATGATGAAGGCGATTTATCAGTTAGATTGTATGTAAACAATATGATGAATAATGCTTCTATATATTCTTTAAGTGTAAGCAGTGATGAACAGAACTACAGAAAAACAGGTTCTGCTCTTTCACCTAGACATTATGGAATAGATCTAAGATACAAGTTCTAAGAAGAGCTAAAACAAAAAAAACAGGCCGCTAAGGCCTGTTTTTTTGTGTAAAGCATAATTGTTTTTAATTGAGTTTTAACTTCATAAATACTTCTTTCATCAATTTAAAGTAGAATCGGCAAATTACAAGAAATGAACTATTAGAAAATGAGATTAAAACGAACTAAAGTGATTTGTACTATCGGGCCTGCAACCGAAAGTTTTACCATGCTTAAGAAAATGCAAAAAGCTGGCATGAACGTAGCGAGAATCAACATGTCTCACTCTGATCATAAATCTGCAAAAAAAATAATAGATAGGATTAAAAAATTAAACAAGCAAGTGCAAACTCCCGTAGGTGTTCTTTTGGACACACAAGGACCGGAGATTAGAACAGGGGATACCAGCAATATAGTTGATATAAAAACCGGTGAGATCGTTACTTTTACCATAAGAGATGACTCAGATGTCGAATCAACCTCGATTAGAGTGCACTACGATGAATTGATAGACAGTGTCAGTGTTGGAACTTTAATCTCGCTGGACAATGGTTTAATGAATTTTAAAGTTCTAAATAAAACTGAAAACCAACTGGAATGTAAAGTTCTGGATGGAGGAAAATTAGGAAGTAAGCGACACGTAAACCTTCCGGGCATTAGGATTAATCTGCCTTCGGTAACTGAGAAAGATAAGAAAGACATAGCCTTTGGACTGAAGCAAGACGTTGATTTCATAGCATTATCTTTTGTTCGAAATGCGTCTGACATAGAAGATCTCAAACTAATTTTAAAGAGAAACTCGAAGAAAATAAAAATCATAGCCAAAATAGAGGATCAAGAGGGTTTATCGAATGTCAATGAAATAGCCCAATGTTCGGATGGAGTGATGGTTGCAAGAGGGGATTTAGGAATAGAAACGGATTTATCTGACTTACCTAACATCCAACGTAAAATCATGTCCACTTGTGCAAGGCACGGAAAAAGGTCGATAGTAGCTACGCATTTATTGGAATCCATGATTGAGAACCCCACTCCAACAAGAGCAGAAGTAACAGACGTAGCCAATGCTATATACGAAGGGGCAGATGCAGTAATGCTTTCAGGAGAAACTACTGTAGGAAAATATCCACTTGAATGCGTTAAGTTTATTAAAAGAATAGCCCACCAAACAGAAAAATATAAAACACTGGGGTATGAGGAAAAGTTAATAGCGGATACGGATTGGCAGCATTTAGGCATAGCCGCAAAATCTATCGCTCAAGCTATTGATGCGGATGGCATTATAGCCATCACCAGAAGTGGCAGTACTGCTGAAATTGTCTCTAATGCCAAGCCCTTTAGAACGCCTGTCTTTGCATTCAGCAATAATAAAAAAACCCTAAAGCATCTTTCATTAGCAGGTTCAATAAACGCCTATTATTCTCCGATGAGCAGGGATCATGAAAAGAATATTTCTGGAATCTTAAATTTTTTAAAGAAACTACTTAATCCTAGAAAGACGCTAAAATTTGTGGTCATATCGGGAATACTTTCTGAAAGCTCAGCTGACGCAATAGAAATTCGTAATCTAGAAGTAATATAAGTTAAAGTATCTTTAACTTTCTTGATATGGAGTTGTTATGTTTCAGTTTTTTATTTTCAATAAAAGAGTCTTTCTTCTAGTTAGCGCTCTCTTTCTTTCTTCAACAGTATCCTCTTTCAATCCACTTGAAACACTTTTATGGCCTGATCCAGACTTTAAAACAAAGTTAAGTTTTACTAAGTTTCTAAGCTTTAAAAAACCGAAGGGCGCGGAAGAGTTTCAAGGCACTTTGCAAGGATCTTTAGAGAGTTCAATGGTACCTGTTGAATATAAATTTAAGATTATTGAAGATACTTTTGGAATCAATAAAAATTTTAAACCTTTATCTAAACTTCCCGCATTAAGCCTTAACTTTTCCATAGAAGGTTCTCAATTTATTCCAGACTCAAGTGCTTTAAGAGCTACTCAAAATTTCTTATGGGATGTTCAATATGGCGTAGGCGAGGTTTGGTATGACGACTTTGGAAACATTAGAACTTCATTCCCTTTTTCTCTTATTCAAAAAAATCAAAATTGTGTGCATAACGGCATTATTCTATTTGACATGACGGAAGGTGGTGAAATCTCAAATATGGTCTATCAGATAGCAAGCGAGACATGCGGTTGGTTTAGATTTAACTTAATAGGCTCTGCCGAAATTTCTTTAACTAATTCTCCGAATTTAAACACAGAAAAGATCCAAGATTACAAAGACTGGAAAGCATCGACCATTCCTCTTAAGGCACTATCAACTTTAGGAGATTCATATAAAGACTTAGGTTCAGTTAAAGAGGTCCTGCCCGAAAACATGACAGTCTTTGGCTTTTATGACGGAGAGTCTCACTACAGAGGTGGCTGCATGACTCGCAAGGGGAGGTATCCTTATTGTAGTGAGTTATTGATGCCTTCCTTTTCTCTTGCTAAATCAATCTT
>Ga0209035_10001184_pt1 | contig 10626 bp, 12 predicted proteins | sample MarorgKNORR_S2LV_6_FD_188220 | JGI IMG/M metagenome (GOLD analysis project Ga0209035, IMG submission 188220) | Marine microbial communities from the Southern Atlantic Ocean, analyzing organic carbon cycling - AAIW_A/KNORR_S2/LV (SPAdes) (version 2) | ecosystem: Environmental > Aquatic > Marine...
AAAAATTAAAATAATATTATTTATCATTTATATAATAATTTTTTGTATGAGATTTAAAATTTTGTTTTGAATCATCGTTAAATGATTTTATCATATTTTCATATGGTTTAATATCTGAATTTAACTTTAATATATCAGGATTTTTTTCTAACCATGAAATTATATCTTCTAATGTAAAATGTGGATTTTTAAAATAAAATTCTTCATACACTTTTTTTATTAATTGATAATCGGCATCATAGTCAAGATTAAATCTATATTTTGAAATATCTTGGGGGTAATCTACTCGAAATATTTTGAAAAGTTTAGGTTGCATTGACACAAAAGTTGTTACATGTTCTCTATCTGAAGGATTTTTTGCTTTTTCATACATTTCTTTAAGGAGATTAGAAGAAAAAACTTCCACATTTGTTCCATCAGGATATGTTCTTGGAAAAGGAAACTGGTTGCTAACATAATCATAATTATTTTTCTCATATTGTTCAATAATAAAATCAATTGTTTTAGGATCTAATAATGGAGTGTCAGAGGTTAAACGTATTATTATGTCAGATGGAAATTTTTTTGAAGTTTCATAATACCTGGATAAGACATCATTTTCAGAGCCTCTAAAAAAATCAATTCCATTTAATTTACAAAAATTAACAATTACATTATCATTTTCATTTATAGTAGTTGCAATAATTATTTTATCAAGTTTTTTTGCATTTTTTATTCTCTTAATCATTAAAGATAAAAGAGATTCACCACAGACATTATACATAATTTTTCCAGGTAATCTAGTAGATCCCATTCTAGCTTGAATAATAGCTGTGTTCATCAATTAAATTAAAAAGTATGATAATTTATGTATGTATTATGATTTATGTATGTATTATTAAAAAAGATATTAAATCTCAATGCTGAAAGTATTGGGATTTTTAGTAGAAATGAAAGTAAACAAGTTGAATTTAGATAACAAAATTAGATAGGTTCATGTACATAAAATGATTTATAATAAATTACAAAATTTGTCAGATTTGAAATGTATTTTAATTCGTGTTGATTGGAATAAGAGACTTGGTATGGGGCATTTATCAAGATGCTTTGAATTAGCAAAAAAACTTAAAAAATTAAAAAGAAGAAAAAATAAATTAAATGAAATAGAAAATCGTACTTTGTTAGAAAGAAATGATGTTTATCTTTATCATCAAATCATATTAACACCACTTCTTATTCTAAATTAAAAATTTTAAAAGGCATCAGTTCATCCAAAAAATTATTTTATCTGTTATTAATAATCAATTTTTCATAAATCAATAAAGATTGTTATAAAATCGTCTTAATCTATTTATTACTATTTTTGAAACATTAAGTGTGCAGAAAATTGAATTTAGTTTGAAATTACCTGCAAATGCAAGAGAACTGTATGATTGTGTGATTAATTTCGAAAATCATAAAAAAGCATTTCCTTCACAATTAAAGAATATTGAAATTGTAAAAAATGAAGGAATTGGAATAACTACAAAGGAAACGCTTGTTTTCAATACGCATATTGGAAATGCTGAAATAAACCAAACAACAATTCACAAAAGGGAATTTCCCAATATCAAAAGTGAGATTATAGAAGGTCCTTTTAAAAATAGTAAGATAAATGTGATTTTTGAAGAACTTGGCGATGGTACAAGAGTTTCATGTAAAATTGAACTTTCAGTCTCGTTAAAATATAAAATTCTTTCAAGTGTAATTATTAAAAAATACAAAATAATTTTAACTTCATTACTTTATAAGATGAATTCACTTGCTACAGAAAAGTAATAAATTTATAGATTAATACAGAGTTAAAGTATTGGCTAATGAAATAATTAATTGGGATAATGTTTTTCTTCAATCAGAAACTTTTCAGAAGAACAAACCATTTCAATATGGATTCATAAAGAATTTTCTTAACAAAGAATTTTATGATATTTTATATAATTCCTATCCAAAAGATGATGATTCATGGATTACACCAAAAGATTTTGGGCGTTCTGCAAAAAAGAGATGGTTTGGGATAGCAGATCCAAACTCAGATAAATGTTCACTTGATGTAGAAGATTCATCCTTAAATGAATCATGGAATAAATTTTTTCATTATATCCATAGTAAAGAATTTCTAGAAAACATGAGTAAATTTTCTAATGATAAAATAAGTGAATTAAAACATTTTGCATTCATTAAAAATGGAAAAGGTAGTTTTAATATGCCACATACACATCATCCAACAGAAAAAAAAGAGGATTATGTATATAATTTAACACTACTAGTTTATTTTGCAAAAGGTTGGAAGAATGAAGATCCGGGGGGAACATATCTAGCATCAGAAGAAGATGAAGAATCAATAATTTTTGAGCCATATGATCTTGATAATTCATGTGTAATATTTGTAGAATCTCCACATTCATGGCATGGCTCTAGATATATGACACAAGATGCAATTAGACGTTCAGTTCAATTTACTTTACTATAATCAAATTCGTGAACCAAAAATAGTAGCACTCAAAATATTTGAGATCCTACTTGCGTCACTATGACGAAAAATCATACAATCAAAGCCATTTTTTCTTAATAATTTCAAAAGATTTTCTACTTTATGAGTTTCTTTATGTATACTATATTCAATTTTAACTCTATCAACATTTTCCAGATCTTCATCTGTAAGAAAAAATTCACACCCTTTACAATCCATTTTTAATAAATCAATATGATTGATTTGGAATTTTTTTTTTGCGGTGCTTAACTGGAATCCTGTAACAGTTTCATATTTAAAATCATCATTTTGATTATTGTAGATAAATGAAGCACCACAAGTACCAGATTCATCATTTTCAGCACTTACAAAAAATTTTAGTTCTCCATCAGTTCCAATAGCTGAATTTATTGGTACAATTTTTTCTGATAGTTTAGGATTTAATTTTAAATTTTCTAACATAAAATTATAATGTTTTTTAAGAGCTTCAAAAGCAAATACTTTTGCACCCATACTAGCAAAATAAAGTGGTGTATCACCACATTCGGCACCTACATCAACAACTATTTTATCATTCCAATTAATTTTAGAATTAATTAAATGAATTTTTTTGATGAATGTTTCAAAAATCGTATTACCAGGATGTATTGAATCAAGGAAAAAATTTATTCCATTTGATGTTGTAATAATTTTTCTATTATTTGATGATGAAATTTTAAAGGTTTGTTCACGTATAGAGTTTTTAAAAATATCATTTGTAATGAAATTTGCTCCATATTTATTCCCATAATACAATAATTCTATCAGATTAGAATTTTCTAGAGATAATGTTTGTAAGGGTATTTCAAATTTAGAATTTTCATCAAATGATATTTTTAAAATTTTTGTAGAATCCAGAGAATATGATAACGCATAAGTTAAACAACCAAGTAAATAATAAAAAGTAGCAAATCTAGATTTATCAAATTTTATTACTTCATTATGAATTTTTACTTTAAATGTTGAACTTCCAATTAACAATGATAAACTTAAACTGACTTTATTATTTATTGAAGAAATGTATGGTAGGATGAAATAAAGATCTGCTAGATTTTGTTTAAATGTCAAATTTTTTCCTTCCTATAAAATGATAATTTATTATGGATAAGGTTACAGCATGTGCAGTTCCAGAAAGTAAAAATGAGAATGCAACTCCTATTAGTCCAAATAATGAGCCCAAGAATATGGTTCCAACAAGAACAAAACACAATTGTACGATAGTTGCTAATATTAAATATCTACTCTTTTCTAATGCGAGTAGTTTTGAAGAGAGAATCATACCAATTGTTCCTGGAATTACAGTGAATGATAATATTTGAATAGCTGGAACCGATTCTATGAATTTAGGGAAAATGGATTCAATTAAAATTGGTGCTAAGATAAAACCTGCAACTGAAATTCCAATAGAAAATAAGATCAATATTTTTTTAAATTGTTTGTTATTTTTTCCTGATATTTCTTCAGGTACTAAATATTTGTAGGATATTGTTGAAACAACCATTAGAATTGTATAAATCTGAATTGCAAAACCAAAATTTCCTAATACAACAAATCCCAACATTGGTGCAATAATTATTTTGTCAATATCACGTCTAAATACAGAAATTAAAAATGCGAAATAATTGTTAGTGATAAATTCTTTTGAGTGTTTTAAACCTGAAAAATTAAATTTGAAATTTTTCAATTCTCGTAATAAGATAAATAATAACGGAAGATTAGCTAAAATAATTCCAATTAAAACTCCATCAAAACCAATTAAAAGATATAACCCAATTCCAAGTATTAGTTGAAGAATTTTTTGTGTAAAAATAAATTTTGAGTATTGAGAATAAAATTTTTTTCCCAACAAAATTGTTGAGGATAATTCTAAAATTAAAAAAGAAAGTATGATAAAAATTATTTCAAATTTTTGACTTATTACGAATGCAATAATTGAACCTACAGTAGCTGCTAAAAATGACAACAAGATAAGAGATTGAATTAATTCTGGTTTTTTTGAAGCGTAAACCAGGAATGTGTTTGAAGAACCAATAACACTACTAGATTGGACCAAAGAGGCAATAGTTATCAAGTAAGTTAGTTGCCCATATTCTTCTACAATTAGTAATGATGCCAATATAAGCCAAAATGCTATAGATATAACTGAGCCAACAATATCTACAGAACCAATAAGGAATAGTCCTCTTAACGAATATATTTTTGATTTAAAATTACCATTTTTCTCATCCATTTGGCTGCAACTATTCTATGAATTTAGTAAGTCTTGATATGTATTTCGAATAAAATATCTGTAGAACCTAAAATAACTAATCCTTTAAGAGCAAAAAAATTATCTTTAATATTTTGCCATTTATTATTATTAATTTTTAATCAATATTTTTCTTACATTAAGAGTATTTGTAAGATAAGATTCAATCATTAGTACAAGAATATATCATGAAGGTATAAAAATGAGTACTAAAAATATTGATTAAAATATATTAAAAATTGAAATTATAATTCAACAAGTTTTTGTTCATCTTTTTTATCTCCTGACCAACCATCTGCTTCAGAATATTATTCAAGATAAATTTGGATAGTTCGTCTTTCTACATTTTTTTTAATTTGTCTAACTCCTAGCACAATACAATTTATTCTCGTTTATATAACAGCAAATTTAATTTAGGATGATTTTAATGAGTCCCATGTTTGAAGGAAAAACAATCCTGATTACTGGAGGAACGGGATCATTAGGTCAAGCATTAACAAAAAAACTATTAAAAACAGACGTTGACACAATACGAATTTTTAGTAGAAATGAAAGTAAACAGGTTGAAATGGAATCTGAATTTCAAGATAAAAGATTAAGATTTTTCATTGGGGACATAAGAGATAAGGAAAGACTGATTACTGCATTTGAAGACGTGGATATTGTTTTTCATGCAGCAGCTTTAAAACATGTTCCAGTAATCGAGTATAATCCATTTGAAGCAATTAAAACTAATGTCGTAGGATCTCAAAATATTATCGATGCAGCACTAATTCAAAATGTTGAAAAAGTAATTTGTATTGGTACAGATAAAGCTGTATCTCCATTGAACACATATGGTGCAACTAAATTATTAATGGAAAAATTATTTATTTCTGCAAATAATTATATTAATAGAGAAAAACATAGAACAAAGTTCATAGCAGTTCGTTATGGAAATGTTTTGGGAAGTAGTGGTTCAGTTATTCCAAAATTTATTCAACAAATAAAAGCAAATGAAAAAATTACAATTACGGATTCTACAATGACACGTTTTAGTATTACAATGGATGAAGCACTTAATTTAATTATTAATACTACAGAAATTGGAAAAGGTTCTGAAATATTTATCCCCAAATTAAAAGCCTATAATATTATGGATGTAAAATCAGCATTATTTGATTTACTTCACGAAACAGAATATGAGGAAGTAGGAATTAGACCAGGTGAAAAATTACATGAAACTTTGATAAATGAAGATGAAATGAGATACGTATGGAAAATTAATGATATGTTTATGATTACAAACCCACATTATGAATTATTTAATGATAAAAATTTAGAATCAACTTATAAAAAACTGGAAAAAGAGAATAGTCTAACAAGCTACTCATCAGATCAAGTTGAAAAATTGACAATAGATGAATTAAAAATGATTATTAAAAATTCAGGATTATTATAATATTAATTTGGAGTTAATTCATAAGTTTTTTGAATAAATTTGAAACCATAAGATTTAAAAAAATTCTCAGATATTTTATTTTTTGGACTAACATTTGCTAAATATCTCTCCCGAGGATTCTTTTGAATTAATTGAGACATTATAATTCCACCTAGATTCTTATTTTGATGTGTTTTTTTTATAAAAATTCCAATTTCATTTTGGGATGTTAAGTAAATTGAAGCAATTTTTTGAGTACCCCATTTTACAATGTACCATTTTGTATAAGGTTTTGATTTTATAAATTTCAAATGTTCATTATATGTAGGCATTTTTTTATGTGAAATATTTACTCGTGCATCTCGTTCTTTAAGTAAATCATACAGAAATCTATAATCAGACTTTGATACTAATTTTAATATTATTTGATTATTTGTCATAATTTCCAATTTATTATGAAAGAATAAATCTTATAAATAATTGGTAGTAATGTGGAAGTTCTAATTATAGCTGAAATTGCTTCAAATTGGGAAGGCAGTATTAGTAAAGCAAAAAAACTAATCAAAGAATGTAAAAAAGCTGGAGCAGATGCTGTGAAATTTCAAATGTGGCGTGCAAGTGATCTTTATGATTCATCGCATCCAAATTGGAAAGAAATTAAAAAATCTGAAATTACATTTGAAAAAGCTAAAAAACTTAAGAAATTTGCTGATCAACAAGGAATAGAATTTTTTTGTAGTGCATTTTATCCTGAGGCAATTGACATTTTAGAAAAACTAAAGGTTAAAAAATATAAAATTGCATCAAGAACATGTTTACTTAAAGATCCTTTCTCACTTGAAACATTAATTTTAAAGGCTCAAACAAAAAAATCTGTTATTATTAGTATGGGTATGGGAGGAGATAAACAAAAAATTAAAAATATTTTTAAAAATAATAATACTACATTTTGTTACTGTGTCTCAAAATATCCAACAAAATTTAATGAAATAAATTGGAAAAAAGCAATTAATTATAATGGTTTTTCTGATCATACAATTGGAATTACTGCACCGTTGTTATTTACAATATTAAAAAAAATAAATGGTTCAAAAAAAATTATTATTGAAAAACATGTTAAATTACTTAATTCAAAAGGTCCAGACGCATCATCCTCCTTAGATATAATAAAATTTAGTGAAATGATATCAAATATTAGAATAATTAGTAAAGCAAAACTCTAATTTTTTTCAAATTTATTAATAATTTTAATTATATCATCAAGGTTATTTTTTGTCAAATTTGGATGTGTTGGTAATGTAATGATAGATTTTGCTGCAAATTCAGTATTTGGTAAACTAATTTTTTTGTCATACATAGTAAATTTATGAATTGGCGGATAGTGTGTTCCAGTTTCAATCCCTTTTTCAAGCAAAATTTTCCTTAATTTATCCCTATTTTTAATTAGAATCCAGTAAAAATGATAAGAACAATTTTTATCAAATCTAAGTTTTCTTTCACATACTAATTCATCAAAATATCTTTTTGCATTTTGTTGTCTAATTATATTTAATTTTTTTAATTTTTTTAATTGTACTAAACCAATTGCAGCAGAAAATTCATTCATATAATAATTCCAACCAAGTTCTTTAACATCATATTTTGTTTTTACTCGATTTGTTATTCCACACCAACGTTTTGATTGTAATTTTTTGCTTATATTTTTAAAATTCTTATCATTAATTGAAATCAATCCACCTGTAGGCATTGCCAAATTTTTTACAGGATGAAAACTAAAACATACAAATTTACCATGACTACCAATTGGTTTATCCTTATAATATGAACCTGCAGCATGAGCTGCATCTTCAATTAATGTTAGATTATTTGTGTTACAAATTTTTTTAATTTTAGTTAAATCACATGATAACCCACCAAAATGAACAGGCAAAATAATTTTTGTAGATTTTGTTGTTGATTCCTCAATTTTATCAGGATCAATACACAGAGTATCTAAATCTATATCAGTAAATACAGGTTTAGCATTATTTGCAATAACTGAATGAGCAGTAGATACAAATGTCATAGAAGGTAAAATTACTTCTTTATCTTTAATATCCTCCATGGATAATGCAAGGTATAATGCTGATGTACCACTGTTTACTGCAATATTAAAATCAGATTTTATTATTTTTTGAAATTTTTCTTCAAAAAATTTTACTTGATTATTACCAGAACCATCTGCCCAAAATTTACTCTTCAAAGTTTTGTTTAGAATATCTAACTCATTATTATCTATAATAGGATCAAATAATTTTATTTGTCTTTTCATTTTTTTAATTATCAGTCCTCTTTAATAGATTTGATGTATCCTTCATTAGTAATAATATGAGAATTTAATTTTAATAATTGAGGATTAGTTGTTAAAAGATCAATTATATCACTAGTTCTAACTGGTCTTTTTTTAATCCTAGATAAAATTTCTACTATTAGAGCATAATCTTCCTTCCGATCGATTGTATATCTAAATTTTGATTGATTTTTTTTCTGTTTAAAATGATGAATTTTAAATTTTTTAGGATTATTATAAAAGTAAGGCGTCACATGTTCTCTCTCAGATTTCTTTTTTGCATATTTCCATGCAATTTCTAATGCATCAAATGAAAAAATTTCTACTTCAGTACCATTAGGAAATGTTCTATCTATTGAATTTGTTAAGTAATCATAATTAAAAGTAGAATATTTTTTGATGGCTTGATCAATTATGTCTGGATCAATTAATGGGTTATCAGCAGTAATTCTTACAATATGAGTTAAAGAAAATCTTTTAGCACATTGATAATATCGATCTAACACATTATCACTATCACCCCTGAATAGTTTAATATTATTAGATGTAGTAAATTTTTCAATTACATCATCTTTAGGATTATTAGTCGTAGCAATAATTTTTTCAGCTAAAAATTTACTATGTTTTAATTGTTTTAATAATAATGACAAGACAGTGTCTTCATTTAATTTCATTAAAACTTTTCCAGGTAATCTTGTTGAACCAATTCTAGCTTGAATAATTGCAGAAATATTTAACATTGATTACCTGATTGTAAGTAATATAAAAAATATTGTGGTCATCAAGATCTTAAATTGAATAGATAGAAATAATTAATAACAAATTGAAATTAACATATTGAAAATTTGTAAGAAATGTATTCAACCAGATACTAGACCAGGCATATTTTTTGATAAAAATGGAATATGTGGGGCATGTATTTGGGAAGAAGAAAAAAATCAGATAAATTGGGATTTAAGAAAACAAGAATTAGAAAATATTGCATCATGGGCAAAAAATACCTCAGAAAGTAATTATGATTGTGCCATAGGTGTTAGTGGAGGAAAAGATAGTACAATGCAGGCAATTATTGCTAGAGATAAATTAGGATTAAGACCCTTATTAGTTAATTCAGAACCTACTGGAATTACAGAAATTGGAAAGCATAATATTGAAAATTTGAAAAAATTAGGTTTTGATGTTATATCATTAAGACCAAATCCAAAAATTATTAAAAAATTGATAAAAAGAGATTTTTATAAATATTTAAATCCAGTAAAAATAACAGAATATTCTTTATGGTCTTCCACATACATAATAGCAGAAAAATTTAGTATTCCACTAATAATTCAAGGAGAAAATCCAGGACTTACTTTAGGAACAAGACTAACTGGTGTTGGTACAGATTCAAACTCCCTTAAAGCAAATGAATTACAAACTCTTTCATCAGGATGGAAAGAATATCTTGAAGTTGAAGATATTAGTGAAAAAGATCTGTATTTATTTCACTATGAACGAGAGAAATTAGAAAGGAAAAATACAAAGGGTATTTGGTTACAATATTTTCTTAAAGAATGGTCACAGAGAGGAAATGCTGAATTTTCAAAAAAATATGGAATGAAGTATAGATCAGATAATTTTGATTTTACTTCTATTGGTACCTACGTACCTTTTTCACAATTAGATACAGATCTTACTCAAGTAAATCAATTATTAAAATATATTAAATTTGGATTTGGACAATGTATGGATTCAGCTTGTTATGATTTAAGAGAAAATAGAATTACAAGAAATGAAGCAATTGATCTTGTAAAGAAATATGATGGAAAATGTTCAGAATTATATATTAAAAAATTTTGTGACTATATTGAAATAAATGAAGAAGAATTTTGGCGTGTGGCAGAACTTTTCAGAGGTATAATGTGGAATAAAAATAATGAAGGTAATTGGAATAATATATACTGGGATGTCATTTAAAAAATAATAAATTATTTTGAAAAAATTAATTACAAGAAAGTAGATAAATGTAATTTAAAAAATAAATTTTTAGATGAAATCAATTTTATTTTAGATATTAAATATTTGATATGTAATGTACTAAATTAGATGAGGCATTTCCAATA
>Ga0209035_10001185_pt1 | contig 10619 bp, 12 predicted proteins | sample MarorgKNORR_S2LV_6_FD_188220 | JGI IMG/M metagenome (GOLD analysis project Ga0209035, IMG submission 188220) | Marine microbial communities from the Southern Atlantic Ocean, analyzing organic carbon cycling - AAIW_A/KNORR_S2/LV (SPAdes) (version 2) | ecosystem: Environmental > Aquatic > Marine...
GTTGTCTCTAAGCCAAATGGCATGGAAGCGAGTCGTTTTGTTGGCAATGCTAAGGCTAATGATTTGGCCGTCTGGACTGGTTTCTACGCTGTTCATGTCAATTCCTACATTGATATTAGTCAAGCTAGTGTAAGTTAGAATGTATATAAGATATATTTACTTAAATTGAGTCTAAGATGTGGTTTTAGTAATGGCTAGTGATAAGTTTAATGATTTACCGTTAGAGTGGGTGAGGGCTTTTGAAGCGGCTGGCCGTTTAGGGAGCTTTACTGCAGCCGCCAAAGAAACGGGTTTAACCCAAGCAGCCGTTAGCCAACGGATTGGTTACTTGGAACGCCGTTTGGCCTATAAGCTATTTATTCGTAAGCCTAGGGGAGTTGATTTAACAGTCCATGGCGAAGCTTGGTTGCCTTATGTGTCTGGTAGCCTTAAAAGCATTGGCCAAAGTTCAGCCGAGCTGTTTGGTTTACGACGCACACAACTGACTATTGCCGCTAGTGCTTCGGTCATACAGCATTGGCTAGCGCCACGCTTGGAGCATAACAATGATCAACTACAGTTAACCTTTAGCACCATGGTACTAGAAGCAGACTTTAAGCAGCAATCGGCAGACATTGAAGTGAGGTATGGTAACGGCCAATGGCCTGACCGAAATGCCATGGCTTTATTTACTGAGCAGCTCACGCCACTTGTGAGCCCGGCGCTGTTGAATACGGTGTCCGATTGGCAACAATTACCTAAGTTGGCTGTGTCGGGGCCACGCATGGGCTGGCATGACTGGGCACAGTTGTCCGGTCATGGCGCAAACCCTATGTCACCTTACCGGTTTGACTCCCAAAGTTGCGCCATGGCGGCAGCGCTACAAGGCCTGGGCGTGGTGCTGGCATCATTGCCGTTAGCTCAGAAAATGATAACAAGTGGTGCTTTGGTAGAGGTGTCTGGAATGCGTTTGCGGCCAGACGTAGGCCCGTGGTTAACGGCCCCAAAAGAACGTCTGTCTAAGCTGGATTGGCAGTCGTTAACGCGGTTGTTTTGTGTAGAGGAATAACCGTGCAACACTGTACTGGCTTATAATTACAGACAGCTGGTTGAGCTGGTTCGGCCTATCCGCTACACTTCTGACATATTCCATTTAGGGCGTTTATTTTGGCTCAGCTATACTTTTATTACTCATCTATGAATGCCGGTAAATCTACCGCGTTATTGCAGTCTGCTTACAATTACCAAGAACGCGGCATGCATCCATTTATTCTGTCAGCCGCGTTAGATGATCGCTATGGCATCGGTAAAGTAACGTCTCGTATTGGGCTGGCTGCAGACGCTCAGCTATTTAATACAAGCGATGACTTGTTTAATATTCTCAATGCAGAGCATGACAAACAACACATTGATTGTATTCTTATAGATGAAAGTCAGTTTTTAAGCAGGGACCAAGTTAAGCAACTCACTCAAGTGGTAGATCACCTTCATATTCCTGTGTTGTGTTACGGTATTCGCACCGATTTTAGGGGTGAATTGTTCCCAGGCAGCCAATATTTATTGGCTTGGGCCGATAAGTTGATTGAGCTAAAGACGGTGTGCCATTGTGGCCGTAAAGCAACCATGGTGGTGCGTACGGACGAACAGGGCAAGGTGATTAAAGATGGCGAACAGGTAGTGATTGGTGGCAATGATCGCTACCAGTCGTTATGCCGACGTCACTTTAGCGAGCAGATGTGGGATGTTAGTTAACCGCTAGTTTATCTGTAGTTCTAGGCTTATTGGGTGCGCACGTATTCTTTGAGCGCTTGATCCATTCGTGTTTGCCAGCCTTTTCCTGTATCTCTGAAATAATCCATCACTTCTGGCGACAAACGAATACTAATACGCTCTTTGGTCGACTCAGCTTTAGGGCGACCTACAGGACGCATGCGGGCAAATTCTTCGTCCGTAAGTTCGTGGGTATCTGGATCGGCAGCGATGCCCGCATTGATTTGAGCGTCTTCTTCATCGCTAGGCAGGTATACTTTACGTCCCGATTTAGTAGTTAAGAACATAGGTTTTTACCTCTCTTTTGTTCGCTTTGCGCAGGCTTATGATTCTGCGTTGATTTTCTCGAGTGGTGTATATCACGCAATAGAGACGCTCGCCTATGAAACCAATACCGGTAAATCGTATCTCGCCATACTTGAATCGAAAGTCTTCAGTTACCCATATAGTAGACCAGTCTATTGCTGTAGCATTTGCCAGAGAAATACCATGCTTTAGAAGGTTGCTAGCATCCTTGTTGTGGTCATATTCGATATCCATATCAAAACCTCGTAATTATTGTATGCACAATAATTACGAGAGTCAACAAAAGAGGTTTTTACTGGGAGTTGGGTTTATTTACCAGTCCAAACTGGGTCGCGCTTTTCAGTAAAGGCGCGTGCGCCTTCTAGGTTATCTTCGCTGTCGTAGAGTTTGTCTACGGTGGCAAATTGACGTTTGGTGATCCAGTTCATAGCGTCTTGAAACTTCATTGATTCGGCTTCACGAACCACTTCTTTAATGGCTGCGTAAACAAGTGGTGGACCACCTGCCAATTTTTGAGCCACTTCTTGAACCCGCTCTGCCAATTTATCTTGCGGCAACACTTCATTGATAAGACCCCAGCGATGGGCTTCTTCTGCGTCTATCCAGCGGCCCGTAAAGAGCATTTCCATAGCTACATGATGAGGAATACGTTTAGGTAATTTGATGCTGGCAGCATCTGCCACGGTGCCTGAATTGATTTCTGGCAAAGCAAAAGAAGACGTGTCTGTGCAGTAAATAAGGTCGGCAGACAGAGCTAATTCAAAACCGCCACCACAGGCCATACCACTCACTTGGGCAATCACAGGTTTGTTGAGGTCGCGCAATTCCTGCAAACCTCCAAAACCACCCACGCCGTAGTCGCCGTCTACTTCGTCGCCACCTGCGGCAGCCTTTAAGTCCCAGCCGGCGCAAAAGAAACGATCGCCAGCGGTTTTAATAATGGCCACGCGCATTTCTGGGTCATCACGAAACTCTTTAAAGGCCTCACCTAAAAGCCTGCTGGTGGTTAAGTCGATGGCATTGGCTTTTGGGCGGTTAAGCTCAACTTCAAAAATAGCCCCATTGCGGGTGATGGTAACGACGGAGTCGGTCATTAAAATGTCCTTGTGATGGAATTGGTACAAGGCAGATTGTATGTGTGTGTGGTGCTATTGTAAACGGCCAAAGAAGGTCATTCGGGCAGATTCCGATAATGCCACGTTTGGTTCAGAGTTGTAGGCTAGCACCACCAGCATACGGGTAGTATCGCCCTTGGTTGGGGTGACACGGTGTAATGCATCTCGGCCTCTAAAGAGCACTAGATCGCCGGCAGCGATTGTTAGTTTTTCGCCTTTAATATCACCCTGTAAAACTTCGGACACACCATCATAGTTCATATCGCCGCTTTGTGAGTCTCTAAGTTTTGCCACATATTCAAACTGACCACCAGCATCAGGGCTTTGAATGAGTAATGTGATAGCAAATGACGAGTTATCAAAATGCCAGCCTAGTTCTTGGCCTTCGCTGGCGTAATGTAGGTTAATCGATGATAACGGATCGGCATAAGGGTGGAGTTGTTGTTCACCCAGCACAAAGGCCAAAAAGGACTTTAGTTCATCTGCATCGTAGAGTGTGCGTAAAGCAGAGTCCGAGCCGATTTGATCGTCTGTGATGCAGCCTTTTGATGACTGTACCCATTGGTTATGGGCATGGCTATCAGAAAAGTTTGAGTCTTTTTGCGTGAGGTATACGTTGTGGCCAGAATTAGTATAAAAAGCGAGGTGTTGCTTAGCTTTACCTTCGGTAACCACTTGATCAAGCGCGTCTCGCAATAAGAAGTCTTTTAGTACTAAAACGCCCGTAGAGTTAAGCTGTTCTAGGCATTTTTGTTGATAACCTGAGTGACTCAGTGGGTGTGCTTGAGTATTGATTACTTGGTTGAGGGACATGTATTGCTCCGCATTGGACTGGGACAAGATTAGACTAATAGCTTAACTAAACACAAATGACTTGAACAACGATATTTATTTAAGTTATCGTTAAATAAATCTAATGGATAGAAAGGTCCAACGTATGCAGCATACATCCTTGCCCCCTATGAAAAGTTTGTTAGCATTTGAAGCAGCCGTTAAGCGCGGAAACCTTACCTTGGCAGCTAACGACCTCCATGTGACACCTGCAGCTGTGAGCCAACAGGTGCGTCGTTTAGAGCAACACATTGGGTTTGAACTGTTTCAGAGGTCTAAGTCTGGTGTTGAATTAACACGCTTAGGTAGCCAATTTAACGAGTATGTTATCAATGCCTTAGCTACATTAAGAAGTGCTCAGCAGATTAACCAGTCCGTCGACAATAAATATCAAATTAAAATTACTGCCTTACCGTCTTTTGCGTCCAAGTGGCTAATGCCTAAAGTGCTGGCGTGGATGGATCAAAATCCACAAGTGCAAATTACGGTTCAAGCACAGCATGAACCTGAACTTTTCATGCAGGGATCAGCTGATATGTGTATCAGCTTTGGTATTGATAACCACTCATCAAAGAATGTCGTAGAGTTATTTGCAGATCAAGTGTCGTTGGTATTGAGCCCGCATTTACTAAGTAGCCTGCAAGACCCTACGAATCTGACTGAAATTGCCACATTGCCCATGATAGACGTTGATTGGGGCAAAGAGGATGCTTTTTTACCTTCTTGGTCTGAATGGCTGGCGGAGGCCAAATTGGCTCCGCGCGCGGCCATTAACAGGCCGAAATTTAATCTATCGAGCATGGCCATTGATGCGGCGGTATCAAGCAAAGGGATTCTGTTAGGCCAACGCGCTTTAATTCAGTCTGAGTTAGATGCCGGAAGCCTCATAGCCCCCAGTAATACTTCACTAGCCTTAAAAAAATCGTATTATCTAGTGTACCCGCAAGACACTCTGCTACACGCAAATGCCATGGCGTTTATCAACTGGCTAGCGGGTGAAAAATAGTAAGTTGGGTTATTGGGTTTCATAACCTGCAAACGCAGAAGACAATTCGGTCACTTTTTGCATGTGTGCTTTAGCTACATCGCCTAGGTCATCTATTACATCCTCGACTAACAGGTTGTTTAAGATACTCATAGCGCCTTTGGAGCGAAACACTAACCCGGTATTGGTGGTCACACTCAATACATTGTCGGTTAACTCCCTTGCCCAATGGCAAAATTCATCACATATCACTAATAGATTAATGTCTTCGGCAACGGCTTTTTTAGCCAATTCTTTTGCTTGGGTGTTATAGGGGTAGGTATCAATAATGACAACTAATTTGTGGCGTGATGGGTGGGTGAAAAGACTACTATAGCTACCGCTTAGTCCATCTAAATACCTAACCTGTGGGCGGATAAACTCGAGTTGAGAAGCAAGGCTCATCGCAGTATGGCGTACCAGCTGAAAACTTGCGATATACACGGCTTCAGCAGAGGCGAGGTGGGTGATCCAAGTTGGCCATTGGGAGCTATTACGCAACTCGTATACTTGGCTTATTGCAGCTAACTCTAGTGCTAAATTGTTGTTTGATTCTATGGCGGCAGTATTGGTTGAGCCGACTGCGCTGATTTGGTGTTGTTGATAGCGGTCTAATAAGTTGTTGGCTTCTATACTGGATGGGCCAAATGCCAGTTTGTGGGCACTTTTTCGGGCATCTGAAAAGTCCTCATAACCTATTTTTCGTATGAACCTGCTCACGGTCATAGTACTTACCCCCGACTTAGAGGCTAAGGACGCCGCGGTGTCTAGCATTAACAGGCTGTGGTTGGTAAGAATAAAGTTCGCCAGAGATTTTTCTGACTTTGTAAGGTTTTGGCAAGCTCGAATTCGTGAGGATAAGGACTGCGGCATTTGTAATCCAAGGGCTAGAAGTGTTTGGTCATTTTCTACTGAGATCATATACGGGGGTAATGTATAAAGCTAGCATGTCATATTTGTAACCTAATACTACATTTGTTATTGCCTTAACATGAAATACACTTAAATTGAGACCTATGTCGTTAAATATCACTCCTAAATCTCCCGAAAGACGTTGAGCCAGAGACTTAGGGCTGCCTTTAAGGGCACGCACGGGACCAACAATAACATCACAGATGTAGAGGGTGTGATATACCACCATAAGTACCATTCTAGCGAACGGCACCTATGACAACATAAGCAACAAGTGGTTTGGGTTTAGCGTTTACGGCGGTTAATTCCTAACTGAATATACCGGTTATAGGTAGGTGATGAGTATGCCTACCCATGCCTCCCCAGTGCAGTAGCAGGTGCTTATTGTACTGGGGTCTAACTGCATTAAATGCTGCGCTGGCAGCTCTTCCTCAGAGTTATTGTCAAGCATGAAAGACGCCTTACCTCGTACATTAAACAACAAAAAGACATCGCCACTTAGGGCGATTGTTTGTTGGTTTTGTTGCTGGCTGGTCACTATTTTCGCAGTACAATTTTGCCGCTTAGTCATGATATTAAAGTCACGAATAGGGCCGTTATGGAGTTGGGCCTCAATGAGGTCTTCGCCTTTAAAATGAGCCGCGTCTAGTTGCTGTTCAAGTTGCCAGCGGAGTCCTTCATCATCGGTTAACGTCATACCCGTGCCACTCACTAAAATCAAACACCGATCATAGTCAGAAAAGTCTGAGAAGGCGCCGTCTTCGGTCACATCTGCCATGCTTAAGCGCCACATGAAAGTTTCATCAGGCTGATGTTTGAGCATCTCAATGGTAGACCCCAAGCCGTTACGCCATGGCATAGTGATGAAGTCTTCAGGTGTGTGAATGGTTATTTTGTGGGTAGCAGAGTTCATGTTATTGCTCACGTAAGCGCTCCGGCCACGGCGCGGTGTTTGACTAGTTGACCACCCAGCCAGTAACTAAGTTCTGCGGGTTTGTTAACGTCCCAACACACAAAGTCGGCTGCAAAACCGACTTTTAGTTGGCCGTGAGTGTCACCAAGTCCGAGCGCTTTAGCGCCGTGAATGGTAACCCCTTGCAATGCTTCCAAGGGAGTTAAACCGAATAAGGTGCAAGCCATGCTCATCATTAGCCGTAACGACAACACAGGAGCAGATCCTGGGTTTGCGTCACTAGCAACGGCCATGGCAACGCCGAGTTCACGTAGGCGTGCAATAGGCGGCAACTTGGTTTCCTTTAAACAGAAAAATGCGCCCGGCAATATCACCGCTACGGTGCCTGCCTTGGCCATGGCCACGGCGTCCGCGTCGCTTAGGTATTCTAAGTGATCGCTAGATAAAGCTTTGTACTTGGCAGCAAGGCCAGAGCCACCTAAATCGGAAAGCTGTTCGGCGTGTAACTTAACGGGCAACCCTAGGGATTGCGCCGTTTGGAATACCCGTTCAATTTGCTCTACAGAAAAGGCAATGCCTTCACAAAACCCATCTACGGCGTCTGCAAGGCCTGCCTGAGCTATAGACGGCAGAATGCTGTTACAGACGAGGTCTATGTAGGCATCTGCTTCGCCCTTGTACTCGGAAGGCAAGGCGTGGGCAGCTAAACAAGTGGTGCGAACAGTCACAGACAGTTCTTCTCCAAGGCGACGTGCTACTTTAAGCATTTTGGCTTCGGTGTCTAAGTCTAGGCCATAGCCCGACTTTATCTCCACACAGGTTACGCCATCGGCCATGAGTGCGCAGAGGCGTTTTCTCGCGCTGACAAGCAACTCAGCTTCGGTGGCTTGGCGTGTGTCGGTCACCGTAGACACAATGCCGCCGCCCGCTTTGGCAATGTCTTCGTAGCTGGCTCCTTGTAAACGCATTTCATATTCGGCGGCACGATCACCACCAAACACAAGATGGGTATGACAATCAATAAGGCCAGGAGTTACCCAGCCGCCGCCTAGATCGCTTGTGGTTGCGTTATGGTCAGGCAGGTCAGTGGCTTTGCCTATCCACGAAATACGGCCTTGAGACACGGCAATGGCCGCGTCTTCAATAATGCCATAGCCCGAGCTGTCAGTAGCGTTGTTTGGCGCCATAGTCGCCGCATGAAAGCCGAGATAAACCCGATCGAATGATTGCTGTGCCATATCTGTGTCTCTTCTCTCTACGTCTATCGATCTGTTCGGATGTTAGCCAATGCTCGGTAAAGTGTGCGCAGGTATCATAGCGTTGTGGCATGCCGTAGCCAATAGGTCGTTGGCGGCAGCAATGTCGGTGGCAAAATAACGGTCTTTGTCGTAAAACGGCACTTGGGCACGCAGGCCAGAGCGAGCTTGCTCTAGTAATGGGCTAGAACTCAAGCCAGTGCGGAAGTCCAAACCTTGTACCGCAGATAAAATCTCTACCGCCAAAATACCCCGAGTGTTTTCGCTCATGTCACGTAAACGACGTGCTGCGAAGGTGGCCATCGATACATGGTCTTCTTGGTTAGCAGAGGTAGGCAAGCTGTCTACGCTAGCAGGGTGGGCGAAGGTTTTGTTTTCGCTCGCTAATGCTGCTGCCGTGACTTGGGCAATCATAAAGCCAGAGTTTACGCCGCCGTTGTTCACTAAGAAGGGTGGCAATTGGCTTAAGGCTGAATCGATTAGCAAGGCCATGCGTCGTTCAGACAAGCTGCCAATTTCGGCAATGGCAATGGCTAAGTTGTCGGCAACTATGGCCACGGGTTCGGCGTGGAAATTACCACCGGAAATGATGTCACCTTGGTCGGCAAATACCAGTGGGTTGTCTGACACAGCATTAGACTCGACGCGTAATACGCCAGCGGCGTGGCGAATTTGCTCTAGGCATGCGCCCATGACTTGGGGCTGGCAGCGTAATGAATAAGGGTCCTGCACCTTGTGGCAGTCGTCGTGAGAAGTGCCAATTTCACTGGTATCAGTGAGTAGATGACGATAGGCTGCTGCAGCGTCAATTTGACCTTGATGGCCGCGTACTTCGTGAATGCGCGCATCAAACGGGCTGCGGCTACCTAAGGCAGCTTCTACCGATAATGCACCGCACACAGTAGCTGAGGCCCATAGGTCTTCTGCGTGAAACAAGCCTTGCAAGGCAAAGGCGGTAGAGGCTTGGGTGCCGTTAAGAAGCGCAAGGCCTTCTTTAGGAGCTAAAGTCACCGGCGCTAAGCCCGCAATTTTAAGTGCTGCTTGGCCAGAAATAAGCTCTCCACGATAGCGCGCTTGCCCTTCGCCTAGTAAAACTGCACTCATATGGGCCAAAGGTGCCAAGTCGCCAGATGCGCCTACGGAACCTTTTTCTGGAATACAGGGAAACACTTCGGTATTGATGAGTGTCATTAACGCTTCGATAACGCTCAAACGAATGCCAGAGAAACCACGAGATAAGCTGTTTACTTTGAGTACCATCATCAAACGTACAGTCTCGTCTTCCATCAACTTGCCAATGCCAGCGGCATGTGACAACACGATGGACCTTTGTAGCTCTTCTAAGTCTTCAACTTCAATGCGGGTGCTTGCCAATAGCCCGAAACCGGTATTGATGCCATATACAGTTCGGTCCTCGGCGATAACTTGATCGACCAGTGCCTGACTTTTATTAATGGCGGGTACGGCGCTGGTGGCTAAAGTAACATGAACGCTGTTGCGGGCAACTTGGCGTAATTGATTAAGGCTAAGTTGGCCGGGTTGGATTTCAAATGTGTACATGGCGTGTCTCTTTCTTGTCTGAATGTTGTGGTTATGATTTGTCGATCATGGGCAGGTTTAACCCCTGCTCATTGGCGCAATCAATAGCAATGTCGTAACCCGCATCTGCATGACGCATTACGCCGGTAGCTGGGTCGTTATGCAATACACGGGCAATGCGTTCAGCCGCCTCGTCGGTGCCGTCACATACAATGACCATGCCTGAATGTTGGGAGAAGCCCATGCCTACACCACCGCCGTGGTGCAACGACACCCATGTGGCACCAGATGCAGTGTTGAGCATAGCGTTCAATAAAGGCCAGTCAGACACAGCGTCGGAGCCATCACGCATGCCTTCGGTTTCGCGGTTAGGGCTGGCTACGGATCCTGAGTCCAAATGATCGCGACCAATCACAATAGGTGCCTTTAGCTCGCCAGAACGAACCATTTCGTTAAAGGCTAAACCTAATTTGGCGCGCTGACCAAGACCGACCCAACAAATACGTGCCGGCAATCCTTGGAATTGAATACGAGCGCGCGCCATGTCGAGCCAATTGTGCAAATGGGCGTCGTCTGGAATAAGTTCTTTTACCTTGGCATCGGTACGGTAAATGTCTTCTTTGTCGCCCGACAAAGCGACCCAGCGGAACGGGCCAACGCCACGACAAAAGAGGGGGCGAATGTAGGCAGGCACAAAGCCAGGAAAATCAAAGGCATTAGATACACCTTCTTCTAGTGCTACTTGGCGTATGTTGTTGCCGTAGTCCACCGTTGGAATACCTTGTTCATGGAAGGCAAGCATAGCGCGGACATGAACGGCCATAGACGCTTTAGCCGCAGCAGTGGTCGCAGCAGGATTAGACACCGCTTGTTCGCGGTAGGTGTCCCAGTCCATTCCTTGGGGTAGGTAACCATTAAGTGGGTCGTGGGCAGAGGTTTGGTCTGTGACTAGGTCGGGTTTTACGCCGCGTTTA
>Ga0209035_10001187_pt1 | contig 10606 bp, 10 predicted proteins | sample MarorgKNORR_S2LV_6_FD_188220 | JGI IMG/M metagenome (GOLD analysis project Ga0209035, IMG submission 188220) | Marine microbial communities from the Southern Atlantic Ocean, analyzing organic carbon cycling - AAIW_A/KNORR_S2/LV (SPAdes) (version 2) | ecosystem: Environmental > Aquatic > Marine...
GTTCACGCTCGTGCCCTTCGCTCACCAGTCTCTTCTTGACGGCCGGAACGCCTCAACACCATGGGCTCAGGCCACTCCAGACCCCATCACTACGGTGGCATGGTCAACGTGGGCGGAGATTAATTTCAACAAAGCCAAAGAGATGGGCATCAGCGAAGGCCAATGGATCAAGGTTCGCACCACGGTCGGTGAAATAACCGTCCAGGCGTACCCGCATCCTGGGATTTCGCCTGACGTAATTGCCATACCAATCGGCCAAGGTCACAAAGAAGAAATCGGCGGACGGTACGCCGAAGACCGAGGCGAGAATATTTTGAACATTCTTGTCGACAAGAAAGAATCAGAGACCGGAGCTCTAGCATGGGCTGCAACGCGGGCCGTTGTGAGCAAGTCCGGTGGCAAGAAAGAATTCCCGAAATTCGAGGGGGATGCGAAGGAGATTATCCGTCCCGCCGAACACGGGGTTCCGATCCTTATCGTCGAGCCGGGTCAAACCGCGCACGAGGCCCAGGAACACAACCACGAACTTCATCTCCGTTTCATCTCGAACGACGAGTAGCTGAGGGTCTCGAACTTAAATGGTTACTGAAACAGCTGCGCAGAGGGTTTCCAGCCACAAATGGGGCATGGTCGTTGACGTCGACCGTTGCACCGGATGTCAGGCGTGCGTCATGGCATGCCAGGCTGAAAACAATATTCCACTCTCAACGGAAGACATATACAGGCAGAAGCGAACCTTTGCTTGGATTCGGGTAGAACGCTACTGGTACGGCGACTTCCCGGATGTGAAGGCGCGGTTCATCCCGATAATGTGCCAGCACTGCGAAAACGCGCCGTGCGAGCCCGTATGCCCGGTGTTTGCCACGTACCACAACACTGAAGGCATGAATGTCCAGATCTACAACCGCTGTGTAGGCACCCGATACTGCGCAAACGGTTGTCCTTACAACGTCCGATTCTTCAACTACTGGGAGCCCGTCTGGCCGGTTTCCTTACGCAACCAGTTGAACCCTGATGTCACGGTGAGAAGTCGTGGAATCATGGAGAAGTGCAGTTTCTGCGTACAGCGGATTCGACGCGGCGTCCGAGAGGCCGCTCGCGATGGCCATGATCTCCATGACGGGGACATTGGAACGGCTTGCACTGACGCTTGCCCGACCGACGCCCTTGTATTTGGCGACTATAACGACAAAAACAGCCGTGTTTCTATCATGGCAAAAGACGACCGCAAGTACACTCATCTGGACGCGCTGAATACCGACCCAAACGTCCTTTACCTGGCGCAGGTAGACGCTACCGGAGGAGCACACGGTGGCCACGACTAGCCTGATAACGGACGCTCCGGATGACCGACCATCCAACATAGAATCCACGGCTCTTCTCGCCGGCGAAGGCAGAACAGCTGCCGGAACTGGCCTGAAGCGATTCATGTGGCTGCTCGCTGCACTATCGGTAATCGGCTTTGTTGGAATTGTCTTCCGATTCATCAACGACGATGGTAGGCAAGATTGGGGTTTCTACGCCGCAACACTCGCATGGATGCTGACCATCTTCGGCGGCGCGCCGATGGTGGCTATCGCTCCCGCGCTCGCCAAGGCCGATTGGGTAAGGCCGGTGGCACGTATCGCTTCGCTTGGCGCTATCGCTACGGCGATCATTGCGCTGTTGATGATCCCGTTGTTGTTCAAGTTCCCAGCGCTGACCCAATTCTCCGAAGTTCTCGGCGACGATGTGCGACGCAGGTCGATATGGTTTGACTCCCCTAGTTACGCACCGCATTTCTGGAATGTCTTGATCCTGTTGACGCTGGCCCTTGTTGGGATGGCGATGGCGTACGTGATGGCTATCCCGGACTTCGCTGCAATACGAGACCATGGCACCGGATGGAAACAGCGCTGGGGTAAGAAGCTGGCACGCGGGTTCTACGGCCGGGCGCAGCAGTGGGAATGGCTGAAGATGCGTATAGGCATCACAGGCGCCCTCTACTTTGCGATGCTCCTGTACACGAACTTCACATTCAGTCTCGATTTCGCCGTGAGTCTGGTTCCCGGTTGGAAGGACTCACTTTTCCCCTTCTATCACACGATAACTACCTTTCAGGCAGGCATCGCCTTCACCATCATCGGTGTTTGGGCAGCACGTCGCTGGGGAGGAATGAACAAGTACGTAGGCCATGAACAGATGTGGTCCCTTGGCAAGTTCATGCTCGCCACGACACTGTTGTGGTTCTACTTCTTCTACTCCAGTTTCATCGTGTTCTGGTACGGAAGATCTGATTCTGACTCGGCCACGATCAAGTTGCTCGTGTCCGGTCCCTACATCTACCTGTTCTGGACGGTCTTCTTCTTGGTGTTCCTCATTCCTTGGTGGATCATGATCTGGAATAAGGTCAGGGACAGCGTGTGGGGACCGCCAATTGCGGCCTTTATTATTCTGTTTGGACTGTTCCTGGATCGCATCAGGATCTACGTAGCGTCTTGGAGCGCGGTTCCGGACGATCTCGAACTTGCAACAACCAGCATCCTGCAAGATATGCCCAACACCATGTGGCCGGACGTGTTTGATGTGTTCATCATGGTCGGCCTCCCAGCGCTCGGTCTTCTTTCAATCTTGTTGGTGACCCGGCTGGTTCCGCTGGTGTCTCTTTGGGAAATCCAACAGTCACGCCTGATAACCAAACCAGTACGGTTCCTACGGAGCCACGTCCAGTTGGTGGGTAAACCCGACTAATGCAACAGCGACGCATACTCGACGAATTCACCGTAAACCACGAACTTCTTCGCGGGAATCTGGCGACGCCCAAGTGGTGGCTGCCTACGGTTCTTGGCCTCCTTGTGGTGGTGCTATTCGGCTTCACTCTGATGGGAATCATGTTCAACCGTGGCCTTGGTGTCACCGGTCTGAGCAGGCCTGTCTACTGGGGATTGTTCATTACCACCTTCGTGTTCTGGGTTGGTATTAGCCACGCCGGGATCATGATCTCGGCAATTCTCCGGCTGACTCAGGCGGAATGGCGCAGACCTGTGACACGTGCAGCAGAACTCCTTACGGTGTTCTCACTGTTGACGGCTCTGTTCTTCCCCCTCATCCACGCCGGTCGACCTTGGAGAATCTTTTACTGGATTACACCGTACGACTTCGCACGCGGCATATTCCCGAACGCCCGCTCTCCGCTGGTGTGGGACCCGTTTGCGATCGGCACCTACCTCACGGGTAGCACGCTGTTCCTATACGTTGCGCTCCTCCCAGATCTTGGCGTGCTGCGTGACCGGACAACCGGTTGGAAGCGCTCCTTCTACACGGTTGCGTCGCTTGGATGGCGCGGCAATCCACGACAGTGGCGGCTCCAGACCGTGGCGGGAATCCTCCTGTCAGCTTTAATGCTTCCGATCTTTGTATCGGTACACAGCATTGTGTCGTGGGACTTCGCCGTCACGCCCGCAGTTGAAGGTTGGCATTCCACCGTCTTTGCCCCCTACTTTGTCGTCGGCGCGGTCCACTCAGGTGTGTCTGCTGTTGTGACGATGATGGCGCTCATGCGCTGGCTCTGGGGCTGGGACAACTACATCCGTCCGGAACACTTCGATGCGCTTGCAAGACTGCTCATCGTCGTGGCCTGTGCGTGGTTGGCTTTGACATTTGCCGAACTCATCTTCGGTGTCTACAGCCTGGAAGCCCCTGAACGGGCGCTTCGTGAAATGCAAATGTTTGAGTGGCCTTGGAACCTCTTATTCATAATCTTCTTCTTAACGGGCTTCGCTATACCTGTGCCGTTATGGTTCTTCAAACGTGTCCGAAACAACATAGCGATGATGTTCTGGACGTCCATCCTGGTAAACATCGGGATGTGGCTTGAACGTTTCTTGATCATTGTCCCAGGGCTCTCAAGAAAACAGCCGTTCGTATTCACGTGGGACTCGTATCAGGTCAGCCCCCTGGAATGGGGTCTCCTGTTATGGTCGTTTGCATGGGTAATGATGTTGATGCTGTTGTTCTCCAAGTTTTTCCCGTTGATACCGCTCTTCGAGACCAAAGAAAGCCAGGTTTTCACGACTGATGTCCAGATCGGGCGCGTGACTATGCCGGCTGTAATCAGGGAATTGGATTAGGTAACGCACGATGGCAGCTTCAAACAGCGTTCTAGGGCTGTACGACACACCAAACGCAGGCGCCGACGCCATGGACGGACTCAAGTCCGCCGGGTTTGAGCTTGGCACTTTCGACGTGCTCACCGGCACGCCGTATCCGGAGGGCGCATTCGGAGAATACGTCCCCCAGCACAGGCTATTCCGGTTCCCCTTCTTCGGGGCTATGGTGGGCATCACTCTGGCCATCTTGTTTACGGCCGGAACACAGCTCGCATATCCGGTAATCACCGGTGGTAAGCCGATCCTGGCCGTATTCGCCATGCTAATCATTGCCTACGAATTAACTATGCTTGGAGCGGTGGTAGCGACCGTGGTCGGCATCATATTTGAGTCACGTCTACCGAACCTCAACCTTGGTGCGTACGACACACGGATCACCGAGGGTTACATCGGTGTCGTGGTCGAGTGCGACGACGACCGATTGGAAGAAGCACGGGGAGTTCTACAGACAGCCGGCGCTCTGGAGATCAAAACGGCTTGAGTCTTCGAACGACAGAAATATCGCGCAACGTCCGATCCCGCTTCGCGGGCCACCGTCTGATCGTCGCCATCGCATCGTTTGCCCTTCTGGCGACCGCATGTGTGCAGGAAAGCGGTGCGTACCCGATCGAGACCTTTACGGAGATGCACTACTCTCAGGCGTATCGCTCGCAGGAGATTCCACGCCTGAGTGGTGTCGAGTCTGCGGTGGCGTATAACGGCGAGGGCAAGATCGACAACGTTTCGGTCATGCTCCCGGCGTGGGAGGCTCACGCGTACGACGCCAAGGCCGGAGCCGAGTTATACAGGATCAACTGCTCCGCATGCCATGGACAGGCAGGCCTCGGAGACGGACCGGCCGCAGCGCACATCACATCGCCAAATTCGGCATGGGCCACAGACAACGGATCTTCATATAACGGACCGCCAAACCTACAGGTATCGCGTACCCGATTAAATGAAGATGCAATGTTCGGCATCATCAGCAACGGAATCCTTGTAATGCCAAGGTTTGGTCCGATTCTTTCGGAAGCCGAGATCTGGGACGTGGTGCGGTACGTCTCCGATACATCAGGAACCGGACTGGGACAGTAAGTCCTGAGGCAGCACGGTCTTAAACACGATTCATAAGGCCCAGAAATCACCAACCAGCGATACCATGGAACCATGGGACTCGTAACGGAATTAATCAGACCCTCGGATCACGGTGCCGGGAAGCGGTAAGCAAATTGAGCTACGCCGTAATAATCCGCACCATCTCGATAGTCGCCCTGTTGTTAGCGGTAACTTTTCCGTTGTTCGACAGTGCGTTGGCGCACGCCCAATCGGGCGACACGACCGGCAAAGACGTGTTGCCTGCTATCTCGATAGGACCCGATCAGGACCGTGATTTTGAGAAGCGCGCTCAGAGCCTGGAAAAACAGCTGATCTGCCCTATCTGTCCCGGCGAGACACTCGATCAGTCCTTCGTCCAGATTAGCCAGGATATGAAGCGCATTCTTAGGGAGAAACTTCAGGAGGGTCAAGACGAAGGCCAGATAAAGGAGTTCTTCGCCGCTCGCTATGGCACAAGCGTTCTGGCAGCACCGCCCCGGACCGGATTCAACCTTGTGACATGGATCGTCCCGCCCATCGGCATCGCTCTGGGAGTCGTCGGGCTGTTTTTCGTGATGCGACAGATGCGCCGTGGCAGCGTAAATCCAGTCGCGGCGGGAGTTGGAGGTATGATCTCCGACGACTCCGTCTATGGCGAACTGGACGACTATTTAGCCGAGGTAGATCGCGATCTGGCGACAGATGATTCCCTTGATGGCGACCAGTGCGACGATAACGACAGGAGCTCTGAAGCCTAGATGGCAGATCTCGGCACAATGTCTATGTTGCTTGCGTTGGCGCTGGCGACCTACGCGGGAGTTGGTTCGGTAGCGGGCGTCAAGCTTGGCTCCGGCGACCTCGTGATGAGCGCACGGCGCAGCGCCTACGTGGCCGGCCTCGCGCTGACCGTAGCGGTCGGCGCGCTGGTGTACGCATTCGTCACACATGACTTCTCGATTGAGTACGTTCGAGGTCATAGCGACAGGGCGCAGAGCCAGGCGTTCACGTGGGTAGCGATGTACGCCGGTAACGAAGGCTCTCTCCTCTACATCACCGCCATCTTCACCCTGATGTCTATGGTCGCAATCTACGTAACTCCCCGCCGTCTCGAGCCGTCACGCCCGTACATAATCGCTATTCTGATGGGGATCAGCGTTTTCTTCCTCACCGTTCTAGTGACGCTCGCCGACCCGTTCGCTCCTGCCCTTTTCGATGATGGCCGTGGCATCGGCGTTAACCCACTCCTGCGACACCCGGGCATGTTCATACACCCGCCACTCCAGATGGCGGGCCTTGTAGGCGTCGCTATCCCGTTCGCATTCGTCGGTGGGGCGATGATCTCCGGTCAGACGCGTGACCAGTGGCTGGATGCCGCCCGGGTCAGCGCAATCGCCGTCTGGGCGACACTAAGCGCGGGTTTGCTTATAGGCGCATGGTGGGCTTACACGATTCTCGGCTGGGGTGGCTACTGGAGCTGGGACCCGATCGAGAACGTGGCCATCATGCCGTGGCTCGTGCTCACCGCGTTTATCCACTCAGTGATGGTCCAGAAGCGACGTGGCATGTTCAGGATGTGGAACATCGCCCTGCTCTCGATGGCGTTTGTGCTGTCACAGTTTGGGATGTTCATCAATCGTGGCGGTCCGGTCGTATCGGTCCACTCATTCGGGGCCTCGACTATAGGAAGCGTGTTTCTGGGCTTCATGCTGTTCAGCCTGTTATTTGCGCTCGTTGTGTTCCTGTGGCGCTACCCGATGCTCAGAAGTGACCGGCCCCTTGAATCGTTCTTATCCCGTGAAGCAAGTTTCCTTGTAAACAACTTCCTGTTCCTCGGGGTGACATTCGTGACTCTCTGGGGCGTCCTGTTCCCGTTGTTTTCTGAGTTCGCAAACAACGAGACGGTCACCGTTTCAGCCCCTTGGTACAACCAGATAAACGGCCCGATCCTTCTCGCTATCGTCATTCTGATGGGCGTCGGGCCGCTTTTGCCCTGGCGTCGTACCACCCTGACAAGCGCGCAGCGATGGCTCAGTATCCCTATCGGCATTAGCCTGGCGACGATGGCCCTGCTCTGGATATCGGGCGTACACGAGTTGTGGGCGATTGTCGGGTTTGGAGCACTCGCCATGGTCATGTCGGCAGTGCTTGAAGAGTGGTATCGCGGCACTATGGCACAACGCCGAGCCGGTCTTAACTTTGCGGTCGGGTGGTGGCGCATGGTGAGCGGAAACCGGCCTCGACACGGCGGTTATATCGTGCACATCGCGATAATCGCCCTTGGCATCGGAATCATCGGCACGAACTTCTTTCAACAGAGAGCCGATGTAGTCCTCGCCCCGGGGGAAAGCTTCAGCCTAGACGAATATCGGGTCGAATACATCAACACGGAGAACGAACAGCGCGAAGACCGGATTTCAGAGTGGGCAAACGTCAACGTATATAAAGACAACAAACAAATCGCCAGCCTCGCGCCGTGGCGGGCCTTCTACCCGGTGTTCAATATGGCTTCCGTTCGCGCCTCCGTACACAACGTTCCCCTCGTGGATATTCCAGGGCTGCCATCATATCTGGACCCAGGTCTGGAAGATCTGTACCTAGTCCCAAGCGAGTTCCTTGAAGATGGCCGCGTAGTACTGCGTATCAGCATCAATCCGGCGGCATGGTGGCTCTGGGTATCGGGTCCGATATTTGTCATTGGGACGATGATCGCCCTGTGGCCGGCTCCTCTTCTGGAGCGTCGTACTGTGCCAGCACGTACCCGATCCTTGTCTATGCCTCAGGCCGGCAGTTCCGTAGGTGTGTGAATCTTGTTTCAAAACAAAATGTCATGCCGATAGCACTTGGGGCCATAGTTGCCCTTATATCGCTGGTCGTAATCGCCATCCCATTCATACGTCGATCCGGCGCAGTGCTATCCGCGCGGCACAGCGCCGAGGTTGAACGACTGACCAGGCTCAGGTCTGATCTTTACGATCAGATCGGTCAGTTACAGACTGACTATGGAACGAATACGGTCACGGATGAGGATTATCAGCACCAACTCCTTGAACTGAGGATAGGGGCCGCTGAAACGATAAGACTCCTCGACCAGCTTGGATATGAAGATGAACCTCAGGACGCCCCAGCGGCGCTGAAACGAGAAGTACTCGAGGAAGAGATCGCAGCGCTCAGACAGGCCGGTTCCAGACGGAATATTGGGACCGGTGAAGATTCGGAGTCCGGCGGCGCCTGAAAGGCAGAGTTAAGGAACAAGTGATAACTGCCCAATTGATATCTTCAAGAAGGCACAGGACCTACATAAAGGTCCTGGCTATCGCGGCGCTATTTGCCGTTATCACCCTGTTTAGCAACAACGTTCTCGCGCAACGCCCTATTCCGGAACGCGTGGCAGGATCGGTTCATAACGGCACTGCGGGCGCCGAAGTTCCGGATGGCTTCGAAATTGCTCTCCTCAGCTTCAGGGACGGCAATTTTGTTAATCAGCAGATGACGACCGTTAGCCCGGATTTTCCATTGTTCGAGTTCACGAATCTGATGCAGGATGAGGACATTCAGTATCGACTCGCGTGGGAGTACGGCGGCGTCATGGATCAAATCTCCCTCGTCGATGAAGCCGATCCACAGAATATGCCGGTCGTCATTTATGAGACGACAGACTCGCTGGAAAATATCAGAGTAGGTGCGCACGCGACCATCATTCCTACGGTGGTCGGATCTGATCGCCTTATGGGTGCCCTCGACCTGGTTACGATTCGGAATGACGGCGATCGCACATTCGTTCCGGACCCTTCGAACCCGAATTTCACCGGACTGAACATGGTGAGGTTCAGCCTTCCCAGGGGATATGAAGAGCTGGCGGTAGATAGTGTCCTGCCGCAAGGCCAGTTGCTTGAGATCGATACAGGATTCGCTATGACGAACCCGGTCCCTCCGGGCGAGCACGAAATTCTATACAGCTATGCCATCAACTACTCCGGCACCAAACTTGAGTTCACTAGAACGCTTGCGTTTGGAGTTGATGAACTCCGTGTGCTGATCCCGCCGGAGCTTGGCGATGTCGTAGCGGAAGGCATGAAACCCACTAAGACAACCGAGCTCGGCGAAACAGTCTATAAGGAGTTTTCGGGGACTGGCTATGAGCCGGGCTTCAAGATGAATTTTGCGATCGTTGATATGCCTCAACCAGGGTTGTTCAAACGCATGAACGAGTCGATCCCCGGCGGCAACGCCGTCATGTTCGGCTCTGTAATTGTTGTCGCGGCAGTGATGATGGGATTGGTCGTGTATGTTCTGGTCACCAGTCGCCGTCGCGGCCTGATGCTGTCGGTATCGCCATCCGAGCGAATGGAGATTCTCCAGCAGATCGTGAAGCTGGACGAGCGGCTTGAGACGGGCGATATCGACGCCGATCAACACCAGGCAAGTCGGGATGCGCTTACCGTACGTGCTCTTGCGGGGATGGTCACCGAAGCGCCTCCATCTGAAGACCGGGGCGAGCCTGCCGAGAAGGACAATTCCTATCCCGGGTAAGTACGGGTCGCCCTCACAACAGAGGTGTTACTTTGACGCTCGAATCCGAGGCGCTAACGGCGTTTGGAGAGTATGTAAGGTCATAGAATTACAGCGCGACCAACCCACCTGTTCTGAGCCTCAGCCAACCTCTGAATGACACAACGAAAAATCATAGGCTTCGCAGTCTTAGTACCCACAACGCTGATCGGATTGCTGCTGATCTGGGCGGTGATTCAGAACGACGGCAATCCCGGCGGACTGGCCGTCAATCAGACGCTCGGCGAGCGAAACGTATCCGCTCAAGAAAGAGCCAGCTTTGAGCTCCCGTCGATAGACGGCGACGGCATGGTGCGACTTTCTGACTTCCTAGGGAAAGTCGTGCTTGTTGATTTCTGGTCCTCATGGTGTCCACCCTGCCGACAGGAAAGTCCCGCGTTGGAAGCCGCTTACGAGGATTTTCGTGATCTTGGAGTCGAGTTCGTCGGCATCGCCATATGGGATGTCGAAAGCGAGACTCGCAAGTTCAGGGACGCCTTTGAACTCAAGTACCCGATAGTGTCCGACTCAAACGGGAGGGTAGCCGTGGAATGGGGTGTAGTTGGAATCCCAGAGAAGTTCTTCGTGGACCGCGATGGTCTGGTCGTGAAGAAGTACGCCGGTCCGATGACGCGCGATAAGCTCGGGTTGGAGCTTCGGGAAGTCCTAGAGATGAGCTCGGTACCGGCGGCGGCCCTGCCGTAGGAGTGTTCATTGACAGTCCATTCACCCAAAAACATAGCGCTCCAGGGGAACCTTTCTTCTCCCGCGCACTTGATTTGTGTGGTGCCCTTCCATCCGTAGAGGGGACAGTGGGCCTCCTACGCGCAATGTGA
>Ga0209035_10001191_pt1 | contig 10597 bp, 9 predicted proteins | sample MarorgKNORR_S2LV_6_FD_188220 | JGI IMG/M metagenome (GOLD analysis project Ga0209035, IMG submission 188220) | Marine microbial communities from the Southern Atlantic Ocean, analyzing organic carbon cycling - AAIW_A/KNORR_S2/LV (SPAdes) (version 2) | ecosystem: Environmental > Aquatic > Marine >...
CACTTTGGGGCATAATGCCTTAAGTCATTGTATCGTCACCCACCAATTGCAATGTACGATCTACCCGGTATCAGGCAACAGGTAATTTATGTCAATTTCTCCCTACTTACAGCCCACGGCAAATACGATAACCAAACCCAAAGTGGCTTTGTTTGTCACCTGCTTGGCAGACTCTATGCGACCAAGCGTGGCCTTCGCCACAATAAAGCTACTAGAGGCTGCAGGTTGTGAAGTACACGTGCCTAAGGCCCAGACGTGCTGCGGCCAACCCGCATTTAACAGCGGCGACCGTAACAATACCCGCCTTATTGCCCAACAAACCATGGCTGCGTTAGCAGGTTACGACTACGTTGTGGGACCATCGGGTTCTTGTATTGGTATGCTGCACCAGTACCCAGACTTGTTTGAAGAAGGCAGCAAAGACTACCTATCTACCCAAGCATTGGCGCAACAAGCCTATGAAATAACTAGCTTTTTAGTTGATGTGATGGAATTTGAACTCGCCCCAAACAACACCAAGGCGCAAATCACTTACCACGATTCCTGCGCCGGCTTACGCGAACTCGGCATCCACCAGCAACCTAGAAAGCTGTTGGCGCAGATGCCTAATATTCAACTCAAAGAAATGCCCGAAGCCGATACCTGTTGTGGTTTTGGCGGTACCTTTTGTATTAAATACCCCGACATCTCCAACCGTATGGTAGAAAACAAAGTAGCCCATGCGCAATCTAGTAAAGCGCAAATGCTGGTAGGCGGTGACCTAGGGTGCTTAATGAATATGGCAGGTAAACTCAAACGCCAAGGCAGCGACCTACAAACTCGTCACATTGTGGAATTACTGGCAAATTTATTAGAACAACCAGCCCTGGGCGAAACCAGCAATACCCCGCTAAGGTCCGCCACCATCGACCTAGCGTACGAGGCATAACACTCATGGATATTAACAGCCCCGACTTTATTGCCCGTTCCAAGTCAGCATTAGAAGATGCTGGCTTACAAAAAGCCTTAACCAACCTTAAAGCAGGTTTTCCCGGCAAACGCAAAAAAGCCATGGCCCGTATGCCCGAATTTGACGCCATGCGTGACCAAGCCGTAGAAATCAAAAACAACGTCATTGAGAACCTCGACTATTACCTAGAAACCTTCGAGTCCAAAGTGCAAGACAATGGCGGCCATGTTCATTGGGCCCAAAATGCAGATGATGCCTGCCAAACCATTCTAGACATCTGCCGCAGTGTCGACGCGAAGACTGTTACCAAGGGTAAGTCCATGGTGACCGAAGAAATCAACCTCAATGAGTTCCTAGAAAAACACAGCGTTACCCCGGTTGAAACTGACTTAGGCGAATATATTTTACAATTACGCGGCGACCACCCCAGCCACATTATCGCGCCTGCCATTCACCTCAACTTACCGCAAGTAAGTGACATATTCGCCGAAAAACACAAATTGCCACGCAAAGAAGACCCTGCAGAACTCATGCAGGAAGCCCGTGACATCATGCGTGATCACTTTGTTGCCGCGGACGTAGGCATCACCGGTGCTAACTTTTTTGTGGCCGAAACCGGTAGCACCATGATCGTCACCAACGAAGGTAATGGTGACCTGACGCAAACCTTACCCAAGGTGCACATTGTAGTCACCAGCATCGAAAAATGCGTGCCTACACTGGAAGACTTAAGCCTATTTATGCGCTTATTGTCACGTTCTGCCACGGGCCAAGAAAGTGCCGTTTACAACACCTTATCGAGCGGCCCAAAACAAGCCGGCGACCAAGATGGCCCAGAACAGTTCCACGTGGTGCTAGTGGATAATGGCCGCAGTTCCATGGTGGGCGACGAGCAACAAGACATGCTGCGCTGCATTCGCTGTAGCGCCTGTATGAACCATTGCCCTGTGTATAGCCAAATTGGTGGCCATGCCTACGGTTGGGTCTATCCGGGCCCTATGGGCGCGGTGCTCACCCCAAAGATGATTGGCATTGAGCAAGCGGGCCACCTACCCAACGCATCTACTTTTTGTGGCAAGTGCGAGGCCGTTTGCCCAGTCCGTATTCCGCTGCCGAGCCTCATGCGAACGTGGCGTGAGCGGCAATTTGATAAGGGTCAAGGCCCTGCTGCCAGTCGTTATGGCATTCAAATTTGGGCGGCCTTGGCTCAACGCCCATGGCTTTACCATGCCATGACCCGCATCGCTATACCTATGATGAAGCTTTGGTCTGGTCAAAAAAACCGTATATCTAGCCTACCCCTAGCTCGCGGCTGGACCTTATGGCGCGACCTTCCTGCACCCGAAGGCAAAACCTTCATGCAGCAATGGAGCGAGAAAAACAAGGAGCAACAGCCATGAGCACTGCAAGACAACAAATTCTCGGCCGCATTCGCAGCGGCCTCAAACGCGGCCCTTTGAATGAGCAACAACAAGCGCATTTGTCACAAGAGCTGACGTCAAGAAACCGCACCACACAGCCTGCTAGAGCTAAAGTCACCGGCCAAACAGCCCTAGATGACTTTACAGCCATGGCTCTAGAAGTGGCTACAGAAATCGTTAACCTCGCAAATTTAGAGGAGCTACCACAAGCCATGAGCCAGCTCATGCAAGATTCAGATTTAACCCAACAACCGCTGGTGCTAGCGAACGAACCTGACCTTGTCGCATTAAATTGGGCCGCTGCAGGCATCAACACCGACATGCGAGTATCCACCAAAGGCGACTCAATTAGCCTCACCAACAGCCTTTGCGGGGTTGCGGAAACCGGCACTTTGGTACTTAGATCAAGCCCAAATAGCCCCACCACGCTAAACCTATTCCCAGACATCCATTGCGCTGTACTACACAAAGACAACATCGTTGCTGGTTACGAAGACGCATGGGATTGGGTACGTGATCGCGGCATTCCACGCACGGTCAACTTTATCACCGGCCCATCACGCAGCGCAGACCTAGAACAAACCCTACGCATGGGTGCCCATGGGCCAAAACGGTTGGTTATTTTTTTACTGTAGGCTGTTAAAAAAGCCCTAGTTGGCGCTCGGTAATGTTAGCAAAACTGTCGTTTAAAAACGGTAAAATACCATCCACCACCGGCTCTATTTGGCGTTCAATGTAATGCTCGTAGTCATAGTTAACAGGTCCAATTTCTAACGGTTGTGGGCCTGTGAGAGTAATTACATATTCTATCCAGCCACCCGTAGCGTAGGCCGACGGCAAGTTGTTGTTTAAGCGCCAGGTTTCGGCTTTGCGCGCCGCCTGCACATGGGGCGGCACATTCTTCAAGTACTCCACCAAGGGCCTGCGCAATCGTTTTCGGTACACGAGTTTATGATCTAGCTGGCCAGCTCTTACCTGCTCCAATAAAGGTTTAATCAAATCGAGGTAAGGTTCATCATTAAAAATACGCTGATACAACTGCGCCTGTAACTCCCGTGCTAGCTTAGTCCAGTCGGTACGCACTTGTTCCAAACCTTTAAATAGCAACTTTTCTGTGCCATCTGGCGCGACGGTAACGCCCGCATAGCGCTTCTTACTACCGGTTTCTTGGCCTCTAATAGTGGGCATTATAAAACGACTAAAATAGGTTTCAAATTCTATTTCAAGGTGGCTTTTCAAGCCAAACTCTTCTGTTAAATGACGCATCCACCAATCATTGAGCGACTGCGCCAGCGCATTGCCTTGGGCTTGCACCTGTTCTAACTCCAGCGTTTCGTCCCCCAACCATACAAACACAGAATCGGTATCGCCATAAATCACCTGCATGCCCTGTTGCTGAATAAGGTCTTTTGTTTGATTCAATACAGAATGGCCACGCATAGTGATAGAGCTCGCCAAGCGCTGATCATAAAAACGACACACACTCGAACCTAACACCCCGTAGCAGGAGTTCATTACAATCTTTATAGAAGTCGACAAGGGTGTATTATTATTGGCTTTGGCCACATCACGAGCGGCCCATAAATCGCTAATAATGTCGGGCAATACCGTTTGTGTACGGCTGAATTGAGCGCCTTTATAACCCCTAATGGCATCAGCCTCTTGCAAACCTTGGATCAGCCCCAGCGGATCAATTTTGAAGCTGCGGATAATACTGGGGTACAGGCTCTTAAAATCCAACACCAATACATTGCGATACAAACCCGGCTTAGAATCCATAACAAAGCCGCCCGGGCTTTCCCCAGCCTGGCCCGAAGCAAACGCGGGTGCCACGTACCCTTGCCGATGTAAGCGCGGCAGATACAAATGATCAAAGGCTTGGGACGAACCTCCCACACGATCCATCGGTAGGCCAGTAAGCCGTGCACGTTCGATCAGAAACGCCATCAAATCGGCCTTGATAAAAATATCCCACACCAAACGGCAATCTTCTAGGTTATATCGTACCAACGAGTCAGGGTCTTGCCTGTACATACGTTGGATTTCTTCGCCTCGATCTTGAGGTTTAGTAATGTCTTTGCCACGGCCTAGTAATTGCTGGGCTACATTTTCTAGTGCAAAAGATTCAAATTGCCAGGTCGCCGAACGCATCACCTCAATGCCGTCCAAGGCCACACGACCCGGCATGTACAATTTGGCTGGGCGATTGCCTTGACCGGACCGCCAACGAATTTCTTCACCGCCACGGCCTAAGCGTAAACGCACACCGAGTTCACGCGCTCGAGCGCACAAAATTTGAAAATCAAACTGCACCACTGCCCAGCCAATAATCGCGTCGGGATCATACTCTTGTAACCATTGGCTAAACTGCTTCAACAGTTGCCTTTCATTACTACACACACAGGTATAGTCCGGCACCGATGCAACAACATCGTTGTCCATCCCCTTAGGCCAGTGTAACCACACCCGCTCTACCGGTTTGTCGCCTTGTTTGCCGTATACCGCAATACTATGAATGGTTTTGCCATCCATGGTGGTTTCAATATCTAAAGAAACGGCCTTGATATGGGGCACAAAATCACTCGATTTAACACGAACGTCGGTCAATTCGCCGTTTAACGGTTGAGCATCCACCATCAAACTGGCGCTAATAAAACGCTCCATTAAGTACCGTTCTTGGGGTTGAATGTCCTGTTCCATAAGGCTAATGCCTGCCTCACGTAAGACTGAACAAGCCTGCTGAAATAGCTTATGGTTAGTCATGTAAAGAGCAACGGCCTGCTCTTGTTGAAAGGTTTTAAGCGCGATGGGCTCAAACCGCCAAATAGCTTGAGACAAGCCCATAGATTGTAATAACTTTTGCGTATGGGGCTGCGCAGATGCAGGCAAAAAACACACCGAATCTTGTTTTGTTTGGCGTAAACACACCGGCCCATCATCAGTAACCAACCAATAGGTCAGGTTGATGCCTTGCTCCGTATCTTGGTTATGGCGAGAAAGTACAAAACCTTCCATGATTAACAACTTCCTACAGCCTGTAGATGAGCGATCAAGCAGCTACCAATGGTGTAACTTGCAGCTGTTCCCTGCGCGTTTCAGCTTGCCATAAGTCGTACTGAGTTTGCTGATTTAACCAGCTTTGAGAAGACGTATTAAATGCAATAGAAAGCCTAACAGCCATCTCAGGGCTTACTCCAGCTTTGCCATTAATGATACTAGATAACGTTTTCCTGCTCACACCAAGAGCTTCTGCAGAGGCAGTAATGCTAAGCCCAAGGGGTTCTATGCATAACTCTTTAATGATTTCGCCAGGGTGTGGTGGTTTGTGCATTAGCATAATTAAACCTTAATGGTAATCTTCGTAATTGACGACTTCTGCATCGTTGCCGTTAAATCGGAAAGTCACTCTCCAATTACCGCTCACTCGAACCGAAAAAATATCCGTTCGGTTACCCGTAAGTGCGTGCAAAAACAATCCAGGTAAATTCATATCGTTCAAGGATGTAGACGCGTTTAAGCGACCCAAAATGAGCTGCAATCTTTTACTATGTTTAGCCTGAATACCTGATAAGTCTCCAGTTTTGAATAATTTCTCTAGGCCTTTATGCTTAAACGAAAGAATCATACGACCACCGTAACCCGATACCACTCAGGTATCAACAAAAATCGACACACAATCAAGCGTCGCTACAACACTCGTCTTGTAAAAAATCGATGAGGGCATTGAGGTTGGTGTACTGGGCTATACAGTTAAGCACCCGCCCTTCTCGCTCTTGTTTGACCAGACCCACTGAGGTGAGCTTAGCGATGTGGTGGGACAAGGTTGAGTTTGGCACTTATAGATTTTCCTGTAACCGCCCTACAGGCAGTCCTTCATGACCGGCTTTAACCAGGAGGGTAAAGATACTCAAGCGTGTGGGGTGGCCCAGTTCTTTAAAGGCGTTTGCGGCGTGTATGATTTGCATATTTTCATGATAACCAACACCTGTTCTTTAAATAACAAACCGATACCCGCCTAGCCTACATCCCATACTCACGTTCTACCTTACAGATTCGCACTTTAAACGACTGATACCACGCCTCACGGCCCATGCGTTGGGCTTGTACATGTTCTACATTGGCCTTCCATTGTTTGATGGCATCTAGGTCAGACCAATAGGAGACGGTAATACCTAACCTGTGTGAGCCATCTTCCCTAGCTGATTCAATACCTAAAAAACCAGGTTGATCCTCTGCCAGCTCAACCATCCTGTTGGCAGCTTGGTCATAACCAAGGTCGTCCTCAGTTCTGGTGGAGGTAAACACAACCGCGTAATACGGCGGCTTAGGAGTATTGGCTATGGCCGACATATGGGTCTCCAATGAGTAACGGTCCGCTTCAATTGTGCCTCGACTAGGCATCAACTAAGCGCATAAAGTTATTATACAGTTGTTGGGCGCTCGAAAGAAAATTAGGCATATTTTTAGCAGCGTCGCTGAACACCGTGTCAACACCACCTTCTCCCAAAAGCATAGCTGGTTTAGGCGAATGGAGAGATGACTTGTACGTCAGGAAAAGCAGCTTGAACATCAGATTGATGTTGAGATTCAAACAACAACTTAAGGTTGGGACCGGCGTCCATGGTTAGGTAGATGGGCAAGCCCTGTTGGCGTAGTTGCCAAACCTTTTGCATTTGAGTTAACGACTCTGGCTGCCAATACACCAATGGTGGCCATGCTGCTGCCATGGTGGCGTGCATACTCATGGCATTGTGTTCTGCGGTGCTGGCCATGGTCTGGAAGTCGCCTTCTGTAATGGCGGCTTCTATGGTGGCAAGGTCTGTTTGCGCTTGCTGGGGCCATTGTTTGTAAAGCGCGGAGGTAGCTATGGTTCTGGCCATGCCCTCACGGGAAGACACAGCTTTGGTTTGGCTTGAGATGGTTAATAAGCCTACTCTAAGTTGTGGCCATTGTTGTGTCAGGGGAAAGGCTATACTGTCACTGCCATCTTCTAACTCACCGGCTTGCCATTTGGCAAAGCCATGCCACAAGGAACGGCTGGCGCTGCCACTGCCTAACCGTGCAAGGGCAGACAACTGGTGTTCTGGTAACTGCCAGCCCATGAGTGTGTTAGTGGCGAGTGTTAGGGCAGCAAAACCACTGGCCGACGACGCTAAGCCCGCTGCCGTGGGCACTGTATTATGGGTATCAATGCGTAGTTTTAAATCAGCGGGCAATACCCGGTCTAACCACTGGCAAACCTTCACAGCAAAACTACTGCTGGCATCAACCTGGGCGCCGTTAAGTATCACCCCATGCTGAGGTGCATCAACTACCGAAAGCCCAGTTCTTGTGCCGTGTTCTGCCAATGATATAGACAGAGAGCCGGTAATGGGCAGATTAAACGTTGTTTCCCGCTTGCCCCAATATTTACTCAGGGCAATATTGCTAGGTGCGTAAGCGCTGGCCTGTGCTGCGGGTGAGTTATGCTTGTGGTGACCCAGTACCTGGTCTACCCAGGCACATACAGCATCAGCATTGGTTTGGCTCATTGTTTTTCTACCTGTTGTGAAGGTTGGGCAAACAGGTTTCTGCTCGCACGCCCTGAGGTTCTAATTTCAAAGCCATTTGAGTTTCGGCCCAGTCACTAATCCCGGTTGTACCTAGTAACAGTACACAGTCACCTAAACCAGAACCTGATATTTTGCCGGCAAATTGACCTACCGCTGGCGCTTGCTGCGCCCCTAGGCTTAATATTTTTTCAATAGCATCATCACTGACACCCAGCTCGCGCATGAGGCTTTGATACTGATTCACGTGAGTGCCAAATTGCGGCCAATCGTGCTGTGACAAAGCCACCATTGAGGCACTGACGCAGGCCCCCATTTGCGCATATAGGTCTGCGAACAACTGCGGCTGTTTAGCGGCTGCTAAGGCCACCTGCGCAATCACTGCTGGAGTTGGCGTTTTATAGCCACAGTACACCAAACACATGTCGGGGGCATACTGCCAGGCGCTCTCAGGCAATGCCACTGGTTGAGCACTAATTGGGTTGGCGGTATATTCGACGATACCGCCCAGCGTAGAAGCAGCCACATCTGCACCGGAACCGCGGCCCTGAACACTGCGCACGACCGCAATGGCCTGATGCATAATGGTGAGCGGTTCCAACACGGATTGTTGTAACAAAGACAAGGCCGCTATGGTGGCAACACTAACAGCGGCAGACGACCCTAACCCTAGGGTGTGGCCAAAATCCGAAACAATGGTAATAGTCAGACCGCCAACTGCCGGCAGGGAAATGGCAATGGCGTGGAGTACAAACTCTAAGCGATGGTCGGCCGTTGGCGAACTCATGGGTGCTTGGTAATGGCCTAACTGAGACTCGATCACCAATAAACCATCGGTTCGACGAGCGGCTTGCACGTAGATTCTTTGCTGCAAGGCGCAAACCAGCGCTGGGTAGCCAAACAACACGGCATGTTCACCCATCAGCATGGTATTGGCGGGGGCCGAAGTAACAGCGGCTTGTCGAGCAGCTACATTACTCAATGTCCTGCACCCCCTTAAGGTCTGGCACCATGGGTGTGTAGGTGTAACCACTGCTCTGACTAAGTGCTACCATCAGCTCAGACTCGATACCCACCACCCACACTAAACCGCCTTGATTACCTGAAATACTACCCGCTCCACAAATTTTAGCGGCGCCACCTCGTTGTTCCACTTGCTGAATAAATGCAGAAACAGACGCAGGCACCACACCAATACTGTCAAGCAAGCGCTGATTTTGCATGACTGCGCTATTAAGCTCGGAGGTAGATCCTTGTTCCAAGGCCTGCAACATCATCGCCTCCACCTGAGCAAACTGCTGCCATACACTAGCCGGCACGGCACGCTTTTTTACCGCCTCCACACACTCGCCGGTCGAACTTTGTGGCCGGCCCGTCGAGACTAAATAACTGTGGCTGATACCACCTATATGATGACTCTGCCCTTGGCCTAACTGATACTCTTGCAAGCCCCCAATGATACAGACAAAAGGGTCCAAACCAGACGATTGGCCATGCTGCCAATGTTCACTTTGGGTGGTTTTAGCAATTAATACTTGTTGGGACAGCGGCTCGCCCAGATGTTTGAACACTGCCGCTAGCATAGCCGCTACCAAGGCCGCTGACGAACCCATACCGCCGCCAACGACGAGATCAGTGGTTAAGTCGATGTGCAGGCCGTGATTTGGTTTAATCAGGCCTAGCGCCCCACTTGCGCCTAACGCAGCAGCAAAAAAATCAGCTGGATTAGCTACAACGTGCCCCAAGGGCAATCGACTTTGAAAAAATTTTTGATGCCGTGCCTGTGTTGCCAGTGCTAACTGTTGCAACTGCTGTGGCATGTAGTGCTGATCAATTGAAAAGTCGGCAATGGTAAGCCGAAACCCAGCGTTAGCGGTGTCTTGCACATGGGCGTAAGCATAGTTTTGAATAGCACAGGCGAGGGCTTTAGTGCCGTAGACCACGGCATGTTCGCCGCTAAGAATCACCTTACCTGGGACTCGAACCTTGGTGATACAAGGCCGAGCCGTTGGCGAAGTTAGGTGCTGGGGCGAGGTCATCGCACCTCGTAGAGACGCTTGTGCTGGCTAATGCCCGCTAAGCGGAACTTGCCATTGGTTTGTTCAGCAAAGGCATGATCGCCACCATCTGTGGGCACTTCAAAGGCATACATTTGTTGGTAATCAGTGTAATTAAGCGGCTTGCGTGACGCTAACATGTGTTGGTGCGATTGTTGATGCAGCATGTCTTGGTAACCCGCCACCAAGGTACCAGTGAAAAACTCTCCGACACTGCCTGAGCCATAACTGAAGAAGCCTACACGTTTGCCTGTAAGATCTAAGGCGGTATTGTCTAGCAACGAAATCAAACCTATATACATCGCCGCCGTGTAGCTATTACCGGTAATGCGATTATAGATGAGGCTAGAGGAAATTTGGTCTTCTAACGCTTGAGCGCTGAGCTCGTGGGCATTGCCGTTAGCTAAATGGTTATGGGCTTTTTGCGCCATACGAGAAAACGGCAAGTGATAACAAAAATAATCGAAGTCACCAAATTGTAGGTCGCTTTGTTGCTGAAAATCCTGCCATGCAGACCTCACACAACGTAAGTACACTTTGGTTGAATACTTACCGTCAACTAACGCTGTAGAACGATAGTTAGGGCGCCAAAAATCCATTACGTCTTCGGTGTGAATGCCA
>Ga0209035_10001192_pt1 | contig 10595 bp, 9 predicted proteins | sample MarorgKNORR_S2LV_6_FD_188220 | JGI IMG/M metagenome (GOLD analysis project Ga0209035, IMG submission 188220) | Marine microbial communities from the Southern Atlantic Ocean, analyzing organic carbon cycling - AAIW_A/KNORR_S2/LV (SPAdes) (version 2) | ecosystem: Environmental > Aquatic > Marine >...
GTGTACGAATTGGGTTGGGTAAATACGGTCCGAAATTGGGTTTCATTTCCACTTCAATATTCATTGCCTGCGGAATCACCAAAATATCAGAAAACAAAATAGCTGTATCCATTCCGAATCTGCGAATGGGTTGCACGGTAATTTCTGATGCCAATTCTGGAGTTCTACAACGGGTAAAGAAATCATACTTATCACGAATTGCTCTAAACTCTGGCAAAAATCTTCCTGCTTGTCGCATCATCCATACCGGCGGGCGCTCTACTGTTTCTCCTTTTAAGGCTCTTAAAAATAAATCGTTTTTTATCATTTTTTAGTTGTCTTTCCTGCGAAAGCAGGAATCTTTTTATTACTTCCCTAATTTTCTCTATGAGATTCCTGCTTTCGCAGGAATGACAGTTCTTCATTATTATGTTTTACATGATGAATAACTGAAATAAACTCAGCGTGACGAAAGCTACATATTCGACACCTTTTCCATCGCTTTATCAATAGCTTCGGCTGTTTTCTTTAAATCTTTATCCGTCAATGCAGATGACAAAAACCACGCTTCAAATTGTGATGGTGGTAAAAACACACCATTTCGTATCATTTCCCAAAAAAACACTGCAAACTTCTTTGTATCTGATTTTTGCGCTTCTTCAAAATTGGTAATTGACGTATCCGTAAAAAACGGATTGATCATAGAGCCAAAACGATTCACCACAATAGCTACTCCATGTTTCTTTGCTTTCTCTAACAATATCACTTCTAAAATATGTGCCGTTTCATTAAATTGCTGATACGGATCTTGCTTTTTCAAAGTTGACAACGTTGAGATTCCCGATGCCATTGCAATCGGATTACCACTCAACGTTCCTGCCTGGTACATATCCCCCAAAGGAGAAACCATTTCCATAATTTCATTTCTTGCTCCATAGGCACCCACTGGAAAACCTCCACCTATCACCTTTCCTAAACAGGTAATATCTGCTTCAACACCAAGCAATTCTTGCGCTCCACCAAATTTAGAGCGGAAACCGGTCATTACTTCATCCGCAATTAACAATGCCCCTTTAGATTCTAAATAGGTTTTTAATTCTTTTAAAAATCCCTCTTTCGGAAGCACAACGCCCATATTTCCTGCAATAGGCTCTATAATTACAGCCGCAATATCATTGTGATTTTCGAAATGTACTTTTACACTTTCAAGATCATTGTAATTTGCGATTAAGGTATTTTTCACTGCCCCTTCAGGAACTCCTTTACTCCCGGGCAAACTCAACGTTGCCAACCCAGAACCCGCAGCAACCAATAAAGCATCAGAATGCCCATGATAACACCCTGAAAATTTGATGATTTTATCTTTACCTGTAAATGCTCTTGCCAAACGCAACGCACTCAACACCGCTTCTGTTCCAGAGTTTACAAAACGAACTTTATCCATTCCTGGAAAAGCATCACAAACAATCTTTGCCAATTTGATTTCGTTTTCTGTAGAGGCTCCAAATGTATAGCCGTTTTTTAAGGCTTTATCAATTGCTTTTTGCACTTTTCTATGCCGATGTCCTAAAATCATTGGGCCATATGACAACACAAAATCTACATAATCATTTCCATCAACATCTGTAATAGTGCTTCCTTTGGCTTTTTTAATAAACAACGGATTCCCTCCTACAGATGCGAATGCTCTTACAGGCGAATTTACAGCACCTACTAAATGCTTAAGTCCTTTATTGTATAGTTCTTGTGATTTTTTAAAGCTCATACTTCGCCAGTAATTAGTTGTTAGTCTTTAGTTGTTAGTTTCTTTTTTAGAAGCAACCTTTTTCTAAGTTGTCATTCCTGCTTTCGCAGGAATGACAATCGGGTATTAAACAATTTAATTTTTTAACAACACTTTCGCTGCTTCTTTTGCGAAATAGGTAATGATAATATCTGCCCCTGCCCTTTTCATGGAAAGTAAACTCTCCATCATTACTTTTTCTCCATCGATCCAACCTTTTTCTGCGGCAGCTTTTACCATCGCGTATTCTCCACTTACATTATAGCAAGCAATAGGTCTATCGAAATTATTTTTTAAATCACGAATGATGTCTAAGTACGACAATGCTGGTTTTACCATTAAAATATCTGCACCTTCTTCGTCATCAAATGTAGCCTCACGCATCGCTTCATCTCTATTGGAAGGATCCATTTGATAAGTCTTGCGATCTCCAAATGTTGGCGCAGAATCTGCTGCATCACGAAAAGGCCCATAATAAGCTGAAGAATATTTTACTGAATAGGCCATAATTGGCAAATTTGAAAAACCTGTATTGTCTAAGGTTTCTCTGACCATTGCAATGGTTCCATCCATCATTCCAGAAGGCGCAACCATATCTACACCTGCTTTTGCGTGCGAGAGAACTTGTTTGGCAATATTTACCAAGGTAGCATCATTGTCCACATCATTATCGTGTATAATTCCGCAATGTCCATGAGAAGTGTATTCGCAAAAACACACGTCAGTAATTACATACAAGCTTGGGTAGTTCTTTTTGATAAAACGGATCGCTTGTTGCATAATTCCATCATCATTCCAAGTTTCTGTTCCCTCGTTATCTTTTTTTGACGGAATTCCGAACAGTAAAACTGCTGGAATTTTTAAGGCAATAACTTCGTCCAATTCCTTAGAAATCCGATCCAATGAAAAACGTTTGATTCCTGGCATAGAAACAATTTCTGTTTCGATATTTGTACCCTCTTCAATAAAGAGTGGATATACAAAATCATCTACGGATACTTTGGTTTCTCTCACCAATCTCCGAATGCTTTCTGTTTTTCTAAGTCTTCTAGTTCTAAACATGGTCTTCAATTGTGTCATTTTTATACTGCCACTCCTATTGTACTATCATTCTTTTTATACTGTCATTCCTGCGAAGGCAGGAATCTCTCTATTCATCAAACCAATCACCTGATAAATCATACCTAAAAGGTTTTGAAAACCTTGTAGGAAACTTTATTTTTTTACAAAATGCAAATTCACCATTTCGATCACACTTTCTACTGTTGGTAAATTCGCAACTTCTACGCTGTCAAAATGCTTTCTTGCTTCTTTGGCGGTGCTTTCTCCGATACAAAATGCAACAACTTCTGTGGTGTTTTTTTGTAAATAGCTTTCTACGGTCGACGGGCTGTAAAACAGAACACCGCTTACTTTTTCAGCTACCTTAACAGGACTATACATTGTTTTATACGCCTCTACTTCATGTACTACAATTTCCTTTTCAGTCAGCACTTGTGGCAACGTATCTAAACGTAAATCGCTACAGAAATACGTTACTTCTTGCCCTTTAATTTCTTCGGATAAAAATTCAGCCAATTTTGCTGCATTCTTTTCGGTATGTGCAACCGGCCCTATTTTTTTCTCTATCAAACGCTTTGTTCTTCTTCCTACGCAATATATATTTTTGAATTGCAATTCATCCGAAGTGAAATTATGTAGAAGGGCTTCTACACCATTTTTACTCGTGATAACTACGTGTTCTATTTCATTTTTTAGCACTTTGGGCGCAATTCTATTAAAACGAATTTTAATAAAATCACTATCTTCAACAGACATGGTTTCTGGCAATAATTTCTTTTGTGCAATAGATAGCTTTTTAGTAGAATAGATTGCAAATTCTTTTTCAATAGTTTCATCTGCTTCCATCAACTCTATACCCCCTCTACTCAAAATAAAATCAGCACATTCTTTGGCAATATAATTATGACGTCCCACTTTTTCTTTAGAAGAAACTTCTATTTTTTTAGATCCGTCTCTACTTAACAAAACACCTTTGAAATAAACTTCTTCTTCTTTAACGTATGCCAAGGCACCAATTGGCGCAGTACAACCTCCTTCTAAAAAATTCAAGAAATCACGTTCAACAGTTGTTAACATCGCTGTTTCTTCGTCATTTAATTCTTTACATATTTCAAGAATATCTTTGTCTTCTGAAAGCGCCGTGATTACTACAGCTCCTTGTGCAGGTGCAGGCACCATCCATGTCAAACTAATGGCATTGGGCGGCTTGATTTTTAATCGTTCCAATCCAGCAGCGGCAAAAACAGCTGCATTCCAATCGTTATCTTCCAATTTTCGCAGACGTGTATTCACATTTCCACGTAAATCAACTACGGTATGGGTTGGGTATCTATTGAGCCACTGAGCTTTTCTTCGCAAACTTCCTGTTGCAATTACAGCCTCTTTTTCTGCCATAAACTCTTCATTGTTTTTAAAGACCAATAAATCGTTCGAATTTCCTCTTTTTAAAACAGCAGCTTGCACAATTCCTTTAGGCATAGCAGTAGGCACATCTTTTAAAGAATGTACTGCGATATCAATCTCATCATTCAACAATGCGATGTCTAAATTTTTTGTAAAAATTCCTGTAATCCCCAATTCGTACAAAGGTTTGTCCAGCACCAAATCTCCTGTGGCTTTTACAAAAACCAGTGTTGTTTTGTGTCCTAAATACTCTAATTGCTGTTGTACAGTTTTAGCTTGCCAAAGGGCTAGCTCACTATCTCTAGTGCCAATTCTAATTATCTTCTGCATGTGTTTTATCTAAATTAGCTCCAAACATCTTGGTAACAACATTGATACTTTCTGGTATCGATGTGCTTTCGTCTTTTAAGTGCTTTACAAACTGAGTGGTTATTTTTTGTATAAATCTCGACGTAATTACAGTGGCCTGTTCTTCATCAAAATCTTTTATTTTTTTACGATGAAAAGCAATTTCATCTTGCTGTATCGCTTCTAAAGATTGCTTTAAAGCACTAATCGCTGGTGTAAATCTACGATGATTTAACCATTCATTAAATTCTTCTTTATGTGTTTCTATGATTTTCTCTGCTGCCGGAATCTCTTGCTGACGAACCGCTAGTGTTTCATCTGTTATTTTCGATAAATCATCCACATTTACCACGGTAACATTCTCGAAACCACAAACTTCTTTTGAAACATTTGCTGGCATTGATAAATCTAAAATCAGCAATTTTTTAGCGGAAGAAACATGCTCTTTTGTAATGGTAGAGACCTCTGCTCCTGTAGAAACAACTAAAACATCTGTATTTTCAATCTCGGTAGACAGGTCTGAAAATGTTGCTTTTCTAATTGACGAATGTTCTTTTACAAACGCTGTCGCCTTTTCTTCTGTTCTATTGATCAAACAAACCGATTTATTTTGAGTGTATTCAGCCAGGTTCTTACAGGTGTGTTTTCCCATTTTTCCCAAACCAAAAACCAAGATGTTTTTCGAATTATACTCTGGTAAGTTTTTGATAATGTACTGTACCGCTGCATAGGAAACAGAAGTCGTTCCAGAACTTAACTTTGTCTCATTCTTTACACGCTTACTCGCTTGCATCACATTGTTGAGCAGTCTTTCAAAATAAGCATTGGTTGTTTTGTGTTTTTTTGCTTGCTTAAAGGATTTTCTTAGTTGACCTACAATTTCATAATCGCCCAAAATCTGGCTATCCAAACCCGTTCCCATTCTAAACAAATGTAGAATTGCTTCTTGGTTTTTATGTACGTTAGAGACTTTGACAAAATCTTCTACTGAGCCATTTGAATGCTTACACAACAGGCTTATCAACTGAAAAGGGTGCTCTGCAAAACCAGTAACTTCTGTTCTGTTACACGTAGACAATACAAAAATACCGTCAATGCCTTTTTCTTTGGCCTCTTGCAGGAGCGCTACTTGATTTTTTTCTGACAAAGAAAAGTTTCCTCGTATTTCAGCATCTGCTTTTTTATAGCTAACGCCGATATTATATAAATTTTTCTGCTGACTTTCTATATGCATGCAATGTTCTTCAAAAGTTCGTCAAAAATAACCTCTTTGTTTTGATAAAAATGTCGCTCAAAGAACTTTTAATGTCGTTTTTTGTTTTTTCTATTTTTTTTCTATTAAATACTTGTATAAATGTGTATTTTTGCAGTGAAAACAAGTGATTCAATTCAAATTACGTAGAATCATTCTAAATAGCGAAGATTTAAAACAACGAAGGTACCATGCCAAAAAGTGTCGCAGAAAGTCCATTTGAAGAAATCAACTTAGACAACGATTTTCACCTCTTACATTTTCAGAACGATAGTGATGAAAATCAGCGTTTTGAACGAGATATAGACAACACCTATATTCAACTACATTTTTGTATCAAAGGAAATACTAAATTCCATTTTAACAACGGAACGTATATTTTTGATGTGCTAGACAAGCACTCAATTTTATTGTACAATCCCCAGCAAAAATTACCTATAAATTTAGAAATAAGACCAAAAACAACCTTGCTTTCTTTGTTGATTTCTATTGAAAAATTTCACTCCTTATTCTCTAAAGAGTCTGGATATATTCCGTTTTTAAGTCCTGATAATGCCAATAAAAAATATTATGATGACAGTATTATAAAACCAACTGTCTTAGTGGTTTTACAACAAATCATCAATTCAAACATCAACAGTTCTATCAAAGACTTATATATCAAAGGAAAAATATACGAACTCTTAAGCTTACATTTTCAAAAAGACGAAGCTTCTACAGGAGAGTATTGCCCGTTTTTAGTAGACGAACAGCATGTGTTTAAAATCAGGAAAGCAAAAGATATTATTATCTCCAACATGATTGATCCGCCAAGTCTACAAGAACTTGCCAATGAAGTTGGACTAAGCCTAAAGAAACTCAAAGAAGGATTCAAACAAATTTATGGAGATACTGTTTACAGTTTTCTATTTGAATACAAAATGGAACACGCACGAAAATTATTAGAAAGCAATCAACATAATGTAAATGAAGTGGGCTTACGAGTTGGATACAGCACGGCAAGTCATTTTATTGCAGCTTTTAAAAAGAAATTTGGAACCACTCCAAAAAAATATGTTACAGGAGTAAAAAGCTAAATGAAACAATTACATCATACAGAAATAGAAAACAAGCAACAACAATTTCCAATTACCATTGTTTGTGACGCGATTCGAACTCCAGAGAATATCGGGATGTGTTTTCGTATTTCTGAAAGTTTTGGTGTAGAAAAAATTTATGTACACGAAAGTTCTCCATCCAAAGAAAACAGAATTGTACAAAAGACCTCCCGAAATACAATACAGCAGATTGAGCATGAAACCTATAGCGATTTTGAACAACTTATTGGCGATTTAAAAGCAGCAGGGAATACTATTATTGGCATTGAAATTACCGACAAAAGCATTGACATACAGGATTTCGACTTTACATTGCGTCAGAAAATCGTCTTGCTATTAGGAAGTGAACGAAACGGAATACAAAACATCAACCTAGTAGATACAACAGTTGCCATCCCCATGTATGGAAAAAATTCATCCATGAATGTAGTTCACAGTTTGGCAATTGCATTGTATGAAGTTACAAATCAATTGAAAACAGAAAATATAGCAGCATCTCGATGAAAGGTATTTTATTAATCAATTTAGGATCACCAGATAGCGCTTCAGTAAAAGATGTTCGCACCTATTTAGATGAATTTTTAATGGATGAACGTGTCATCGATATTCCTTATTGGAAACGTTTTTTACTCATCAAAGGAATTATTTTACGATCGCGTCCTCAAAAATCTGCCAAAGCATATCAAAAAATTTGGTGGAAAGAGGGGTCTCCGCTTGTGGTGATTTCTAAACGATTTGCTAAAAAAGTAGCAGACAACACAGAACTTCCTGTTGCTTTAGCAATGCGTTACGGATCGATGCCTATTGAGAAAGGTTTTCAAGAATTGGCAAACAAAGGTGTTAATGAAATATTGATTGTTCCGCTGTATCCGCATCATGCAATGTCTTCTACAGAAACTGTAGCAGTAAAAGCAGAGGAAATTCGAAAGAAAAAGCATCCGAATATTAAAACAACCGTAGTACCCGCTTTTTATAACAATCCTGATTATATCAAAGTAATGAGTAACCATATCAAAACTCATTTAACTGGTTTTGATTACGATCACATCTTATTTTCTTACCACGGATTGCCAGAGCGACATATCCTCAATACTGATCCTACAAAAAAACATTGTAAATTGGACAAATCTTGTTGCGAAACTGCATCAATAGCACATAAAACCTGTTACCGTCATCAATGTTTTGAAACCACAAAAGAAATTGCGAAAGCCTTGAGTTTAAAACCAGAAACGTATAGTAATTCCTTTCAATCTAGAATGTTAAAAGACCCATGGATCAAGCCCTATACCGATTTTGAATTTGATCGACTACATAAAGAAGAAGGGAAAAAGAAACTAGCAGTGATTACTCCTGCTTTTGTTGCTGATTGCCTAGAAACACTGGAAGAAATTGCCATAGAAGGAAAAAGACAGTTTTTAGAAACTGGTGGGGAAAGCTACAAACACATTCCGTGTATGAATGACAATAACGATTGGGTTGCTGTGATAAATCGTTGGATTGATGATTGGGCGAGTAACAATGAATTAATGAGTTGATGTGGAAATGAATTAATGAGGTAATGACAAAATTTACAACTGACAATTGTTTACCCTGAGCTTGTCGAAGGGTTCACTGATAACTGATAACTGATAACTGATAACTGATAAACCTATGGATTTTTTATACGTAAAAGCATTACACATCATTTTTGTCATCACCTGGTTTGCAGGGTTGTTCTATATTATTCGTTTATTTATTTACCATGTAGAAGCGGAAGACAAAGAAGAGCCTGCAAGAGAAATTTTACAAACGCAGTACAAACTCATGAGCAAACGATTGTGGTATATCATTACATGGCCATCGGCAATCTTGGCAAGTTTCTTTGCATTTTGGATGTTGTATCAAGAGCCCGCATACCTTCAAATGACCTGGATGCTCGTTAAATTATCCTTTGTAGGAGTTTTGTATGTCTATCACGGAATCTGTCACAACATCTTCAAGCAATTACAAAATGACATCATCAAGTACTCTTCTTTTAAATTACGAATTTGGAATGAAGTAGCGACCATTATTCTATTTGCCATTGTGTTTTTAGTCACGCTTAAAAGTGCTATCAATTGGATTTGGGGCGTTGTAGGAATTGTCTTGTTCGGAATCTTATTAATGCTCGGAATAAAACTGTACAAACGCATCAGAAAGAACAATGAGTCAATATAGCAATGAATTAATGTGGAAATGAGCTAATGCAACAATGATAATTGCTCACTGATAAAAAACTACCCCTTTATCGATTGTTCAAACGGAATCCGATTTAAAATACTTCTTCCCAAGGTCACTTCATCAGCATATTCTAATTCGTCACCGACTGAAATTCCGCGTGCAATGGTTGACGCGATTACCTCGTATTTTTCTATTTGCTTGTAGATATAAAAATTGGTTGTATCTCCTTCCATCGTAGAACTTAGTGCAAAAATCAATTCCTTAACCTCTCCTTGTTTTACTTTTTCTACCAATGAATCTATTTGTAAGTTATGAGGACCAATGCCTTCAATCGGAGATATTTTCCCACCCAACACATGATACAAGCCTCTGTATTGCGCAGTACTTTCAATAGCCATCACATCTCTGATGTCTTCTACCACACAAATAATTTCTGGATTTCTTTTTGAATTGTTACAAATCTCACACAATATGGTGTCAGAAATATTGTGACATTTTTCGCAAGACTTTACATCGTTTCGAAAATGCACTAAGGCTTCTGCCAAATACCCTGTATGTTCTGTGGGTTGCTTTAACAAATGCAAGACCAAACGCAAAGCCGTTCGCTTTCCTATTCCAGGCAATCGAGAGACTTCATTTACAGCATTTTCTAATAATTTCGATGAAAAATCCATAGCCGTAAAATTAGGAATTATTACGTATGAATTACATAATTTTACCTTTTAATATTCAACTTTATCAACATAAAAAATACTCCAAAAAACCAATAAGACAATCCAACAATTAAACTTATATTCGTACTTCATAATTCATAATTAACGATGCAGCCACTTCACATCATACTTCTTATTGTCGCTTATTTTAGTGTATTGATCTTTATTTCATACATTACCAGTAAATCTGCTAATAATGACACCTTTTTCAAAGCCAACAATTCATCACCTTGGTATGTTGTTGCTTTTGGAATGATCGGCGCCTCTTTATCTGGCGTCACTTTTATTTCAGTTCCTGGCTGGGTAGAAGATCAATCAATGTCATACATGCAAATGGTACTCGGATACGTGGTTGGTTATGCCGTTATTGGGCTGGTATTATTACCGCTTTATTATCGATTAAACCTCACATCTATATACACTTATTTAAAAGACAGATTTGGGAGAAACGCTTACAAAACTGGAGCTTCCTTCTTTTTATTATCAAGAGTTATTGGCGCCTCTTTTCGATTGTTTTTAGTAGCAAATGTGTTGCAAATTATTTTGTTCGACGCCTACGGAATTCCGTTTTGGGTAACGGTTACCATCACCATTTTATTAATTTGGTTATATACTTTTAAAGGTGGTATTAGAACCATTGTTTGGACAGACACCTTGCAGACCTTATTTATGCTTGTTGCTGTTGGTGTTTGCATCTATACCATTTCTGACGAATTACAAATCTCGAACCTATTTAGTTATGTTGCCGACAATGAGCT
>Ga0209035_10001200_pt1 | contig 10576 bp, 10 predicted proteins | sample MarorgKNORR_S2LV_6_FD_188220 | JGI IMG/M metagenome (GOLD analysis project Ga0209035, IMG submission 188220) | Marine microbial communities from the Southern Atlantic Ocean, analyzing organic carbon cycling - AAIW_A/KNORR_S2/LV (SPAdes) (version 2) | ecosystem: Environmental > Aquatic > Marine...
TCAGACCCTCGACTTCGACTCGTCGCCGTCTGCGATCGAACGTTCATCGAGGACGGAGAGTTCGACGATGGAGTCGTCTTTCGAACCGACTACCGACGGCTGATTGACGAACCCCTTGATCTTTTGTTGGTCTGCATGACTAACGACATGGCTGCCGAGGTATCCGCGGCGGGACTCGCTGCAGGTCTGCACGTGTTCTGCGAAAAGCCTCCAGGCCGGACACTGGGAGAACTTGAGATGGTCATCGCCGAGGAGCGTCGGTCACCCGGGTTGAAGCTCATGTACGGGTTCAACCACCGATATCACGATTCGGTCCGCGACGGATTGGCTCTCCTTGAGGCCGGAGATCTTGGTCGGGTGATCAGTGTTCGTGCGCTCTACGGAAAGGCAAAGTTGGTCACCTTCGACCAGCCGGATTGGCGAACCCGACGCGCGACTGCTGGCGGGGGTGTGCTCCTTGACCAGGGGATCCACATGGTTGACTTAATGAGGCTGTTCGGTGGCGAATTTGAAGAGGTGCACAGCTTTGTTTCCAACGATCACTGGGGATACGACGTTGAAGACAATGCGTATGCATTGATGCGAACGGGCGATGGGGTCGTCGGATCGCTTGTTTCTTCGGCGACGCAGTGGAGGCATCGATTCAGCCTCGAGGTGAACCTGGAGCGGGGCGGGCTTGTCCTCGGCGGACTAATCACCGGAACCAAGAGTTACGGAGCCGAAACACTGGCAGTGGTCCACGCTAATCCAGACGCTGATCGGGGCAATCCACGTGAACACATCACTCGGTACAATCAGGATCCGTCGTGGGCACGTGAACTGGACACCTTTGCCAGCTGCATCCTGGAGGATGGTCCCGTGGTCAGCGGGAGTTCCGCCGATGCCTTGGCGACGATGAAGCTCGTGTTCAGAATCTATTTCGCCGACCCAGCATGGAGGGCCGAACATGGGATCGCAGACCCCGGCCACTAGCGTCGCCGGATTCTCCTCCGTCGATCCAGCAGGATTCGCGGATGAATACTTCGCACATCTGACCAATGTCTTGGGCCGGATTGATCGGCGCGAGGTCGGGGCCTTTATCGAGACTCTTCTTGATGCCCGAGAACGCGGAGCGAGGGTCTTCTTCATTGGAAACGGTGGAAGCGCGGCGACGGCTAGCCATTTTGCAAATGACATTGCCATTGGGTCGGGGGACTATGACCGACCGTTTCGCGCTCAGAGCCTGACGGACAATGTGGCGGTCCTCACGGCGCTTGGAAACGACTTCGGTTACGAGGAGATCTTTGTACGGCAACTGCGGGTGCTGGCGGAGGAGGGCGATGTGGTGGTGGCGATCTCCGCATCGGGTAACTCCCCGAATCTGGTGATGGCATTGGAGTATGCGGCGGAATCTGGCTTGCGATCGGTTGCCCTCACCGCGTTCGATGGCGGTCGGATCAGAGCGATGGCGGACCAGGGGGTGCATGTTCCCACCGACCTGGGTGAGTACGGCCCAGCTGAGGATGCGCACATGGTGCTCGACCACTTGATTGGTGCGTTTCTAATGCGCGTCGTCCGCTCAGGTCAGACCGACGGCACTACGAGGTAGTTCTTTTGTCCCTTCAAGGTCGAACAGTCGTGGTGACCGGTGCCAGCCGAGGTATCGGTCAGGCGATTGCCAGCAGGTTCCTGCATGAGAACGCCAGGGTTGTTGGGACCCGAACCTCGGTAGCGCCGGAACTAGTTGTCGATCCCTCTGTCGAAGAGTCGTGTGACGAGTGGATTGTCGGCGACTTCACGGATCCAGCCGACATCGAAAGTTGTGCGGAGCGTCTTCGAGAGATCAGACCAGATATCTTGGTGAACAACGCTGGCATCAATGTGGTGAGTCCACTGGTCGAAATCGACCTGCAGGACTTCGCTCGGGTCCAGATGGTGAATCTTCATGCTCCGCTCGCCTTCTGTCAGGCGGTGGTTCCCGCCATGCAAGAGCGGGGATGGGGAAGGATCGTCAACATCTCGTCCATCTGGGGAGTCGAGAGTACGGCTCACAGGGCCGCCTACTCGGCAAGCAAATTCGGACTTGACGGCTTAACCGTCGCTCTGGCCGCGGAGCACACTTGTGACGGAATCCTGGCCAATTGTGTCGGTCCGGGATTCATTGACACGGAGTTGACACGGTCGACCCTTGGAGACGAGGGGATCCGGTCCATGGTCGCCGCGGTGCCGGCTGGCCGGCTAGGGACCGCAGCGGAGGTGGCATCACTCGTTCTGTGGCTGGCGAGTGAGGAGAACACCTTCGTCGCAGGCCAACATCTGGTGGTCGACGGAGGCTTCACCCGTGTCGGTTGACCTCCAGATCGAGTCTCATCAGGGCCCCTACCGGGTTTCCTTCGGCGCCATTACAGAGGATGCGCTTCTCGGTAACGGGCAGACGGTCAATCGACATCTCGTCGATGCCAACGTCGCCCGGCTCCATGGAGATGTCCTCGCTCCGATATTGGACAGGCCGACGACGCTGCTGCTCGAGGCGACCGAAGAGAGGAAGAGTCTCGAGCAGATCGTTCCAGTGATCGAGGAACTCATTGCAGGCTCGTGCCGTCGCGACGATGTGCTGGTCGCCATCGGCGGTGGAATCGTCCAGGACATTACGTGCTTCATCGCCAGCACACTCCTCCGTGGTCTGCGTTGGCGGTTCATACCAACGACCCTGCTGGCGCAAGCCGATTCCTGTATCGGGTCGAAGAGTTCAATCAATTTGCGCTCAACGAAAAATATTCTCGGGACCTTCAATCCCCCGGAGGAGGTGTTGATCGACTCTGATTTTCTCGACACCCTCGAGCCGGAAGACCTTCGGTCGGGGATCGGAGAAATCATCAAAGTCCATGTGATCGATGGGCCTGAGGCCTTCCACCGACTAGAGGAGGACTTCCCTCAACTCGAGAACGATCGGGCGAAACTGGGCCATTACGTAGCAGACTCACTTCGGATCAAGAAACGGTTCATCGAAGCGGATGAGTTCGATCGCGGGCTCAGGAACGTCATGAACTATGGGCACAGTTTTGGTCATGCAATCGAATCGGCGACCGGCTTCGGGATACCTCATGGCATTTCAGTGACCATCGGCATGGACATGGCCAACCACATCGCCGCCGCCAGAGGCCTGCTCGATCTGGGATACCGGGACGCTGTCCACAAGGTCTGTCGCAAGAACTATGAGGACTCATTGGGCGTGCCCATCCCACTCGGCGCCCTGCTCGAGGCGCTTTCCCGAGACAAGAAGAATGTCGGCACTTCAGTGAATCTCATTCTTCCGTCTGGGGCCGAAGCAGGGATGGAGAAGGTCGCTGTCGACCTCGATGAGGAGTTCCGGCGACAGTGTCAGGAGTTCCTCGAAGGTCTCCTCAGATGAATTCCAGGGATCGGGTTGCCGTCTGTTCGCGTTCATTCTCACGAAACCTCGTGTTGCGCGACGAACTCCAGAGCGGTTACCAGAAGGTCACCTTCAACGATGCGGGGCAGTCGTTGAGTGGAACCGACCTAGCGGCCTACCTCGAGGGGCACGACAAGGCAATCATTGGGCTCGAACGGATCGATGAGATGCTTCTCGATGCAGTGCCTGAGTTGCGGGTGATCAGCAAGTACGGGGTTGGAACCGACATGCTCAACTTGGAGGCCATGGCCAGACGGGGAGTGCGGCTGGGATGGACTGCGGGGGTCAACAGTCGAGCGGTCGCTGAACTAGTCATCTCCCTCAGCATCGCTCTGCTCCGCGACCTCCCGGACCTGAGCAGGGCGATCGAGCGCGGTGAATGGCGGCAGGCCACTGGCCGTGAACTCAGCGGTCGAACGGTCGGCATTGTCGGTTGGGGGAGTATCGGGCGCGACCTGACTGGCCTTCTGGCGGCATTCGGGTGCCGAGTTCTGACCACTGATGTGAGAGATGTCGATGCCGAGTGTCGACTGGCCGGGGTGGAGTCGCTTGCATTAGAAGCTCTTCTGTGCGAAGCAGACGTGGTGACCCTTCACGTCCCCCTGACAGAGGAGACCGAAGGTCTGATCGGAGAGGCGCAGCTGGGGTTGCTCGGGCCCGACTCCGTGCTCGTCAATGCGTCTCGTGGCGGGGTGGTGGACGAGCACGCCCTCCACGATGCGCTGGTGTCCGGCCGTCTCCGAGCAGCGGCGATGGACGTCTTTCGATCAGAGCCACCCTTCGGGAGTCCGCTTCTCGGTCTGTCGAACTTCATGGCCACTCCACACATCGGCGGGAGTACGGAAGAGGCCTATCTGGCGATGGGACGTGCGGCGATTCGAGGTCTGGACGACAACGTCGTACCGGGCTTCTGACCTTGTAGGCGGCCGCCCCGCTATGTTGACTCGGGTGATGTCTGGCGGTGCTGGCCTGAGGAGCAAGTGTGGAGGTATAGCGCGCATCTTGGGCCTGGCCACTGGAACGAGGAACTCTTCGGGCGCCCTGGGCGGGGCTGATGTCGTGACGCGAAAGAGGGCAATCTGATGGGGTCGTGGACTATTCCCGAGCCTCGTCCCGAGATCGCTGATGCTGGGCTGGTCAGGCCGAACTGGACGACGTCGATTGAGCGGGACTCGTCCCTTCTCTGGTTGGACAAGAACGAGAACGGCGATCCGGAGATGGTGTCGTTTGTGGCCGGGATGCTCGGGGACCTGGGGCCTGAGGTTGTTTCCACCTATCCCGAGATGACCGGGCTCTATCGCTTGCTGGCCGACTACGCGGGGGTCGATCCGGAGAGGCTGGTGATTACGGGAGGGGCTGATGGCGGGATTAGATCAGTGTTTGACACGTTTGTACGGCCCGGTGACGTGGTGTTGCGTGTCGAGCCGACCTATGCGATGTACGACGTATACGGACGAATCTCCGGTGCGCGTCAGGTGGTCGTGGACTACGAGGCCTCGCCAGCCGGTCCTCGTCTAGATGTGGACCAGTTGGTTGAAGCGGTTAATGAACACACACCGAAGTTGGTATGTCTGCCCAACCCGGCTAGTCCGACTGGGGAAGTCCTTTCGCTGGATGAGCTTGAGCGAGTGGCGGTATCCGTCGGAGATGGGGGTGGTGTCTTCTTGGTCGACGAGGCGTATCACCCGTTCGACCCAGTGACCATGGTTCCACTGATCGAGCGTTGCTCCAACGTCATCGTGGTTCGTACGTTCTCGAAGGCATGGGGGCTCTCTGGTCTACGGATCGGGTACTGCGTCGGCGATCCGGCAGCGGTGGCGTTCCTCCACAAGGTTCGGCCGGGTTATGAAACCAATTTCGCCGCAGTTCGGATGGCCGAACGCCTCCTTGCCGAGGAGAGTGCCATGAACCGGTCGGTCAAGCGCCTCAACGAAGGCCGCGACCATTTCGTCCAGGAGATGGAGGACCTCGGATTCAGGACGGCACCGAGCGGCGGGAATTTTCTCCTCGTGTCGTTCGGCGATCAAGCCCAGCGGGTGCACAAAGCCTTGGAGGATCTGGTCCTCTATCGAAAGGATTTCGGTCATCCGAGTCTTGCCGGCTTCAGTAGGTTCTCGGCGACGACTGTCGAACGGTTCGCTCCCTTGGTTGATCGGATCCGAAAGGTCGTTGTCGGAGATTTGGCCAGAGGATCCGCGGTCAGGTCTGTTCAGTAAAATTCAGCGGTTGTTCAACGCTGGCAATAGGCCGGTGCCGATCGAATGGCTGTCTGGCCGGAAGGGATTCTCGATGAAGGTGTGTCGATGACTGGCAAGACGGTCAACGTGGGGATCATCGGCTGTGGTCGGATCTCTGGACATCATTGCCGGTCGGTGCTGGCTGCTGACGACTGCAACTTGGTGGCGGTCTGTGATCTTCTGGCAGAGCGGGCTGAGGCCTATCGGGAAGAGTTCGGGGTGGCCGCCTTCACCGACTATCGGAAGATGTTGGCAGAACATCCGGAGATCGACACCGTGGTGGTCGCCACGCCGTCGGGTATGCACTATGAGCACGCGCTGGAGGTCTTAACCGAATTCGGAAGGAATGTGGTGGTTGAAAAGCCGACCTTCATGCGGCCGTCGCAGGTGGAGGCGGTTTACCGAACGGCTGCCGAGCACGGACTCCAGGTCTTCGCCATCTTTCAGAACCGGTACAACCGGGCAGTCCAGCGCGTCAGGGACGGGATTCTCTCCGGTGAGTTGGGGGCGGTTCGGTCGGCGGCGGTACGGGTCAGGTGGTGTCGGCCGCAGCGTTACTACGACATGGCCCCGTGGCGCGGAACTTTCGCGATGGATGGGGGCTGTCTCACCAATCAGGGGATTCACCACGTTGACCTTCTGAGGACGCTGGGCGGGGAGGTGACGCGGGTCTGCAGTGCTCACCGGACTATGGGGGCCGACATCGAGGTAGAAGATCTCGCGACTGCGGTACTGGAGTTCGAATCGGGCGCGGTCGGAACCTTGGAGGTCACCACTGCTGCCCGCCATGACGACTTCGAGGCAAGCGTCTCTCTGGTCTGTGAGAACGGACTTGCTCAGATCGGCGGCATTGCTGTGAACGAGTTGCAGGTCTATTCCCCGGATCCCGAAACTTGTGAGCCGAACTCGGAGGACTTTTCAGGGAACATCTATGGCAACGGTCATTCAAAGGCCTACCGAGAAATTGTTGCTGCGCTCTCTGGGCTCGAGACGTATCCCATAACGGAGGCGGATGTTGAAGCGACAATCCGACTGCTCAACTCGTTCTACGTCTCGTCGGAAACCGGGGGCTGGGTTGATGTGCTCAGTGCCGGCGATAGCAGCCGACTCGGGAAGTCTGATGAGGCTCTGGCGGACCTCTATCGAACGGCAAGGGAGTAGTAACCATGGGCGACCATCACCGGGTCATCGGAGTGGTGCCCGCCCGAATGGCTGCTTCACGCTTTCCGGGCAAGCCACTACACCCGATTCTCGGAATGCCCATGTTGGGGCACGTGATTGAGCGGGCGCGCATGTTTCGGGGCTGGGATGATCTTCTGGTCGCCACCTGTGACGTCGAGATCGAGGCATTCGCTGCGGACATGGGGGTGGCGTGCGTGATGACCGGAGATCACCACGTTCGGGCATTGGACCGGGTGGCTGAGGCGTACGAGAAGCGAGTTGACCGGGTCCAAGACGAAGACATCGTCGTCTGCGTTCAGGGAGACGAGCCGATGATGCACCCGGAGATGGTGGATGCCGTGGTCCAACCGCTGATCGCCGATCCAGCGGTGGCGGCCACGGTTCTTGCGATGCACATCGTCGATGAGGAAATCTGGCGAAACCCGGACACCGTCAAGTTGATACACAACGAAGCAGGTGAGGTGCTCTACACGTCACGGGCTCCTGTGCCCCACGGGAGAGCGGGATTCTCCGAGGGCCTACTTGCTCGGCGAATCTATGGAATCTTCGCCTTTCGTTGGCGCTACCTCCGGGCTTTCACCGAGCATGAAGAGACCCGTCTCGAGCGTGAAGAATCGTGCGACAGCAATCGAATCCTGGACATGGGATTTCGGCAGGTGATCGCCCCATACCGATATCTCAGATCATTTTCGGTTGACAGCCTGGCAGATGTCTTGCTTGTCGAAGAGGGCATGCGAGATGACCCGTACTGGCCTCTGTATCGGCCATCTGGGTCGTAAACGGAGGAAACGGGTAACGGTTGCCGGACGGGCGGCTTGTTAGCGGAACAGGTCGTCGGCGGGATCACGGACCACGTCGGCCACCACCCCGCCATCGCCGAACCACGAGGGGTCGATACCGCGCACGATGGCTACGGGTACGCCATTGGCTTTGCCCATGACCAGCTCGGCTGCCGAGGCGATCTCGTCGACCACGGCCACTTCGGTGACCTGGAGTTCCCGCCCAAGGGCATCGGACGTACCCCGCAGGTCGACGACCGGTCGCAGCCCGGCGCAGCCGATGGCCACGTCGGTCACGCCGCGTCGCCACGGGCGCCCGAAGGTGTCACTCACCACCACGGCGACGTCGACATCGAACCGGTGGGTCAGGGCATCACGGATCCGTCGGGCTGAACGGTCCGAGTCCACGGGAAGCAGGGCGGCTCGGCCGGCCTCGACGTTGGACAGGTCGATGCCGGCGTTGGCGCACACGAAGCCGTGCTCGGTTTCCGAGATAATGAGGTCCCCCCGTCGGCGCAGCACCCGGACCGATTCGCGTTCCACCAGCGGCTTGTGGCCCACCTCGGGGTCCACATCAACTAGGCGGTCCTCGGCCTTGGAGACCACCTTCTGGGTCACCACCAGCACATCGCCGTCCCGCAGGCCGCCGGCGGACATTTGCCCAGCCTCGGCGATCATGGCGGCAAGATCATCCCCGGGGATTATCTCGCCGATGCCGGTCACCGGGATGATGGTCAGGGGGCCGCTCATCAAAATGTTCCAGTTGGAGATTCGGCGGGCTGGTCAGAGTGAGGACCGGTGGAGGGGTCGGTCGAGAGGAGGGTCCGGCAGAGGTTGGTGGCCACGTCGAGGTCGGTCATGACTGTCGGCGCTACCAGGCAGGTCATGCCTGCAGCCTCCACGGCCCCGGCCAACTCGGCATCTGCGGTGTCCACCACCAAGGTGGCGGCCAGGTCGCAGTAGAGGCGGGCCACGCCGACCACCGTCGGTTCGTGGCCCAGTTCACGCAGCATCCGCGCGGCGGGGCCCTTCAGGGCTAAGCCGGCCACGATGGGCGACACGGCGACCACGTCGTCCCGGCGGGCGGCTAATGCGTCGCTGATACCGGGAACGGCGACCACAGGCCCAATGGACACGATTGGATTGGACGGTGCGAGCACCACCGTGGATGCTGAGGAGATGGCGTCGAGGACGCCGGGCGCCGGGCGGGCCTTCTCGACGCCGGCGAACCGAACCGACGAGATGGCCACTTCATGGCGGAGGCCGACGAAGTAGTCCTGGAAACCGACCTCAGTGCCGGCGGCCAGTGTCACCATGGTGGTCACCCGATCCTCGGTCATGGGGAGGAGGCGGGCGTCGATGTCGAACGCCCGGGTGATCTCGGCAGTCACCTCGGTGAGCCCGGCGCCGTCTGCCAGTCGGCCGGTTCGATGGAGGTGGGTGCCGAGGTCGCGGTCTCCGAGACGGAACCATGTCGGCCCACCGAGGCGCTCCAACGCATCCATGGCCTGCCACGTCTCACCGACCAGACCCCACCCAGTCTCCGGGTTGACCGCCTCGGCCAGCGTGTAGGTCACGGTGTCCAGATCAGGCGAAATCGACAGGCCATGGAGTACCAGGTCGTCGGCTGTGTTGACGATCGCCGTGACCTCGTCGGCCGGGACGGCTCGGACCATGCCGCGCAGCAGGCGGGCAGCGCCCACTCCGCCAGCCAGGACGGTGATCACCGGTTTAGGACCATCGGTTCAGAACCATCGGTTCAGGACAGGTGCCGGAGGCGACCCTCGAGCAGGGCCAGGTCGGCGTCGACCATCATCTCGACCAACTCGACGAAACTCACCGAGGGACGCCAGTCGAGGCGGTCAGCAGCCAGCGAGCCGTCGCCGACCAGCAGATCGACCTCTGCGGGGCGGTAGTACTTCTGGTCGATCACCACGTACTTCTCCCAGTCCAGCCCCACCCGGGCGAAGGCGGCCTGGCAGAACTCCTGGACGGTGTGGGTCTCGCCGGTACAGATCACGAAGTCCTCTGGCTCGTCGAGCTGGAGCATCCGCCACATGGCGTCCACGTAGTCGCCGGCGAATCCCCAGTCTCGCTTGGCGTCCAGGTTGCCGAGGCGAAGTTCGGTGGCCTGCCCGAGGGCGATCTGTACCGCTCCGTGGGTGATTTTGCGGGTGACGAACTCAAGACCTCGGCGGGGGCTCTCGTGGTTGAAGAGCATGCCCGAGCAGGCGTGCAGCCCGTAACTCTCCCGATAGTTCACGGTGATCCAGTGGCCATAGACCTTGGCCACCCCGTAGGGGCTCCGGGGGTGAAAGGGGGTCGACTCGTTCTGGGGAACCTCGTGGACCTTGCCGAACATCTCGCTCGAACTGGCCTGATAGAAGCGGATGGTCGGGTCGACGATGCGGATGGCATCGAGCATGCGGGTCACGCCGAGCGCCGTTGTCTCACCGGTCAGCACGGGTTGGCCGAATGAGGTCTGGACGAAAGACTGGGCGGCCAAGTTGTAGACCTCGTCCGGCGCGTGTTCCCGAACGGCCTCGACCATGGAGAGTTGGTCGAGTAGGTCGCCGGAGTGGAACTCGACGCGGTCCATGAGGTGGGCAATACGTTCATAGTTGATCGTGGAGCTGCGACGAACCATGCCGATGACTTCGTAGCCGCGATCCAGAAGGAACTCGGCGAGGTAGGAACCGTCTTGTCCGGTGATGCCCGTAATGAGGGCACGGGGAGTGCTGGATCTGGAGGTGGATTCAGCCATGGGGTGAGTCTGCCGGAGACGGTTCCTGAAGTCGCTGCCGGGCATCGTCCAGCACTTCGGCCAGGGTTGATTCCAAAGCCGTCTCCGGCTCCCACCCTGTGTCATTGCGCAGAACCGAGGCATCGCCCCGAAGCTCTGGGAGATCTGCTGGGCGATACAACGTGGGTTCGTCAACCGGCGAGATGGTTTCCTTAGCCAGCGA
>Ga0209035_10001202_pt1 | contig 10571 bp, 14 predicted proteins | sample MarorgKNORR_S2LV_6_FD_188220 | JGI IMG/M metagenome (GOLD analysis project Ga0209035, IMG submission 188220) | Marine microbial communities from the Southern Atlantic Ocean, analyzing organic carbon cycling - AAIW_A/KNORR_S2/LV (SPAdes) (version 2) | ecosystem: Environmental > Aquatic > Marine...
CAGAATACATGGAATTTCGTTTTCTTTGCATGCTATACCATTTTCTTTATCACGAGTTATCAAAATCATATTGTTTTCCTTGGCATATTTAATTAGAGAATAGTCAGCATGAAGTTTTAATCCATCCGCCCTCAATTTTTTCACACTATAAGCATCAAAGCCAATTTCCTTCAATTTTTCATCCATTCCATCATCCATTTCATCAACTAGAATTTTTAATGGTTTTTTTACCATGTTGTTATCAACTTGAAGTATGGTGATTTATTGGTTTATGATTAATATCAAAGGTGTGAAGACATTTTTTTAATTTTTGTTATAATTTGTAATTTTTTATTAACAGATAATTCTGGCTCCATTGTAATAAAAATAGTATATTTTTTAATATACACAGTGATTTGAGTGACATTTTCTCTTTCTGTGTGTACATAACGAACCTTACCAAGTTTCTTATCATATGCTTCACGCATTTTTCGTGCCTTGGCAGCATCCTTACAAAATTTTTCCTGTTGTTTTTGAGACTCCAATGAGGATTTACGATCTTTCATAATTCCTTCAATTATGTTTCCTTTTAAATCAAGAATTGAAGCAAATCGCATTGCATTATTTAGTGCTAAAATATTTTCAGCTACATTGAGTAGTTGTTCATCTTTAGTTTGGTTCATGGTACAACACAAAAATTAGAGTAATATAATTGAATAACCTAATTTACTTTTATACATTTTATTAGTAAATAATCAATTAATTTTTCATGCGATGTTTTTTTCATTTTCAATAACGATTTGAATAATAAATTTTCGACATATGATGGATATTGTGTTAATATGTTATTTCTTAATCTGCGTCTATTTTTAATGTAATAATCAGATAATGGTTCAAAAACATCATGACCGATTTCGATTTTTTTAATTATTTTAAATTTTTTGGTTGTTTTTGAGACTACAAAATCCTGCTTATAATGTTCTGATGACCAAGTTAACGCTAAAACTCCAAGTTTTTTTACGCTTGAAGTATTCTTGATTACAGGCATTGCGAATGTAAGAATGCCATTTTTTTTTAGAACACGGTATGATTCAGAAATAAAATCATGAAACGGCTTAAAATGTTGTGCAGATTCAAGCGCAATTATTCTTTCCAGAGAGTTTGTTGAAAATGGTAACATTGTAGATGTAGAATTGATTCCATTAATCATGGAATTTAGTGTTTTTTCCTCAATGATTTTCTTTGCAAGTTGTAACTGAATATAATTAATATTTAGACATGAAATATTAACATCTGGATATAACTTAGCCCATATTATTGCTGGTGCAGACAAACCACTTCCAATGTCAAGTAACGAATTTGCAGATTCTAATTCTGCAAGTTCTCCAATCTTATTACATAATCTAATCTGTGCATTAACGGGTGACATGTCTTCTTTATGCCAATATCCAAAATTTAGCATATCACCACCAGTAGCTAATTGCATTACTGGAGATAATGTGTTGTAAAGATTTACAACATCATTTTCATTTCTTCTAAATGTCCATAGAACCATCTCCAATGGATTGATTTTAAACAATAACGAAATTAACAGATTTGGACTATATACGATTTAACAACTACCAAATTACGGTATTTCTAATATTTCGTTTGCACAATGTTTGTGTACCCAATCCTCATCTTCATTTTTCACAATTTCTTTTCCTTTTTCTATAAATGCATCACAAACACTACATTTTGTTGAAAATCTTGCTTTCATGATTAATTATATAATAAAATGATTAAAAAGATGATTATTCGATATGTGTAAACCGTTGATTAGCTGAAATTCGATTAATTGGCTATACGCAGACAGAAAGGATCAAATTTTTTGAGCATTTAGGTAAAGCAAAAGAGGCAAACTCGGTATTATAATATAATTTTGATAATGACTGAAATGATGTCAACGGAACCTATTGGATTTTGGGACGATGCTCATAAGTATGCATTTACTACAGGTGAAGAACAATTTGTTAGTGAGATTGCATATATTATGACTACATTGCATGAAGAAGGTTATGATAACTAGTCGTTAGAAACTTTTCGTGCTAACTCCAAAGTTTCATCAACTAGTTGTTTTAATCTAGATTTTACATCTTCGCTAGTTATTTGGGCATCTTTTACTGTATCAGCTGTAACAAATACAGACCTTGGATTTGTGATGACATTGAAATAAGACATTAGCTGAGTTAGCAAAGTCTGAACATCCGTAAAACCACTATTCCCAGATGCGACAATAATTAATCCTGCTGTTTTTCCTGCTGTTTTTTTGTAATCAATGTATTCAAACAGATTTTTCAATGCTGAGCTAAAAAATGAGTTATAAATCGGAGTTCCTATAATCCAGACATCAGCTTCAGTAACGTTCTTGATTGCTTGTTTAGTAGTATCACTAAAATTTCCATCACCCGTATAGTAATCAATTCCTCCATCTGAAAGATTGATGAATTTGACTTCTAAATCTTCCAAACCTAAACTGTTAGTATACTCGGTAATGAATTTCATAAAGACTTGAGTTTTAGCGATTTTTCTTGGGCTAGCAGAAATTACAACAACCTTCATATGAGAATTTTTTTCTTAGGATATTTAAAGTAAAATGATCACTGGATATGCTACACCTGAAGGAACAAAAAAGTTTGCGGAAAGACAAAATCAAGATTCACATAAGAATTACAAAAATGTTCACAATCTTACACTATCCAATGTTGGTATTGGTACATATCTTGGAAATCCAGATACTGAGACAGATTATATTGTTCAAGATGCTATTAAAAAATCAATTTTAGGTGGAATAAATGTCATAGATTCTGCCATTAATTATCGTGCACAAAAAGCGGAACGTTCTGTAGGAAATGCGATAGCACAATTGATTAATAATAATGACATTTCGAGAGAAGAAATTTTTGTGAGCACAAAAAATGGATACGTCACAAATGATGGTGACATTAAGGAAGATCTAATGCAATATGTGATGAGGGAATATGGTAAAACTGGAATTGTAAAAGAAGGTGATATTTCTCCTGGTTATCATTGTATGACTATACCGTATCTGAATGATCAGCTTGAAAGGAGCCTGAAAAACCTCGGAATGGACTGTGTTGATCTTATGTATCTACATAATTCTGTAGAAGGACAAACTCATCTTCCTAGGGAACAATTCTTGAAAAACCTAAAGGATGTTTTTGAATTTTATGAAAAAAAGCGAAAGGAAGGCAAAATTAGATTTTATGGTATGGCAACGTGGGAATGCTTTAGGACAACACCAGAAAACCCTTTGTTTTTACAGTTAGCAGAGGTAATGGATCTTGCTGTGCAAGCAGGTGGAAAGGAACATGGATTTCGGTTTATACAATTACCATTCAACTTGATGCTAGACCAAGCATACATGACAAAAAATCATAATGTAGGTGGAAAAACTGTTTCTGTATTGGAAGCTGCTCAAGAATTCAATCTTGGCGTATTTACAAGTGTACCAATAATGCAAGGAAAACTGTTAGCAACAAATGCGATTCCCGAGCTTGGAAATTTTAGTACATCTGTTCGACTATTACAGTTTGTGAGGTCTACTCCTGGGATAACTGCTCCTTTGATTGGTCATAAGCTAGAGTCACATGTTAAAGAAAACATGAATGTAATGAAAATCCCTCCGTTATCAGAATTAGAGTTTAATAATTTGGTAAAAAAGATGGTTAAGTGATTATCTATTACACATGGTTTACTCTTTATCGATAAATTCGCTAGCTTGTGGAGGTTCAGGACTCAATCCTTTTCTTTTTCTAATTTCTTGTAATAATGTTGCACCAATTGATTTTGGCACTGGTGTCCATGCCTTAAAGTGACTGTTCCATATCGCTTTGCCTGCAGTCTGGCCTCTCATCTTCTCAGATATATCAAAAGTTTCAACAGCAGGAACTTCTCCAATAACAATACTAGCTGCACCCTTTTGCTGCATATCAAGTACTTTTCCACGTTTACCTTGTAAAACACTTGATACGTTACCTATTAGATCTGTTGGAACACGCACTTCAATTGCTAACATTGGCTCTAAAATTATTGGCTCAGCTGATAAAAATGCACCCAAACATGCTCGTCTTGATGCTGGACCCAATTGAGATAAACCTCTATGTGCAGTATCCTCATGTGGAACAAAGTGAGTGAATGTAAATTTGCAGTTTCTTACCTGTTCTTTTGCAAGTCCGCCTTCATTAATTAAATCATCAAAACCAGACAAAAGTGAATCTGTAGATTCATCTACAAACTGTACACCTTTAGTGCCATTAATCATTACGTTTCCACGAGAATCAAATCTCATTACTTTTTTTGCAACGTCTGGCTCCCAACCATGATCACGAAGGATTTGCGTAGTTTCCTTCTTATCCTTCATCTCGCTAAGTGTTCCATCTCTGCACATTTCAGCAATTTCAGGTTCCAAAGGTTCAACTCTCATGAAAATCTTATTGTGGCGGTTAGGTGATTTTGCCATAACAACTTCAGATGAACCAAGAATGGTTTCTCTGTAATTAATTAATGGTTCAGATGTAATGATATCAATTTTAGCATCTTTAATCAAATTTACTGAGACGTCAAGATGCAATACGCCCATTCCAGCCATGATTGTCTCGCCAGTTTCTTCATCAATTTTAATAACAAGATTTGGGTCTTCTATTGTAAGCTTACGTAATGTTTCTACAAGCTGTGGAAGATCCTTTGGATGTTTCGGCTCTATTGCCATCTGAATTACTGGTTCAGAAACATACTTTGATGGCTCAAACAAATCAATACCTTTTACAGTAGAAATTGTTTGTCCTGCACGAGCTTCAGTTAATCCTAAAAGTGCCGGTATATTTCCAGCTCCAAGTTCACCAACTTGTTCCCTAACGTTTGACATGAAAAAGTTTACTGATTGTACTCTTCCTTCACGCTTTGTATCAATGATGTTAACAGTTTGCCCATCTTTTATCGTTCCAGAAAACAGGCGACCTATAGCTACTGGACCTGCTGCAGGATCAATTGTCATATTTACAATCATCATTACAGTTGGTCCGTTATCATCACAATTCAAAATAGCTTTTCCTATGTCTGACTCTAGGTCTCCCTTCCAAATCTTTGGAATCCTATATTTTTGTGCTACATGTGGTGGTGGATGATGTTTTACAACCATTCCCAATACTGCATCTGCAAGTGGCGCCTTTTCAATCAAATCTTTGACGCTGCCAGAATCTGAATATGCATCAATGACATCCTTGAAGGTTACACCTTTTTTCTTCATTATATCAACATTAATTGCCCATTTATCTTTGGCAGACCCAAAAGTTACACTTCCATCCTGAATGGAAACTTTCCACTTCTCCTTGTATTCTTCTTCAGCGTACGTATCAATCAAATCATTAAAGTCAGATACAACATTTGCAAGAGTTTCTTGCATTTTTTCAGGTGTCAATCTTAACTCTTTAATCAACCTGTCAATCTTGTTAATGTATAACACAGGTCTCACTCTTTCCTCTAATGACATTCTAGTAACAGTCTCAGTCTGTGTCATAATTCCCTCTACTGCATCACATACTACTACAGAGCCATCAATTGCTCTAAGACTTCTAATTACACGACCAGAAAAGTCAACGTGTCCAGGTGTATCAATCATATTAATTACATAATCATTTTCTCCTTCCTGATAGTGTAAAGTAACATTTGCTTGAACAATAGTAATTCCTCTTTCTTGCTCAGCTTTCATAGAATCCATCGCGAGTGCAGAACCTGCAGAAGATGGCGAAATAATTCCAGAATGTGCCAAAAGGCTGTCACTCATTGTAGTTTTTCCATGATCTACGTGAGCAATAACACCAAAATTTCTAATCTTGTTTTTGTCACTGATGATCTTCATTACTTGGTCAGTTGATTTGTACTTCGTCATAATGCGATTCCATTTTGAACTGGTATTAAATCTTATGAGAAAAAATCTGTTAGATCATTTTTTGTTGATCCAAGTATAGCAAAAAATCTTGTGCGATTTTTCTTTATCACGCTCTATCATCTCTCCACACTTTACACACCTAAACAGTTTACTCATATTAGAACGGAAACTGAATATTATTTATATTGAATTTTTGATGATAAATAGTGGAACTTTCTGTTGGTCATACTCCAGATGCAGATGATGCCTTCATGTTTTATGGCATGTTTACAGGAAAAGTAACTTCACCTGATTTTACGGTAACACATGTAATAGAAGATATTGAAAATCTCAATAATAAGGCTACATCGCCAGAACTAGATGTGACAGCAGTTTCAGTTCATGCTTGTGCGTATATACCAGGATATACAATTTTACGAAGCGGTGGTAGTTTTGGGATTGGTTATGGACCAATTGTTACTTCAACAAAGAAAATGACAATTAACGAATTACAGAAAGCCAAAATTGCAATTCCAGGAAAAATGACATCTGCATTTTTACTTTTACAATTAATGATTGGAAAGTTTGATTATGTTGAAATGAATTTCAGTGACATACCATTAGCAGTAAAAAATGGAAAAGTTGATGCTGGTTTGGTCATACATGAAACACAATTATCATATTCCCAAGAAGGTATTATCAAAATTTTGGATGTTGGTGAATGGTGGGATAAAACAACTAATGGGCTCCCTGTTCCATTAGGAATCAATGTCATGCGGGATAGCTTTGGTTTAGAAACCATCAAAAAATTTGATAAATTCTTACAGGAATCTATTGAATTTGGTCTCAAACGTACCGATGATGCAATGGAATATGCCATGAAATATGGTAGAGGAAAACCGAGAGATTTGATTGAAAAATTTGTGAAAATGTACGTAAATGATGTAACGATTAACATGGGTGAAAATGGGGAAAAATCTATCAGAAAATTATTTGAAATGGCTTTACAAAAAAACCTAGTTCCAAAATTTAATCTAAAAATTGCATAATTTTTCATTAGACAAAAATGGATAATTTATTCGCGCGCTTTATAACTAAAATTCACGTATGATAACCATTGGAACAAAAACTTGATCATCAAAACTCTTCGATCTATGATTTTGCTGGACTATTATCTATAATTGATGACAATTTAACCGAGTGATCTTTAACAGGATCATTTCAATCGAGATACTTATTAATAATTTCAAATTATTGCGTATATGAAATTATTTCTTGATTTTGAATTATGTGAAGAATGTAATTCATTCATAGCAGATCTCACAAGTGAGGATTCATTGCTGTTAGATGACATTGCAAGAAATGAAGTTTCTACCAAGTTTATGCGACACCTTACATACAACCATCCAGAAGTAATACAGGCTATAATTAAAGAAGTCAAAATTCAAAAACGAAAGCCTGAATTTGATTTATACAAATAATTTTTACTAAATTATATTATAGTATATTGAAAAATAATCATGTTGTTAATTGACAAAAGAATGATTATTGTTGGTATAGTTATGATTATTGCTGGTATTGCTATTTTATTATATCTTACAGAAGTTACGCCAATAGGTAAAGCTGGTATGACTGACGACGAAAAAATAAATCTACTGCTTGCAGAACGAGAAAATTCTGATTATCGTACGCTATCTGGAATATTAATTGGAATTGGATTTTTATTTATGTTAATCAGTTTTGGTGCAAGGCGAAAACGTAAAGGTGGTGCTGAAAAGATTGAAAAAAAACCATCGCAATAAAATCAAAATGTTCGAATAATATTAAAAAATGTGTCACGTTGTGCTGGCTTCCTTTTTATTTCTTTGACTAGATTTACAAGATCTAATAGTGATGAATTGGTAGATTTTCCTGCAGCACGATATACTTCTTCAGAAAATGCTGTACCTACAAGATCATTCCCGCCATGAGATAATGCAACCTGTGCAAGTTTTTTCCCATCTGCAACCCAATATACTGAAATGTTGTTCAAAAAACCAGACAGCATTAATCGTGATAATGCAATTACTTTCAAATCATAAATTGATGAGCATTCCTGACTTAGCATATTCTTTTGTTCAAGTTCAGTATTTTCCAAACTAAATTTGAGCGGAATTAATGTTAAAAATCCACCAGTTTTTTTCTGTAAACTTCTAATCTTTAGTAAATGGTCAACAATATGTTCCGGCCTCTCAATGTGTCCATATAGCATTGTGGCGTTACTTTTAATGCCAAGATTATGAGCTTGTTCCATAGTATCTAACCATTCATCACCACTACATTTTCCACGTGCAATTTTTTCCCTAATTTCTGGATGAAATAATTCTGCGCCACCGCCAGGTAAAGAATCAAGTCCAGAATCCTTTAATCTAGATAATACCTCTTTTACAGAATTTTTTGTTAATTTAGCAAAGAAAAAAATTTCTGCTGCAGTAAATGCTTTGATTTTTAATTCAGGATGATTTTTTTTGATGATCTTCATCATGGATTCATAGTAATCTAATGATAATTTTGGATGAAATCCACCAACAATGTGCATTTCAGTAGCACCCATCTTCTTTGCAGCTGACACCCTACCCTCAATTTGTTCTGGCGTTAGAGTGTAAGCATCATTATCATTTTCCTTTCTATAAAATGCACATATTTGACAGCTGGCAGCACAAACATTAGTATAATTCAGATATGATGACGCAGTAAAAGTGACTTTATCGCCAACAAGTTTTTTGCGTGTTGCATCAGCAACAGCTCCAATCATATAATGATCGTCAGATTTCATTAATTCTATTCCATCTTGTGCATTTAGTTCCTCACCAGCAATAACACGTTCTAATACCTTAGATTCTCCAATTAGTTTTTCCAGCATATTTTCCATAAATTATATCTAAATAAATAGATAAGTAGTGGATAACCGAAAGCATGCCAGTTTGGTTCTCCCATTAATTGATGAAAATAAACCGAAATGCTACCTATGCCATGAACAATTTGAAAACATGGATGAATTAAAAAAGCATCAAGAATTAAGACATAAAGAATTTTTTGCTAAATTTGAAAAAGACACTACTTCGTAATACCTTTTGCAGTAGCAAGACTAATTTCTGCCAATTCACATTCATTATCAATTGACAACGATTTTTTGAAATATTTTATTGCCAATCTAATATTTCCAGTCTCTCCAATACAAAGTCCTTTGTACGCAAGAACAATAGGATTGTTTTTGTCAATGTTTAATGCAATATTATAACAAGAAAGTGCTTCAGAGTATTTTTCTAATGTATGTAGAACTGAGCCTTTGTTAATTAACGCATTCATGTTTTTTGGTTGAAGATTTAAGGCTCTATCATAGATTGCTAATGCTTGGTTATAACGTTCTAAATTTTGTAATGTAACTCCATAATCAATAATAACTCCAATACTATCAGGTTCAACTTGTAAAATATTTTTATAATATTTTAGTGCCTGTGCATACTTTTCATCTTCACATAATTTAGAAGCAATCTCTAACATTTTTGAGAGTTCGTGATTCAATGTTTGTTAATACTGTGTTGAGATAATAAATTCTAACTTTAGTCCATAATTGACAAAAGCTTCAGAAGGTATAAACCAAGCCAAAATTTGATAGGTTTGGTAGTGTTTATGCCCCTTGAATCTCTTCTTGAATTTATAACGACATTAATGACAGATTATCTATATGCAGGAGTATTTCTTGCCGCATTAATTGAAACAATAATTCCTCCAATACCGACAATGGCCGTATTTCCAACTGCGGGATTTATTGCGTCACAGAACGGTCTTGAGATACATGAATTGTTTTTGTTAGGAATTGTAGGAGGACTTGGTGCGTCTATTGGTTCAACTGTAATTTATTTAATCGCTTTAAAATTAGGTAGAACTGTATTGTTAAAATATCTAAAATATGTGAAAGTTTCTGAAAAAAAATTATCGAGAGTAGAATCTTGGTTTCAAAAATATGGAGACAAAGCAGTTTTGTTTGGAAGAATGATTCCAGTCTTCAGAGAAATGATTTCCGTGCCAGCGGGATTGCTTAAAATGAAATTTCCAAAATTTCTTGCATATACAATTTTAGGTTCTTGTGGATGGAGTATTACGTTGATTTTCATTGGATATTATTTTGGAATCGCATCACTTGAATTTTTGTAATTTTATCACGATGCATTTTTATCACGAGGATCAATTTCTAGTGATTTGTTAAAGCATTCTACTGCTTCATTGTATCGTCCAAGGCTTCTTAATGCAATTCCCTTCAAGTTCCATAAATCTGGATCATTTTGGTTAAGCAATATAGCTTTTTGAAATAAATTTAATGCGTCATCATACTGCCCGTCTTCTAATTGTTTTTTTCCCATCTTAATCAATTCATCAATCGAATCCAAATTTTATTCCGAATTGAATAGTGTTAATTGTCTATTTAACAAATTTCCCACACTGACAATCAATGATAGTACATGTATTCTGATTTTTTATATGATCGTAAGACAAATGACCACATCTGCTATCTTTACAAACATAACGTTCAAGTTCTCGTGTAATTACGCTCTGCGCAATTTTATTAGCATCCGCTTTTGAGACTCCCTTTTTATCTATATAGTAATGAACGATATGATTG
>Ga0209035_10001203_pt1 | contig 10570 bp, 11 predicted proteins | sample MarorgKNORR_S2LV_6_FD_188220 | JGI IMG/M metagenome (GOLD analysis project Ga0209035, IMG submission 188220) | Marine microbial communities from the Southern Atlantic Ocean, analyzing organic carbon cycling - AAIW_A/KNORR_S2/LV (SPAdes) (version 2) | ecosystem: Environmental > Aquatic > Marine...
CAAAGCAGCAGCAGACAAAGCAGCAGCAGACAAAGCAGCAGCAGACAAAGCAGCAGCAGACAAAGCAGCAGCAGACAAAGCAGCAGCAGACAAAGCAGCAGCAGACAAAGCAGCACAAGCACAATGTGGCCCTGGAACTATTTTGGAAGGCAATGCATGTGTTCTTGATGATAGATGTGGCCCTGGAACTATTTTGGAAGGCAATGCATGTGTTCTTGATGATAGATGTGGCCCTGGAACTATTTTGGAAGGCAATGCATGTGTTCTTGATTCTACTCTAGCAAAATCTTCAGCACCAATAGGGTATACTAAAGAACTAATCGCTAGTGTTACAATTACTTTAGGAATTGCAGGAATTATTGGTATTATTCTTGCACTAGTTGCCAGAGCTAATAAAAATAAAAACTAGTTACAGGTTAATTCTTTATTTTTCATAATTTGATCTAATTCAAATCCTGACATTTGCAATGTATTTGAATATGGAATGATTCCCATAATTGGAGTTTGAATTGTTACTAATACTATGAATTTGTTAGGATCTACTCTAATTGCCCCTCCGTCAAACTCATAATCTAATGTCATGAACATATGTTGAGTTGCTTGAAATTCATTAGTTGAAAAATTTCCATTTTTTACAATCGATGAATTTGGGGCAATTGTTAATGAATTAGTTTCAAATTCACCTATGTTTTTTTCATCATAGAATGATATTATTTTGAATTCTTGAAAACTAGTAGAAAACGGCATTGGATTACAAAATTCCACTTCTCCATTATTTGACATTTCAAAAAATGAAAATTCTTCTACACTACTCCAATTATACTCTAATTGATTAGCTCCGATAATGTTTAATCCTGAATATGCAAATGGGATAATAATAATAATTATTGCAATAGTTGTAATTATTGAATATTTATTCATATTTCATTCTCCTTTTCTATTGGGAACGAAATAATTTTTTCATCTATTAAATATTGTAAATTTTGGACAAACATCTTATCTGATATTATTCCCATCACCCATCCTTTTGCAATACTCTTAACCCATTCTGGAATATTTAATTTATCTATATTTTTTTCTGTAAATTCAAACGGTACGGTGATTAATTTTTTATCTACAATATTTTGAAATCCGCTAATTAACATGCCATCTGTAAATTCTCCATTTATCCATTTTACTACAACTGGTTGCATTGATTCGGAAATACACATGTTATCTGAATCTATTAAATTAAATTCTGCGGAAGTCTGTATTCCTAAATACTGAACATCAATAAAATATTGTCCTAACGGAAAGATATTTTTTTCAAATGCATGTAAAGATGGAATGGGATTTGATAATTTTTCTATTGGAATTGGTATGGCACTACTTGACCCCCCTGCACCATCTCTGATGTGAATAATTGCAGGGTCTCCTGTTATTTCTGAAACTTCAATTGAATAAACTAATTTTTCACAATAGGTGTATGTTGTTTTTTCCATTATGATTGCAACTGATGGTTCTGCATATGCTGATGCTAGAATACCTGTACTTCCGATTAACACCATGAAAAATATGACTTTATTTGAAATCATTAATTTCATATTTTACTTGATCAATAAAAATCTGAAATTTTTGCTAAGGAATCTTTTTTAATCACTTTATTTCATTGAGATTATCGCGTTCTCTGTGGAAACAGATCTTTGAGTTGATGACTATGTTCATCACTCAGAGACATTTTAATTCATTAGAATATTGATTATTTTTTGTGCATATTCTAAAATTTACTGCTAGATTATGAATAAAGACTCTGAAATCAGTTATTAAAGGGGATTTTTTATTCTTGATATGCCTAGTTATCAAGATCAAACATGGATCAGACTCTGGAAAGAAAATGCACCAGAGTTACGTGAACGTGTAATTAGATGGCGTAAAGAAAATGCAATTCTTCGAATCGATAGACCAAGTAGAATAGACAGGGCTAGAAGATTAGGCTACAAAGCAAAACAAGGCATTGTTGTTGTTAGAATGAGAGTTGGAACTGGTGGTATGAGAAAACAAAGACCGACTGGTGGTAGAAGACCAAAACATCTTGGTGTCCTTAGAATTAAAGCTGATGACGATATGAAAACTGTTGCAGAAAGAAGAGTTCTTGAGCGTTATCCTAACATGAAACTTTTAGGTTCTTACTATATCTATAAAGATGGAAAACACTATTGGTTTGAAGTCATTTTAGCAGATCCTGACCATCCTAGAATTGCTCAGGATAAAGAACTAAACAAACGAGTACCACGATCTGCATAGATTGAAATTTGTTATTTTTATTTTAGTTGCACTATTTTTTGTAATTGCTCCTGTATCTGGACAATCGTTATCTGATGCAACTGGTCTTATCAACAGACTTGATATCCAAACTTCTGGTCATTCGTTTGAAATAAAATTAACTTCTAATTTTGATCTTACTGATTATACATTTGATAAGGATGAGAAACAAATTACTCTCTATTTTGATAGCGCGTTAGACGATAACTTGGCTGAAATAATTATACCTAAACATCTTTTGAGTGGAAATTTTATGTTTTATCTAAATGATCAAGAATTTTTACCTCGAGTTGAATCTAATGAAACGATTAGTTTTATCACTCTGAATTTTACTGGTTCTGGAAGTAACGTTGTAAAAATTATTGGCTCTGAATATCTTGTTGGTTTAGATCCAATTACCTCTAATGATACTTTACCTGTAGATTCTGAATCTATTTTTGATGATTATTATGTTTGGATAGTTTTAGGTTCTGCTTTTATTGTTATAGTTCCATGTATTGTAATTATAGTTAGAAAAATTAGAAAATAATTTAGTCTTCACTAAGTAATTTTTGTATCATTCCATCAATGTGAGCTGTTTGACCAAATGACACATCTCTTAGAATTCCTTTTCTATCTACAAGAATTGCTGATGGTGTACCTTGCAGTGAAAAATTCTCAAATGTTTCAGCAGAGTATTCTTTTGATCTCATATGATCTTTCACTCTTTGGATTATGTCTTTTCTATAGTTTTCCGGTTTTGAATCAAAATCTGGAATTTGTGGATAAATAAATTCTAATATTTTTTCTTGAGTTATTTCATCTGCACTTTTTGTTAAATTATCCATTCCTAATGGGAATGGAATTTTAAAAGATAATCTATTTCCTTCTTGCAATTGACCGTACTGTGCCAATGCACTTTTTGTTTCACCTACTACTTCTCCTGTCTCTACAAGCATTTTCAAATTATCTAAATTATTTTTATCAAAATCTTCAAATGCTGTTGCAAGACCTAAGACCCTTACCCCTTCATTCTTGTATTTTTCATAAATTTTAATTGCATCTGGAATTGCACCCATAAAACATCCTGGACAATTTACTTGAAATACCTCTAATAATACAATGTGATCTTTTTCCTGATCAAAATTTGTTGGAGCGCCTTGAACCCATTCTGAAACTCCAAAGTTTGGTGCTTTTTCACCTATTTTTACAGCCATACGGTTAAGTTATTTTTTTTACGATAAATACATACCGTTATGTTTTTTTCATATTTTTTCAAGTAGGCTAATATAGACCGCAGAATTTTTTACAGTAAATTGCAGGCTGTAACTGAAGAACGATTGGCACTTTTTGCAGAGATGGAATTAAAATATGAACAAAAAGATACCGCATATTTTGTGTCTCTTTTAGAACATTCAGATTATGTTGTTAGAACAAGGGTTGCATGCATTTTGGTAGATTTTGGTGGAGAGGATAAAATTGCTCATATTGCTAAAGTTTTAAAAAATGATGACAATGAATTGGTACGACATGAGGCTGCATTTGCATTAGGTCAAATGTCCTATTCTAGCGCTATTCCGCCTTTAATTGATTCCACTTTGAATGATTCTAGCATGTTTGTGCGCCATGAAGCAGCAATCGCTTTAGGTGTGGTTGGAAATAAGGAGGCAAAAGATGCTCTTGAGAAGGCATTAAACGATCCAGATAAACCAGTCGTTGAATCTGCAGTTGTTGCGTTATCTAATATCGAATTTATGGAAAAGTTAAGTAAGAACGAAAAGTTTGCTAAACTAACAGGTGGATGAGATGAACTTTACATATGGAATAATAGCAATTGTTGGATTATTGGTTGCAGTATCTATTACTCTAATATCTCTTGATCCTCAAGAAGCACCTGAATCAAATGCCATAGTAATTCCTGAAAATAAAATTGCTCAAATCGAAGATGATCTAAATCAACTTTCAGTTAACCCTAGTCTTTTACCAAGTATTACAAATGTAGGTGATTCTCTAGTTCTTGAAGTTGAATTTAGAGACGATGATGGAAATATTGTTGATCATGTGAATTATGATATCTTTGCTACTCAAAATTCTGATTCCATTCTTTCAGATCCTGCATCACATCGTCATCCTGGAAAATATCCAGTACATGAAAGTAATGCATTAACTAATTCTGTAATTGACATTCAAGTTATTGTCCAAGGTTTAGGTCATGGTGATGATATCTATGGTCCTAAAGGTATTGAAACTGTATTTACAATTACTCCAGTAGTATCTGCACAAACTGCAACAATTACGGAAATTAAAACTTCAGATAATTCTGGTATGAGTATGGACTGTCAAGCATCTTTGGATTGCTATACTCCTAGTATAGTTACAGTAAGTGTAGGTGATGCGGTAACAATGATTAATTCTGATTCAACTGCAGCAATGCATTCCTTTACCGCAGGAACTGTTGATGGATTTACTCCTTCCCCAAGTGGAACATTTGATACTGGTATAATGAGTGCAGATGACTCTTTTGAATGGGTTCCAGAAAGTACTGGTGAAGTGCCATACTATTGTTTACTCCATACTTGGATGCAAGGAACAATTATTGTAGAATAATTTTTTACACATTTAATACTTAAAATTTATTTTACAATACATGACATCCGTTATCGATAACCCTCCTCCCAAGTTTCCATGTGTTTCATGTCATACAGATTGCTGTAAAGAATATACGATATTTGTTAACGCTCATGATGTGTATCGACTTTCAACTGGATTAAATTTGAAACCTGAAAGTTTTTTAGAATTAATTGGTGCAAAGGACTATTCGCTTGGAATTAAAGTGGAAGAGGGTCTGATAGATCTTGCCTTAAAACAAAAAAATGGCGCGTGTGAATTCCTTGAAGAAACTGACGAAGTCTTTAGGTGCACAGTTAATGATTTCAAACCAGGTGTGTGCAAATCATATCCTTTTGAAATGAAGGATGGAAAATTATCTCAGATGACTGATATAATGTGCCCAACTGATTGGAATCTTGATGCATTTGAGAAAATGATGATACCGCATCTCAGAGAAGATGAATCTGAATGGAAATTCTATGATAAGCTTGTTAAAGAATGGAATTTGAAATATGATGGAAAAAAGTCTTTATCTGAATTTTTAAAATTTATGATGGAAAAAGTAAAATTATTTCCTAAAGTGCTGTAACTTTACTTCCTTCCTCTCCAGATTCAAATTTGTATATTTGTTCGACATTTGAATTCTCAAATATTTCTGAATCGTGAGTAATTATTAAAAATTGCATTGGCAATTGTGATTTTCCAATTCTTGATAATTGTGATAACACATCCACCAATGATTTTTTTCTTTCAGTATCTAGATGTGTTGTTGGTTCATCAAGTATCATTAAATTTAGATTTGACGCTCCTAGTAAACTTGCCATTCCTAATCGTAAAGCCAATGCCACACTTACTTTTTCTCCACCGCTTAGAGATTCTAATTCTAAGACTTCTGTTTTTGAATGACATGCAACAGATACGTCTCTTGCTTTTTCTGATAGTGCAATTCTTTGAATTTTTGTATTCAAAATTGATAAGTAGTCTGAAGCTTTAATTGAAATTGAATTTAATGCCCATGATCTTAAACTTGTTGCAACTGAACCATCTCTACTGAAAACATTGCTCTGAATTTTATCTAATCTTGACATGTATTTTTTAACTTTTTCAAGTTCCACAATTGATTTTTCAATAACTTTTGATTGTTTTTTTGCTTTCTCTATTTTCTCTAATATTCTTCCCATCTGTTGATCCATTTGAGATAGACCGCCTCGTTTTTCCACTATTCTCTCCTTGAGATTTTTAAATTCCCCTTCATCAAACCCTTTGGTTTCTAATTCTAATTTCAAAATATTATTAAAAATTAATCTTGTATGATCATCTACTTGTGATATTTCTGATAAATTTTCACTATTTCCCAATGTTAGTTTTTCTTTTTTAATTTCTATATTATTTTGAATTGCAGCCAATTCTTCCTTTGTATTAATTGAATGTGCCCTGAGTGTTGCTTCTGCATCTCTTATTTTTTGCAATTCCCCTGCAAATCTATCCCTTTCTTGAGAGTACATAATTCGCTCTTTTTCTTTTAGATCCACATCTTGTTTTAATTTAATTAATTCTTCTTTGATGTGCTCCTTCTGAAAAAATGGATTTAATTTTTCAACATTTGAATCACATACTGGACATTTGTTATCTTTCAATTGCAATTTTTCTGCAAGTTTTTCTTTTTCTTTTAGCGATACTATCTGACTTGTTATTTCTTGTATTTTTTTAATTACATCTTTGTCTTCTTCTTCAACTTTTTCTAGCTTCGTCTCAAAATCTGTTTTCAGTTTTAATTCTTCAAAACAATTTTTACAATCATCTATTTTACGCTCATTTTCTTGAATTTCTTGCTGAATTCCTTGGATTGTTTCTTTTACATATCTTACAAGTTCTTTTTTCTGTAATTCCAATTGATTTATCTTGTCTCTTTTTAATTCCTGTCTTCCTTTTAGCGATACTATCTGACTTGTTATTTCTTGTATTTTTTTAATTACATCTTTGTCTTCTTCTTCAACTTTTTCTAGCTTCGTCTCAAAATCTGTTTTCAGTTTTAATTCTTCAAAACAATTTTTACAATCATCTATTTTACGCTCATTTTCTTGAATTTCTTGCTGAATTCCTTGGATTGTTTCTTTTACATATCTTACAAGTTCTTTTTTCTGTAATTCCAATTGATTTATCTTGTCTCTTTTTGGTGTTTCTATCTCTTCTTTCTTTTGTAATTCTTCCAGTTCTTTATGTGTCTCTTCTTTCTGTAATTCCAATTGATTTTTTTCAGGTTCTGCTTCCTTTATCTCATATTGGTATTTTTCTAAATCTTTTGTTAAAATATCTATATGTGTATCATCGTATCCTATGTCTGTTCTAATTTTTTCACGGAATTCTTTTGTAACTTTTTTCATAGATTCTGATGCGATATCTAGTTTGTCTATCCCGATTATTGCATTAAGTAATTCTTTGAATTCTTTTGGTTTTGCATTAATTATTGAATTTAATTCCCCTTGTTGAACAATTGATGCTATTTTTAATTTTTCAAAATTCATTCCTATTGTTTTTTCAACTTGCTCTGTCATTGATTCCCCAAATTGTTTTCTTTCTCCTGCTGCAATTTCTACTCTATTGTTGTTTGTTGTTTCAGAAAATGTTGCAGATAAACTACCTTTACTATCTATTTTTCTTACTGTTTCATATTGTTTATCTTTTATTGAAAATTTTATTTTTGCATACCCTTGATTTGTCCCTCTTCTGATTAATCCTTTATTTGATTTTCTTGTATGTTGCCCAAATAATGAAAATGTAATTGCATCAATAATACTTGATTTTCCTGCACCATTATCCCCTACAAAAATAGTTACACCATCTTCAAAATTTAATTTTGTATCTGAATGTGATAGAAAGTCTACTAATTCAATCGACGTTATCATTGGTCTTCCTCTTTTTTAAATTTTTCATAATTTTCTAAAATTATTTGTAGTGCGTGATCTATTCCGTCAGTTGATAGTACTGGAAGAAGTTCTTTTATCACAAAATTTGCATCTTGTTCTGAACCTAATGCATCTGTTGAGAGTCTGAACATTTCATCCTCAATTATACTTGGTCTATCTAAAAACACTGATGAATCTGATATTTGTTTTGTAGTGATTTTCCATTTACATTCAAGTGCAAGTGAATTTAATCTTGCAATTTGTGCCTGGATATGGTCTGTATCTATGTCCTTACCCTGTATTTTTACTTCAATGATTGGTTTTTTTGTAAAATTACTAATTTTCTCTATAATTTCATCAATTATTTTTGTTAATTCTTTGTAATCTACGTTAACTGAAAACTGGGGTCTGGTATCTAGTTCTATCCACTTTGGTATTGCTTCACTTCCGGAAATATCTACTTCAAAAAATCCTTTTTTGACATCCTTAATTCCTTCACTATTTGTCAATTCAATTGATCCTGGATATGCAATTGGACCATTCAGATGATTGAATTGTTTAATGTCTTTATCATGTAAATGTCCCATTGCATAATATGTAAAATTTTTTGGTAAATCTGTTGATTGCAATTCCCCTGCAAATTTGTTAAACTCTGTGATGCCTTGATGTAATACCAATATTTTATGTCCTGCAAATTTTTCAACAATTTTATCTAAATTTGAAAATGTTTCTTCATGCTGTGACATTTCTGTTTTTCTTATTTTATCTAATCCTACTAACATTACCCCTTTGTATTCTATTGGTTTTCCATTTCCAATGTATTTTGAAAATTCTAAATTATGATATATGAATGGAATTGGAGTTCCTCTAATCCTACTTATGTCGTGATCACCTAGAATGAAAAATGAATCAATGTTATTTTGTTTTAGACGTTTTAATGCATTTGCCATCTGTATTATTGCTGCACCATTTGGATTAGGTACGTGAAAGATATCTCCTGCAAATATTACAAAATCTACATGATCTTTAATTGATATGTCTATTGCTTGATTGAAAGCATCATACACATCTTGTTCTCTTTCGTTGGAGCCATACTGGACTAATCCCAAATGTGTGTCTGCAATATGTGAAAATAACATTAGTCTAACAACAAATCTTTTTGAACTAATCCTTGTGTGTGTTCTACTCCGACATTCTTCATTTTATCTGCCTTTATCCAAGCTTTAGTTGCACTTTGATCTGCTCCCATTTTCTTCTCCTTAACCTCCTCAACGTGAACCATTGATGGTAAGTTTGTCCACTGTCCAACAAGAACTGCATCCCCTACGTTTAATGAAGTCAATTGTGATATCAATTCACGACTGGTGGATTCTGTTGCTGAGGCTATCTGTCTCTGATCATCTTCTTGTATTATTTTCATTATTGCAAATGAGCCCATTTGACTGAGAATGTTCAAGTCTACACTGCGTGGTCTTTGAGACACTATTGCTAAGCCTACTCCAAATTTTCTTCCTTCCCTGGCAATTTTTGCAGCCCAATATTTTGCTGCTGTATCATGATCTTTTGGAATGAACACATGTGCTTCTTCAAGAATTATGAACACTGGCTCAAAAAATTTATAATCTTTTTCTTTTTTTGATTTTCCATGTTTTGCTATGGTTGCATTTTTTCTATCTTTTAGTAATTGTTGTAAATAAAATCCCATTGCAACGTTTGCTTGTTTTTCTGATAATTCTGAAATGTTGATGATGTTTGTACATCCTTCTTTTATGTAGTCCATAGGATTCCCAACCTCTGGATCTAAAATATCATCAAATCGTCTTTGTGCATCCTCTATGATATCTTGTACTCTGTATGCCGATGTTCTAATTTCTTTTAATCTTTGTTCATCTGAATTTACAAGTAGATCTACTTCATATTCTAATTTTTTCCAAAATTCACCTGCCTTTTTTACTTCTTGTGTGAATGACATTCTTAAAACACGTTGTTGAACATCTGCATTTTCTCTAATTTCTAAAACTTCTGAAAATTGATCTGCTTCAAGTAATCTTGGATTAATTTTTGCGTCAATCACATTTACGTTTGGAATATTTAATGTCGTGTAATCATTGTGATAATCAAAAATTATTACTGTTCCTTTTACTTCTGATATTTTTTTTGTAATTAACGAAACTAAATTACTTTTACCCATTCCTGTCATTGCTAATATTCCTAAATGTCTGGAAACAATTTTATCTAAATTTATTTTAGCTTCGATTTTTTTATTTCGTAGTAAATTTCCAATTTTTAACCAGCCTTCTTTTTTTGGACTAAAAATCTCTTCTAAATCTTGATTAGTTGGTTGTGTAATTTGTGTGCCTGGAATTGGCGGAATTGCTGGAATAATTGATTGACCTTTTCGTAGATTTTCTAAAAATCCTAAAATTCCTATGTGTGCTGTGAATGTTTTATCTCTTTTATTGATGTCTGCAATTTCTGTACTTTCTTCTGCTTCATGAAAATTTTTAACATCTGTAAATGCTGCGCTTGAGACCGATGATCTTTCAACTAATCCTAAAATGTCCCCTTCATCGATACTGATTTTGATATATTCGCCAACTGATAATGATCGTGATGTAATTGCTGTTACTGATGTGGGCTTTGATTCTCCCACTACAAAACCTAGACTCATCCTAATACCTCTCTAGATCCAATTTCATTACTTAATCCTAGCAAACTAACCATTTTTCCAAGTTCTTTATCTGATATTTTACAGTTGTTGTGTGCAAGTTTTA
>Ga0209035_10001206_pt1 | contig 10559 bp, 9 predicted proteins | sample MarorgKNORR_S2LV_6_FD_188220 | JGI IMG/M metagenome (GOLD analysis project Ga0209035, IMG submission 188220) | Marine microbial communities from the Southern Atlantic Ocean, analyzing organic carbon cycling - AAIW_A/KNORR_S2/LV (SPAdes) (version 2) | ecosystem: Environmental > Aquatic > Marine >...
CCATAGCTTTTTTTGAAATGGGTTATTTTTATTAGACGTCTTACAGTCAATCATCAGATTCAATCAAATCGAAAGGCCGATCTAGCGCTCCAACTCTACACTCCAGAGTCCGCCTAGGTTAGCCCTATAATCATTCGGTCTTTATTAGCTTAAACAAGCAATCTACGTCTCCGGCGCAACGTTCTAACTCTGCCGTAGCGCTCAGTAGTTAATACTGCGAATCACTGACAGCGACAATGCAAGGAGCATAGCCTCTAAAGGATTGGAACGAAGGGTTTAGCTGGCGTTCAAGCTTAACCGATTGTTCTAGTCAACCATAACCATATTAGGTACAGGGAAACCGTTAAAATCACAGGCACATGCCATGCAATAGGCGCCCAGGTTGGTAATAAATACCAAATCCTCTACTTCCATATTTGACGGAAGACTATGTTCTCCAAAGACATCAATAGAGTCACAAGTAGGCCCTGCCATAGTCCATAAACGAGGTTCACCCGTGCGCTGACTTACTATATTTGCTGGAAAGCCTTCGGCTAATTCCATTAATCCACCGTAGGTGCCAGTATCGAGATATAACCAACGCTTTTCATCGCGGGTCGCTAGACCGACAACCTGAGCCACTAAGCAACCTGCCGAGCCCACCAAAAACCGGCCTGGCTCAGCCATTATTTTAATAGAATTCGGAATAGACTCAAGCTCTTTATTGATGGCCTTGCCAATCTCCGCAATGGCAGGTTCGGCGCCAGTAAACTGGACGGGATAGCCTCCCCCAAGGTTTAATAATTCGGGGGTCCAGCCGTTAGCTTCAAGTTGAGCGAAGATGTTTTTTGCACTACGAATCCCTTCCTCCCAATTATTGATATTGGTGCATTGAGAGCCGACATGGAACGTCACGCCGGTGATTTTCATGCCGGTGCTTTTTGCCGCTTCAATAGTTGCAATAATTCCTGATGAACTCGCACCAAACTTACCGGCAAGTGGCCAGACCGATCCTTCATTGCTCACTTCGGTGCGCAAATATAATTTAGCATCGGGTTTAATAGCGGCTATCTTTAAAACTTCTTCTGGAGTATCCACAACAAACCACTGAATTCCTGTCGCTGCTGCCTGCCTGATGGAGGCCGGTGACTTTATCGGATTAGAGTAAAATACGGTTTCCAAATTTGCACCCAGATCAACCATGGCTTGTAACTCGGCTGATGAAGCAATTTCGAAGCAACAGCCCTCTTCTTTAAATATGCGTAGAATTTCCGCATCAGGATTAGCTTTAACTGCAAAATGTGGGCGCACTCGAGGCATCGCGGCAATAAAGCTTCGAGCGTTGGCTCGCAGACGTTGCTCAGACACGGCTAAAACCGGGCCATCGTAGTTTTCAGTGCAGGGTGTACTAAAGGCTATCTGCTCTCGAGTATCTTTCTCAAGTATCGCCCGTTGATTAGTTTCCACTACAGTGTCCATTTGCTCAGTCGCCAAATCCATCTTATATTTCCTTTTGCAGCAGCTATTAATTCCAATCATTTTACGGCGATAAACTGTCAATTTGTATTGCCAAACCTTTAAATTTGTTTATCATTATCTATCATTTTGTAATATTTAGGATCATATTGCCATGAAAAACCAACAAGCGCTTATTGATTTATTACAGGAAAATGGCCGCCGCTCAATTTCCGATTTAGCCAAACAACTAGGTTTGAGCCGAGCAACGGTACAACAAGCTATGGAGCGGCTTGAACGCACTGGTGTAATTCAGGGCTACACCGTAAAAATCAACCCACATTACGAGCAACAAAGAGTTAGCGCTTATATTATGATTTCGGTAGTGTCCCAAAAGACCTCTGATATTGTTCGACAAGTTCAAAAGCACACCCAATTGGATATGTTGTGTACTATTAGCGGCCAGTATGATCTGATGGCCATGGTCACGGAATCAACTACTGAAGCATTAGATAGGGTAATTGACTCAATTGCAGGACTAGATGGTGTCGAGAAAACACTGAGCCATATTGTATTATCGAGAAAAAAGGATCGAGTGAGCTGATACTAGCTGCAACTCTAAATAAATAATAATTAATGAAGATCCACTCAATGACTGAAGCCAATCGTGTAATCAAAAAACCGAGTCTTGTTGACGCCCTTATTCCCGTTATTGTGCTAATTAGCATGCTGGCAGGCACAGTTTATGTCTTCGGTTTAGACTCATTCGGTCCCAATCAGGTCGCCCTGATTTTGGCAGCTGCAGTTGCGGCTATGATTGGTATCAAAAATGGATTGACCTGGAGCGAGATAGAAAAAGGAATGATTGAGACAATTAGTATGTCTTTGCAAGCCTTGTTAATTTTATTAATGGTTGGATCTCTAATAGGTAGCTGGATTTTATCAGGTACAGTTCCCACAATGATTTATTACGGTGTTGCCCTAATGTCACCGGACTATTTCTACTTAACTGCTTGCCTTGTATGCGCACTTCTTGGCTTTAGTATCGGCAGTTCATGGACGGTCGCCGGGACCCTAGGCGTGGGTTTGATGGGTATTGCGGCTGCATTAGATCTATCTCCAGCAATTAGCGCTGGTGCCATCATCTCTGGCGCCTACTTTGGAGACAAGTTGTCACCCCTCTCTGAGACCACAAACCTCGCTGCTGCGGTCACAAGTAATGACCTATTTGATCATATACAACATATGTTGTGGACAACCATTCCGTCTATTTTAATCACTTTGACTGTGTTCTTTTTTATGGGCATGGGAAGCAGTTCTAATGTCGTTATCGATGACATCATTGCTCTACAAAATGCCATGGACCAAGCATTCACCATTCACCCGATTATGCTAGGGCCGCTACTTTTACTTTTAGTGATGGCAGTTAAAAAACTACCGGCCCTGTCCACTTTAATTTTCGGCACCATTGCTGGATGTGCTTTTGCCGCTATTTTCCAGTGGGATGCAGTGATTGCACTCGCCGACGATTCCAACCTATCCTCTGTCGCTGCCGGTTTTAAAGGCCTGTTTAGCGCCATGTTCCTTGGCTATAGTTCAGTCACCGGCAATGAATCTTTAGACGCACTCCTATCAAAAGGAGGCATGAGTAGCATGCTTACCACTATTGGCTTAGTCATTAACGCAATGGCCTTTGGCGGCGCAATGGCGCGCACCGGACTATTGGCAAGACTCGTGGAGGCAGCTTTAAGTAGAGTTAGATCCGCTGGCGGTTTAATCGCGGCAACGGTGGGGACCTGCATCGGCACAAATATATTGGCCGCCGACCAATATCTCTCAATTGTAATTCCAGGGCAGATGTTTATTGAGCCCTATAAAGATCGTAATTTAAAATCTATTAATTTATCTCGAACACTTGAAGATTCTGGCACCCTAACCTCCGCATTAGTGCCGTGGAACACCTGCGGCGCATATATGTCGGCCACCTTAGGTGTTAGCACTTTCTACTATGCTCCCTTCGCCTTCTTTAATATTCTTTGCCCTATTATTGCCATTATCTATGGTTACTTACTGATTGCAGTCCCTAGCATTGATGAACCAGAAAACAGCAGCACGGACTGAAAATCAGAGCTTAATTTATGAGACCAATAGAAATTCTAGCCTTAGCAGCCTTTTTGTTGACTGTGTCGGTTGAATCTCTTGGTTCTGAGGGGCAGTTTAGCGGGCAACGAGCCCTGCAAAACATTGCCACCCAGTTGACCCAGGGTCCTCGTGAACCCGCAAATTTGACTGCCAAAAACAACACCTTGCTCTATATCCAACAAACTCTAGAGACCCACACAGATCAGGTCACTAGTCAGACGTTTGAAGCCTACGGTTTGGAAGGCACGAATATTTGGGCCAGTTTTGGCAGTCATAAAAGCAAAGGGAACGCCGGTCGTATCATGCTAGGTGCACACTGGGATACCCGACCTAGGTCAGACCAAGAAAATGACCCCATCAAACAAAAAATTCCCACACCGGGTGCCAATGATGGCGCATCAGGTGTCGCCGTGTTGTTGGAGCTAGCACGTATATTTTCCGTAAACCCACCACCTGTAACTGTAGATTTGGTGTTTTTTGATCTGGAAGATATGGGAAATATCAACAATCTTCCGTTCTCAATTGGCTCTAGAGAATTTATCTCACGCAACCCTTTTTATCGCCCTAGTGTAGGCGTTATCCTTGATATGGTATGCGATAAAAATTTGTCGATTCCAAAGGAGCTGTACTCTAAGACACAGGCAACACAACTATTGAACCGAATTTGGAAAATAGCCGAGGCGCAAAATGCCACCGCTTTTAGAGACAACGCTGGCACCTATATTCAAGATGACCATATACCGTTTCTAGAGGCAGGCATTCCAGTTGTTGATCTAATTCATTACCCATTTCCTGACTACTGGCACACATCAAAAGACACCCTCGACAAATGCAGTAGCCAGAGCCTGCAACAAGTTGGAAATGTGATATCGTCTCTGGTGTATGGAGTTCCTTAATCAAAATAAACCACCATTAACATCAGGAGAGTTAATAGCATGAGTATAAAAACCACAGGTTGGATAACCTTAACTCTCGGCAGTCTTCTTGCCATTGCTACAACCAGCCTAACGCAGGCCAATGATGATTTGGCAGACTCTATTCAAGCTGACTATAAAAATCGCTTAAGCGATATGTTTGAAGACTTCCATGCTAACCCAGAGCTCAGCCTGGCCGAATTTAAAACTTCTAAGAAAATCGCCAAAGAATTGCGAGCTAACGGGTTTAGTGTCACCGAAAATGTAGGCGGTACCGGTGTTGTTGCCATCTTGAAAAATGGTGAAGGGCCACTGGTGATGATGCGTGCCGATATGGACGGTCTTCCCGTTGAAGAAAAATCTGGGCTTTCCTACGCCTCTAAAGCAACTCAACTGGACCCCGTAACTAAGAAAACTTTTCCGGTGATGCATGCCTGTGGCCATGATGTGCATATCACTAGCCTAATCGGCACGGCTAAACAGATGGTCGATAGGAAAGATCAATGGTCTGGCACCCTAATGCTAATTGGACAGCCTGCTGAAGAACGAGTTTTGGGCGCAAAAGCAATGATGGAAGATAATCTTTGGCGGCGCTTTGGTAAGCCTGATTATGCATTGGCCTTTCATGTATTTTCCAATTTTCCAGCAGGCGTTATTAACGTCGTAGAAGGCTCTCCCTTTGCTGGCGCGGACACCGTCGATATTTATGTGCATGGTGTTGGAGCTCATGGCGCCTACCCTCATGCGGGAAAAGATCCAATCGTCCTAGGCAGTCAAATCGTTATGGCACTGCAGACGCTTGTTTCTCGTGAGTTATCCCCCAGGCAGCCGGGAGTAGTCACTGTGGGTGCCTTTCATAGCGGCACTAAGCATAATATTATCTCCGATATGGCCCACCTGCAGTTGACCGTACGAAATACTAATATTGAAACCCGAGACACGTTATTACAGGGTATTAAACGCATTGCAGAGAATCTAGGTAGGGCCGCTGGACTGCCAGAAGATAAGCTGCCAGAGGTTGTCTATTCAAAAGAATCTGTGCCGCCTACCATCAATAACGATGCAATGGTTCGCCGTCTTAAAAACGTTTGGCAAACAGCGATGGGGGAAGACCGAGTTACCTCTCATCAACCAGAAGGAATGGGCGCTGAAGACTTTCCTTTCTTCACCACAGACCCTGAGATAAAAAGCGTCTACTTTAGGGTCGGTGGCACCGACAAAGACTATATTGCTGCGGCGATAGATGGGAGCGGCCCAGCAGTGGCATCGCAACATAGCCCTCTATTTAAGATCGAACCACAGCCGGCAGTCACTGCAGGCATAGAAGCCACAGTATTGGCACTATTGGATTTGATGGCGCCAGTTAAGTAGCTCTTAGGGTACTAACTAGAGAACTGACTTAAGTGCATTAAGACAAAAGTCGACATTTTTTTTGCTGCTGGCGTGCCCCATCAATCCAATACGCCATACTTTTCCTGCCAGTGACCCTAGCCCCGCACCAATCTCTAAGTCGTGCTCGTTTAACAACCGAGTGCGCACCAAAGCATCATCAACACCTTCTGGAATAGTGACCGCATTTAATTGCGGCAACCGATCTTGCTCGGGAACTATAAAGCTAATGCCTAACTGCTGAAGACCGTCGCGCAGAGCCAAATGATTTGTATGATGTCTCGCCCAGGAGTTTTCCAAACCCTCCTCTTGGACAATCACTAGTGATTCGTGAAGGCCATAAAGACAGTTGACCGGAGCCGTATGATGATAGGCACGCTTGCCCTCACCGCCCCAGTATCCCATCACCAAATTAAGGTCTAAAAACCAACTTTGCACTTTGCTACTACGGTTTTTAATTTTATCTGCTGCCCGCTGATTAAAACTAACTGGAGACAGACCAGGAGACGCCGATAAACATTTTTGTGACCCGGAATAAATGGCATCAATGTCCCATTCATCTACCTTCAGGGGTGTCCCAGCTAGACTGGTTACCGCATCAACTATAGTCAAACAGTCGTACTTATGGGCCAAACTAACCAGAGTCTTGGCATCAGACTGAGCTCCGGTCGACGTTTCTGCATGAACAAAAGCAAGTAAACAGGCGTCGGGGTGGGCTAATAAGGCCTCTTCCACTTTGATGGGGTCTACAGCCATACCCCAATCATCCTGCACCATTACCGCAGTGCCTCCACAGCGTTCGACGTTTTCTTTCATCCGTCCGCCAAAAACACCATTCTGGCAAACAATGACTTTGTCACCGGGCTCTACCAGATTAGCAAAACAACATTCCATCCCCGCTGAGCCCGGCGCAGATACTGCGAATGTGAGTTCATTTTTAGTTTGGAAAACATATTGCAATAACTGCTTAGTCTCATCCATCATGCCAATAAAGCTAGGATCTAAATGCCCTATAGTGGGCCGAGCCATAGCTTGAAGAACTCTATCACTCACATCAGAGGGGCCTGGGCCCATCAAGGTGCGACGGGGTGGATGGAATGAAGTAATAGTCATAGGGTTGCCCAAATAGTCGGAAGGTTAGTTGTTATTTTAGTCTGTTACGATTCAAGTAGAATCTGCCACCACACCGCTAGCTTTCAACGCAGCAATAGCGCTAGAGTCCAACCCTAGACCTGCAAGAATTTCATCAGTGTGAGATGCCACTTCTGGCCCGGGCCACTCTGTACCACCTGGCGTGCCGGCAAGTTTAGGCATAATGGCGGGTATTTTAAGGGATTCACCATTAATTTCCACCTGTTCGAATAAACCACGATAATTAAAATGTTCGTCCGTCATCATTTCGGCAGCACTATAAACGGGGCCACAGGGAACTCGATTAGCTTCTAGAGTAGTCATAGCCTCTTCTAGAGGCTGCGTTTTGCACCAATCACCAAGGATCTGATCTAGCTCAGCTTCATGTGTAACTCGGCCAGCATTGGTAGCGTATTTAGCATCCTCCGCCATGTCCGCTCTTCCTACCGCCTTCATTAGACGCATAAATATAGAATCACCATTGCCACCAATGACGATGAACTTATCGTCAGCACACCTATACGTGTTAGTTGGGACAATTCCGGTCACGGTTGTACCCGAGGGTTGCCTTACTACTCCGGCACCATCGTACTCGGAAATCACTGCCTCAAGAAGATTAAACATTGATTCATATAGAGCCACATCAACGACTTGACCCCCACTTTCACCTGCTTCGTTCGCCCGATCTTTAGCCCGCAGTGCCATCAGTATCCCGATGACAGCATGTAACCCTGAGACAGTATCGCCAATACTTAAATTGGGACGTACCGGCGCCTCTCCCGGATAACCATTAACAAAACGAAACCCACTAATTGCTTCACATGCCGAAGCAAACCCGGCTTTTTCAGAGTAGGGACCGGTCTGCCCATAACCTGAAATACGAGCGTAAATGAGGTCTGGGTTATCCGCTTGTAAACTAACTGGGTCAAGACCCCAAGACTCAAGAACACCAGGGCGAAAATTCTCCACAACCACATCGGCAGTTTTCAACAATTCCTTGACGATATCGCGCCCGGCATCAGTCTTTAAATCTAAGGAAATACATTTTTTGTTGCGACCAAGACTACGCCACCATAGCGAAGTGCCATCTTTAACCTCGCGCCAATTGCGAATAGGGTCTCCACCTGGAGGCTCAATTTTAATAACCTCGGCGCCAAAATAACCAAGCATGCAACCAGCAAAAGGGCCCGCTAATAATTGGCCCAATTCAATAACTCTCAACCCTTCTAATGGTTTACTCATGGATCTACAGCCTTTAAAAAATTAACCCAATACCACTGATGGCGATAATAATTAACTAATCCGAGCCAAATTTGTACTTAAAGCTCTAAGTGGGACACTTAAGCGTTGATATGATACTCAACTGGATTATGATTGTAACATCGCAAGTAAAAATGGACTTTAATATGTTACCTAAAGCGCTACGTTTTATTCTTTTTTCATCTCTAGTTTTTTTGCATTCAGCCTACGCTGAAACTCCTAAATTAGACTCAACTAAACATCTTGTCGGTGACGTCGGTATCGCAGAGTTTCAGCAGCAACCCTATAAACAGTGGTTTGATAAAAACCATAGCGCCCATGTTGTTGATCTTGAAATATTGGATGAACTTCAATTTTTATTAACTGATGTCTCGATCACAGTCTTTATGGGCACCTGGTGTCACGACAGTCAGCGGGAAGTGCCCGCATTATTAAAAATACTCGATGCAATATCTTTTGATAAAAATAGACTTCGTATCGTTGCTTTATCTTTGAATAAAGACACGCCTGAACAAATTGAAGCAGCGTTCGCTATTAAACGAACCCCCACTATTATTTTTAGTCGGAATAAAAAAGAGATTGGTCGTTTTGTCGAGTATCCTCAAAAAACACTAGAAGAAGATATTCGGGCAATTTTGAAAGACCGTAGCTCTCAACATTCCTATGTAGATCAATAATCGGGAACATTGACTACAGTTCATTGTCTTAACATACAGGGTCAACCAATGGTCTTAGGGGTCGTTCTTAAAAGAACGTAAACAAAGATTTGTAAGAGCAATCTTATTTTTTACGTGATTTAAGATCTTTACACCATAAAAATAAGCCCCTCGCCTTTATTACGAAATATGTTTATAGAACAAACCGTCAGTTATTGGTATTTTGGAAACAAGCTATGTGGAGCTTAGTTGTAACTGAAATAATATAATAGATATTCAAGGATTGTGGTCGGAGAAAAGAATGTACAACATTAACAAAAGTAACTTATTAGAGCCTAGACATAGGGTCACAATCTCTAAGGGTTTTTTATTCTTTACTTTAATGTTCGTTGCCTTAATCGCTAGAGGCCAGGCCGAGCAAAATCAGACTGACTCTGTCGACGACTATTTAACTGCAATCGATAATATAGAAGCCGAACATAGCACCTACTCAAGCCGATTATCTGACTTATACATGGGTCTGGGGCAATCTTACGCATCAAACAAGGAATATTCAGACGCCTTGGTCGCGTTTCAGCGTGGCATGCAAATAGAACGCGTTAATTTTGGGCTACACAGTCTTTCTCAAGCACCCTACCTGACATCTATAGCAGAAACCGAGAGTAATCTCGGCAACCAAGAAAAATCACTAAAAGCCCTTAATCAAATATATCAAATAAGTACGAAAAGTTATGGTGCTACCGATAAACGGATGATTCCTGTTATAGATTCCTTGATCGATTGGCATATGAATATCTATCATCAACAGCGGCCAAAGGTAGGCTATAACAATCTAGTTATGTCTGAAAAGCTAGCCAACGAGATGCACTTCATTTTAGATACAACTACGCCTCTAGATAACCTAGAGGGCCCTACTTACTATCGCCGTATCGCAGATCTTCACTACGTGATTGCTGATCACATCACTAAATATGGTGAGCCCCGAGATGTAGGGTTTTCCGTGTCTACTGGGTCAGACACGAGAAGATCTAAAGCTAGGACCTCCTACAGACACTTTCATCGCGGTAAAGCAGCTCTAGAAAAAGTCGTCCAAACGACCATAGAGCAAAAGAATGCCAGTGCCGTCGACAAAGCAAACGCCATTGCCGATCTTGGCGACTGGTATTTACTATTTGGACAAAAATTAACGGCTATTAAGACCTATCAGATAGCTGAAGAGCTATTAGATTCTGTCGAAAATTCCGAGAGTGTCCGGCAATCTTTATTTGGCGCCCCAAAAATCATAGACTTTGGTATAAAAAAGAAGGCCCAGAAAGCTACCCTTAGTGAGAATCAGCCAGTGAATGTGCAAGTTTCTATGCTTATTTCAGAGGGCGGAGTGGCTTCAGGTTTCTACCTCACAGATGAAGCCGAATCTTTATCTGATGATGAAATGAAGCGGCTAAAAAAATATTTCCGAAGTAAGCGCTTTAGACCACGTATTGTTGAACATCAAGCGCAAGAATCAACTCACACAGTGAATTATGAGAGACCAACCGTAGGAGTTGATGATTGAAAAAGACAGCTTATTTCAGTATTTTTAGATATGCCAAAGGGCGACCTTTGTTACAAAATTTTGCTCTCGCAGCTATAT
>Ga0209035_10001208_pt1 | contig 10544 bp, 5 predicted proteins | sample MarorgKNORR_S2LV_6_FD_188220 | JGI IMG/M metagenome (GOLD analysis project Ga0209035, IMG submission 188220) | Marine microbial communities from the Southern Atlantic Ocean, analyzing organic carbon cycling - AAIW_A/KNORR_S2/LV (SPAdes) (version 2) | ecosystem: Environmental > Aquatic > Marine >...
ATCTATTTCTACTTCTCGCTTAAATGATATTGATCCTAATAATATTGAACGTATAGAAGTAATTAAAGGTGCAGCAGCAGCTACGTTATTTGGCACAGAAGCCTCAAGTGGAGTTATTCAAATTTTTACTAAACGTGGTACTATTAGTAAGCCTTCATATAGCTTTCGTACAAATCAAAAGATTGCAAAGATTGATGCTAAAAATAGAGTTGATGATAATTATGGTTATGATGAGGCTACAAGGACAATAATGACAAATAACCCTGCAGTTGACTATATGAAAAATGCTCACCAGCAGGATTATTCATTTTCAGTTCGTGGAGGGACACCAAGCACAAAATATTATGCATCTGCTACTTGGGCTGATCATCCTGGTTCTCAGCCAAAAAATAGTGTTGATAAATGGAGTTTAAGAACTGCACTTGATTTTCAAAATTCTGATAAACTAAGTACAAGTATTGATATAAGTTTAACAGAAAATTCAATGATGGCTCCTATGCCATGGTGGGGATTCTGGGCGGAAATCATGTTGTGTGATCCATCCAATGTATCTGAGTTACGACCCTATGGTGGACAAGATTATACTGTTGCTGGAGCATTGACTTGGAATTCTGAAGAAGTTACAGATAATCGCTTGATTAGTGGTAAAATAGATTATAAATGGAATGACAAAGTTCGTTCTAGTCTTCAACTAGGTTTAAATGATGTATTAGTTAAAACAACGCGTTTTGTACCAAAAGGCGGTGCAAACCCTGCTTCACCTTCAAAAGGAGCAAGGGATAGATGGCATAGAGAAAAAGATATCATCACAATAGATTTCAAAACTAATGCAACCTATAATATTTCAGAAAGACTTGTTTCATCTACTGTTGTTGGAGCTCAGAGTTTTACAGAAGTAACGAATCAACAGCAGGTTTCTGTTTCAAATTTTCCAGCCGCTGCATTAAGTACTTTGCGTGGTGGTGCATCAGTAAGCAATGTTGATGAGTTTGAAGAAACAGTAATTAATGCTGGTGTCTTTTTTCAAGAACAATTAGGTCTAGATGATCGTTTGTTTTTGACACTTGGAATGAGGATGGATGGAAATTCAGCATTTGGCGAAGATTTTGGTTTTGAATCATATCCAAAAGCAGGTTTATCCTGGGTTATTTCAGAAGAACCCTTCTGGAGTTTTAATGCAATAAATCAATTTAGAATTAGAGCAGCCTTTGGTACTTCAGGATTGCAACCTGGCGCTTTTGATGCTCAACGTACCTGGCGTCCTGCTTCAGGGATTGAAAATCAAGGAGCTGTATTGCCATTAAATTTAGGCAATAAAGATTTAAAGCCTGAACGCTCTCAAGAAATAGAGTTTGGAGCAGAATTCACAGCTTTTAATGACCTTTTAGGTATTGAAGCAGTTTATTACACGCAGAAAACTACCGATGCGTTATTACCAGTCGCCTTATCTCCATCACTCGGATTTCAACAAGCTCAATTAACTAATATTGGTGGTATGGAATCAAAAGGTCTTGAATTAAGTGGTAATTGGACTGTATTTAGAAAGAATGCATTATCTGTCAAGCTTGAAGGCTCTTATTCAAATGTAGACCAGAAAGTAACAGATATGGGTGGAGTGGCACCATTTAGGGTAGAAGGACGCCGTCGCTGGAGTCAGATTAAAGAAGGTTTCCAACCGGGTGCAATTATAGCGCCTGTACATGATCCAGCTAAGCCTTGGTCAACAAGTGTACCTATTGATCAAGTGACACACCGATCACAGATTTATCCAAACTTTAAGAAAGATGCCAATGGTGATGATGCCTTAGAGTTCATTGGGAATTCATCGCCTACCTATACTTATACATTTGGTAGTACGATAAAGTTTAATAAGAGCTTTTCGCTTAAAGCATTATTTCGTGGTGAGGGAGACTTTTTAATATCACGAGAGTCTGAGCTTATTAGGCAAAATCTAGGCTATAATAAAACAGCAGCAGATTTAGCTTATGCATTAGATCCGGCAAATAATGTTTCACTTGATGAACGTAAGAAACATATTGAGAGTTATGGAAATAGACATCCTAATGTTTTCAGTGACTGGATGGAAGCAGGTGATTATCTCAAATTCCAAGAACTTTCACTTATTTGGCAAGTTTCAAGTAATTTTACGGACAAGTTAGGTGTGAAAGCTGCTACGGTATCTTTTAATGCAAGGAATTTGCATATTTTCACTGACTTTGGTGGCTATATCGATCCAGGTGGTGGTCGTGGATCACGTAGTGAATTTTTACAAAATATTGACTACATGTCAGGTCCAACTCCAATTTTCTATGGTATAGCTATTAACACAACTTTTTAATTAGAGTTTATAATTATGGAAAATACACATTATAATATTGATTTTCTTAAGAGGAATAAAATGAAAAAAGAAATTAGAAATAAGACAACATATGGCGCGCTTTTATTAAGCGCATGTGCAATGATACTAATATCTTGTACAGATTTTGAAGTTGATAACCCTACAAATATTCTAGATGGAGATCTTAGTGATAAGGGTATGGCTAATGCTCTTGGTAATACACCAGAAGTTGCAGTTGCTGCTGCACTTGATGATGCAATCGTTTGGTCTGCAGCATGCTCAGATGAAGGGTTTTTATCTGGGTCAGGAACTTTTAGAATTATGATTGATGAAGGATATATGGATGGCTACAATCAGCAATACGATCTTTTATATGATGCACTAGCCTCAGCTAGATGGATTGCAGAAGATGCAACTACTCGTTTATTAGAATTAGTAGATAATCCAAACGCAGATGAACGTGTAGCAAATGGTTATTTTTGGGGAGGTATTGCTCGATTAACCTTAGCTGATCATTTTAAAGAAGTCGTTATTGATGGTCAAGCACCTATAACACCTATGCAAGCAACTCAATCAGCTATTGAAAAATTTACATCAGCAGCTACTATTGCTGCCGCTGCTGGGAATACATCACTTGCTGCTGCCTCACATGGTGCGATTGCACGTGCATATCGTTCTCTTTACTGGGATGAGAAATGGGGTAGTTCAAAAGATGATATGAATACATTTAAAAAAGCAAGCGATGCAGCAAAGGCAGCTTTAGCAATATCTGGAACATATGTAGAGTATGCAAATTACGCACCTCCAGGTGCATCAAACTTTGTTTATAATTCTGTCAATGCATCACGTTATAATAGAATGGATCCTAAATATGCCTATATGAAAGACCCTGTGACTGACGAAATAGATCCTAGAATTAAACATGGGCCTAAAGTAAATAATTCACCACGAACAGGTGACCCTGTTTATCTTATTACAAAGTATCCTAATGAAGGTGCTGATATTCCAGTTAGCCGTGCTGATGAAGCTAGATTGATTATTGCTGAATATGCAGCCATGACAAGTGATTTGTCTACGGCCGTTAGCATGATTAATGAGGTTCGCGCTAATGATGATTTAGCAGCTTTCTCAAGCACTGACCAAGCCGAAATATTAACTCAGCTAAAGTATGAACGTTCGGTCGAACTTTGGTACGAAGGTCGTCGCTGGCAGGATATGCGTTATTATGAAATTATACCAGATCGTTGGGCTGAAGTTAATAAAAGTAAGGGCATACACCGAAGATGGCCAGTATCTCAACTTGAAAAAGATAATATGTAATAATGAATAAAAAAGATTGTTAAGATAAAATAGGGTAGGTCTATTATATGGTTTACCCTATTTTTTTCTCTTCTAATTTATGAAAATAAGGCTTAACTAATAGTTATATGAAAGAAAATAAAATGAATAAAATAAAAGATAATGAACGCAAACAATATATTTTAGAATTTGTTAAATATTCACTTTTGGTAATTTTCCTTATACCTCTATTTGCTCAAAATGAAGCTATTAGTGATAAGAAGAAAAAAGAAATAATTAATGTATCAAAACTAACATCCCAAGGGCCTAATGCTGCACCTGATCGAAAAAAAGGTGAAGGTAAAGGTCCCTATAAAAGATTAGTTATTCGAGGTGCAACGGTGATTGATGGGACCGGTGGTCCGCCACGTGGGCCGATGGACATTGTTATTGAAAATAATAAGATTGTTAAAGTACAGAATGTAGGTTATCCTGGCATTCCAATAAATGAATCAAAACGTCCGAAAAAAGGTGATTATGAAATTGATGCTTCAGGAAAGTATGTCCTCCCTGGTTTTGTAGATCTACATATGCATTCCGGGAATCAATTCAAAGCACCCGATGCTGAATACACTTATAAGCTCTGGATGGCTCATGGTATCACAACCATAAGAGGAGTAGCGCTTGGACCAACAGAATGGTCATTGAAAGAAAAAGAAAGAAGTGCAAAGAATGAAATTGTAGCACCACGAATTTATGTTTATGATAGACCAGGAAATGGAGCAGATTGGAAAGGTGGGCCAATTAATGATCCTGAAACCGCTAAGAAATGGGTCAGATACGCTAAGAAAAAAGGTATAGATGGTTTAAAACTTACCTCACCAAGACCTCAAATAATGAAGGCTTTATTAGATGAGGCAAATGCTAGTGGTATGGGATCTGTTGCGCATCTAGCTCAGATTGGTGTTGCACAGATGAATTTGATTGATGCTGCACGTTTAGGTTTAAAAAACCAAACTCACTTCTATGGATTGTTTGAAGCGTTATATAAAGATTATGATGTTCAGCCTTGGCCTTACGATATGAACTATAATAATGAGCAACACCGCTTTGGTCAAGTAGGTAGGCAATGGAATTTGATTCATGAAAGAGGTTCTCCTGAATGGAAAGCCCTTATTGATGAATTATTGGAATATGATTTCATTATTGATCCAACTATGACAGCATATATCGCTACACGGGACGTAATGCGTGCTCAAACTGCCGTATGGCATGAAAAGTACACACTACCTTCACTATGGGATTATTATATACCCAGTAGGTATAACCACGGCGCTTACTATTTTGACTGGAATACCGCAGATGAAGTAGCTTGGAGAAACTTTTATAGAGTTTGGATGTCTTTCTTAAATGACTATAAAAATGCGGGCGGAAGGGTTACTGTAAGTTCAGATGCTGGCTATACATATAATCTTTTTGGGTTTTCTTCAGTGGAAGAAATGGAATTATTGCAGGAAGCAGGATTTCATCCACTTGAAGTATTTAGAGGAGCAACTAAACATGGTGCTGAGGCTATTTTTGAGCCTAAAGGCGAAGATATCAAATTTGGTGTTATTCGTGCCGGATTGCTTGCTGATCTGATTATAATAGGTGAAAACCCTGTTGAAAATATAAAAGTATTATATGGTACTGGTGCAGTTCGCTTAAATAATGATACGGCTGAAGCTGAACTAGTTGGAGGAGTAGAATATACAATTAAAGATGGTATAATTTATGATGCAAAGCAACTATTAAAAGATGTTGAGATGATGGTTGAAAAACAAAAAAGAGAAAGAGGCGAATTAAAAAAACTCAATTGGAAAAAATAACAAATAATCATTTTACTAATTTTATCTTTGAGTTCTTTAACGCTCATTTTTTCTAGCTATTTTTTTAAGGATTTAATCAAGAATAAAGATAATTTTGAAAAACAAAGGCATCAATACGTTATATAAAAGAAGAAGCATATAATCGTAAGACCTTATTATCTATCACTGTAAGTAGAATTAGCGCAGTCTTGATTGCAGCATTTATTGTGAAATCAATGTCTCTTTATGTTTTATCATGGCTTGTAATTATTGTTATTATCTACACATCATTTACTTTACTAGTCAAATCTTTTAAAGATTCTAATTAAATTAATTCCAGCTTTTTATAGTAAAAATTGATTTAATTAGAAGTTGTCCTAATATTTTATTTTTTAATTAAATTAAAGAAAGAAATAATATGAAGCCTAAATGGAATGGCATTTATCCTGCCTTAACAACAAAATTTACTGATGATTACAAGGTTGATATTCCTTCATGCATTAAAAATGTTGAAGCACAAATTAATGCAGGTATTCATGGTTGTGTTATTGCTGGAAGTTTAGGAGAAGCAAGCACACTCACTCAAAATGAAAAAATATTAATTTTAAAAGAAATATTAAATTATGTAAATGGAAGAATTCCTGTTATTATGAATATTGCAGAACAGTCAACTTCAGAAGCAGTAAAAGCTGCACAAAATGCACAGGAGTCAGGTGCAGATGGTTTAATGATGTTACCTCCAATGAGATATGTTTCAGATGATAGAGAAACAATTGAGTTCTATAAAGCTGTAGCAAGTTCTTGCGATCTACCAATTATGACTTATAATAATCCTTATGATTATAAGATTGAGATCACTATACCAATGTTTGAAGAATTATTAAAAATAGATAGCATTCAAGCCACTAAAGAATCTACAAGAGACGTGACCAATGTGACTCGAATGCGTAATGCGTTTGGTGATGATATTAAGATTTTATGTGGTGTGGATACATTAGCTTTGGAAGAGCTAGCGCTAGGTGCAGATGGTTGGGTGGCTGGATTAGTGGATGCTTTTCCTCGTGAGACAGTGGTTATTTATGAATTGGTAAAACAAAATAGAATTTCAGAGGCAACTGAAATATATCGATGGTTTATGCCTTTACTTGAGTTAGATATTCATCCAAAGTTAGTTCAAAATATTAAACTTGCTGAAGTAGCAACCGGAATTGGTACAGAATATGTACGTCCACCACGATTACCTTTGATAGGAGAAGAAAGGGCTTATGTCCAAGGTATTATTGATAAGGCCCTTTCTAATCGTCCTGAGATGCCAAATATATAGAATGGAATTTAAATGATTGAAAAAAATATTATCGGGTTTTCAATTAGTAATGAAGGAGATTCATCTACTCAAGGTTTTAATCCAAAGACAGGTAAACCTCTTCCTGGGAATTTTAGTAATGCAAATTATGCAGAAGTTAATTTAGCAGTTGAAAAAGCTACAGAAGCTTTTGAAGCTTACAGAAAGATATCAGGAAAGAAAAAAGCACTTTTTTTAAATACTATAGCAGATGAAATAGAAAACCTTGGTGAGCTTTTAATTGAGCGATGCTGTGCAGAATCGGGGCTCCCTAACGCTCGTATTATGGGCGAGAGAGGAAGAACCGTAGGGCAACTAAGAATGTTTGCAAATCTTATTTCAGAAGGATCTTGGTTAGAAGCTTCAATTGAAATTGCTGATATGGAACGAAAGCCAATTCCTAAACCTGATATTCGAAAGATGCTAGTTCCAATGGGCCCTGTTGTTGTTTTTGCTGCAAGTAATTTTCCGCTGGCATTTTCTACAGCAGGAGGAGACACAGTATCAGCGCTAGCAGGTGGGAATCCAGTAATAGTTAAAGCTCATAGTGCGCATCCTGGGACTAGCGCTTTTATTGGTTCAGCTATTATGAAAGCAGCAAAAAATACTGGTATGCCAGATGGCGTATTCTCATTGTTGCATGGTTCTGGAAAAGTAGTAGGTCAGAGTCTTATTAGTCATTCTGGGGTTAAAGCAGCAGGTTTTACAGGTTCCCAAGTTGCTGGTCGAATTTTATTTGATTTAGCTAATCAAAGGAAAGAGCCAATCCCTTTCTTTGCTGAAATGGGTAGTGTTAACCCAGTTTTATTATTACCAACTGCTTTAAATCCTAAGACTGTAGAAATGTTATCAACTTCTATCACAATGGGCTCGGGACAATTTTGTACTAATCCAGGTCTTTTATTAACGCTTGAAAGTGATTTGCTTGAAAAATTTATTAATGATTTAGGTCGAGCATTAGAAAAAATTGAACCAGGTGTTATGCTTACCGAAAAAATTTGCAAGACATATTATAATGATGTGGATTTATCTCTATCTAATCAAGATGTTAAAGTGGAATCAGAATTCCAGGATAAAAATAAATTAAATATTGCTAGCTCAGTTCTAGTATCTGTTTCTGGAGAATCTTTTTTAAAGAATCCTAAGTTAGCAGAAGAAGTTTTTGGTCCTTATAGTATAATAGTAAAATGTAAAAATAAAGATCAATTGAATGATATACTTTCAACTCTGAAGGGTCAATTAACAGGAACTGTAATCGGCTCAGAAGATGAGATGCAAAGTTTTATCCTTTCAATTGATCAATTAGAAAAAAAAGTTGGTCGTCTAATCTTCAATGGTGTACCAACAGGCGTTGAAGTTTGTTCTAGCATGCAACATGGTGGACCATATCCTGCATCTTCAGATTCACGTTTTACATCGGTTGGCACAATGGCTATTAAACGTTTTGCACGCCCGGTAGCATTCCAATCTTGGCCTGATAGTCAATTACCTGATGAACTAAAAAACGATAATCCATTAAATATTTGGAGATTAATTAATGGAGAGTGGACAATGGATTAAATTTGTCTAAGCATATTTTTGAATGTATTGATGCTCACACTTGTGGAAATCCTATTCGCTTGATTAAATCAGGTGGACCAAGACTTGAAGGTAAAACGATGCTTGATAAACGTGAGCATTTTATGTCAGAATATGATTGGATTCTTCGCAGTTTAATGTTTGAGCCTAGGGGTCATGATATTATGTCTGGAAGCTTTTTATATGAACCAAGTAGTGATGAATTTGATATAGGAATTTTATTTATTGAAACAAGTGGTTGTCTACCCATGTGCGGCCATGGCACTATTGGAACCGTAACAATGATGATTCAAGAAGGGTTAGTTAAACCAAAAACAGAAGGAGTTGTTGTCTTAGAAACTCCAGCTGGTAGAGTAGATGCATATTATACATTAAAAGGTGATAAAGTTTCTTCAGTTAAGATCATTAATATCCCCTCTTTTCTATATGCATCAAATTTGAAAATTAAATCATCTCATCTAGGTGATATTAATATTGATGTATCCTACGGTGGAAATTTTTACGCTATTGTAGATATTCAAAAAAACTTTCCAGGTATTGATTCCTTTACAGTTGGAGATTTAGGAGCTTTCAGTCGTGAACTTCGTATCAAAATTAATGAGCAATATAAATTTGAGCATCCTGAAGATTCTAGAATAAATAAATGCATACATGTTTTATGGAGCGGAAATCCTACTAAACCTGAATCAACAGCCAGAAATGCAGTTTTCTATGGTGAAAAAGCAATTGATCGATCACCTTGTGGTACAGGAACTTCTGCTCGAATGGCTCAATGGTATAGCCAAAATAAAATGAATAAGAATGACACCTTCATTCATGAGAGTATTATTGGTAGTCAATTTACGGGACGGATTGAAAAAATTGTTAAAGTAGCTGATTATGATGCTATAGTTCCAAGTATTGAAGGATGGGCAAAGATTTATGGTTATAATCAAATTATCGTTGATAGTGATGATGATCCTTATGCTCATGGGTTTCAGGTAATTTAAATTTGCCTGATACTGATGTAGTTATTATTGGAGGTGGAGCCATAGGTCTTTCTTCGGCCTATTATCTTAATCATAAAGGTTTTGATGTAACTATTATTGATAGTAATACACCTGATCAATATGCCTCTTGTTCATGGGGAAGTTCAGGTATGATTGTACCAAGCCATATTGTTCCTTTAGCAGCTCCAGGTGTGGTCAAGCAAGGTTTAAAATGGCTATTAGATCCAGAAAGTCCATTCTCGATAGAATTTAAACCATCAATTGAAATGATATCTTGGCTTTTAAAATTTCGTAAAGCAGCAAATATGAATCATGTTAAACAAGCCGCAGATTTACTCAGAAACCTTAGCATGCATAGTCGATCACTATATAAAGATCTAGATGAAAAAATGGACTTTGGCTTTGAGACTAAAGGTATATTAATGCTATGTAAGGGGGAGAAAGCACTTGAGGAAGAAGTCGCAGTTTCAGATATGGCTCAAGATATTGGAATGAAAACAAAAAATTTAAACCCATTAGAAGTAAGAAAGCTAGAAACAGGAATGCAAACCGAAATAGCAGGAGGGGTTTATTACCCTTCAGATGCTCATGTCAACCCTGGTTTATACTTATCTTCAATGAAAAAATTACTTTTAGAATCAAATGTACAAATCATTCATGAAACTAATGTTGATACGATAAATGTAGATCAAGGAAAAATTAGTTCAATTAATACAAAGTATGATACTTGGACTGCAAAGAACTTCGTTTTATGTGCTGGCTCTTATTCTTCAAATCTTGTAAAGCAAATTAATATTAAGATGCCATTAATGGGTGGAAAAGGGTACAGCATTAGTATAGAAAACGCACCAAAAAAACCTGCTTTACCTGCAATCCTTGTTGAAGCAAAAATTGCTTCAACTCCAATGGGTGAAACATGGCGTTTTGGTGGAACTATGACAGTAACACAGGGATCAAGAAATATTAACAAAAGAAAATTAAACGCCATGATACGCAATGTAAAAGATTATTACCCAGAATATAATTTATCCTGGGTAGAATCCCTTAAACCCTGGGTTGGTCTTAGACCATTATCTGCTGATGGCCTTCCTTATATTGGTTCATTTAAAAAATATTCTAATTTAATTGCGGCTACAGGTCATGCAATGTTGGGTGTCAGTCTGGCGCCGGTA
>Ga0209035_10001209_pt1 | contig 10541 bp, 14 predicted proteins | sample MarorgKNORR_S2LV_6_FD_188220 | JGI IMG/M metagenome (GOLD analysis project Ga0209035, IMG submission 188220) | Marine microbial communities from the Southern Atlantic Ocean, analyzing organic carbon cycling - AAIW_A/KNORR_S2/LV (SPAdes) (version 2) | ecosystem: Environmental > Aquatic > Marine...
ATAGCTAGGCTTCTTTTGAAATGTCAAGAGCGTATACGGTTGCATTTGGAAGGTTTTTTGCCAAAGCAATAGCAATACAACCAGAACCGGTTCCGATGTCTAAAATTTCAATGGATGATTTGTCTTTTGTTTCTTGAAGTATCCATTCTACCAATTCTTCTGTTTCTGGTCTTGGAATTAACGTGTTTGTATCCACCAAAAAAGGCAAGCCGTAAAAGCTTGTTTTTCCTAAAACATATTGAATAGGCTCTTGATTTTGAAGTCTTTTAGTACTAGATTTTAAATCTTGAAGAACCTCTGAGTCAATTAAAAAACCAGGCTGTAAAACAGTATCAATTCTTTGTAAATTCAGTCGATCTTCAATCAATAAAAAGAAAAACGAGTCGATTTCTGTTTGCGGAAAAATAGTTGAAAGCTGCTTCGAAAAATAAGTCTTGAATTCTTGTAAAAGCATATTACAATTCTTTTAGCATCCAAACATTACATGAATAATGCCCTGTATTTCCAAGAGGTTTGTCTAAAGAAGCAAACCCGTTTTTTGCGTACAATGCTCTTGCAGATTTCATATAGGGCATAGTTTCTAGATAGCATTTTTCAAAACCAAACTCTTTGGCTTTGGCAAGGCAAGTAGCAATCATTTTACTTCCAAGTCCTTTGCCTCGGGCCTCTTCTAGAAAGTACATTTTTTGAAATTCACAGACATTTCCATCGTAATTATCTAATTGCGCAACACCCGCTCCACCAATAATTTTTTGACGATGCTCAATAACGTAATACGCTGAAGTAGCATTATCATATGTTTTATGCATGTCTTCTAAAGCTTTGTCTTCGTAGGCGGTTCCTACTTTTGGCACACCGAATTCAATTAAAACAGCCCGAATAACTTGAGCAATTTGAGTATTGTCTTTGGGTTGAATTTCTCTGATAATATAATCGTCTTGTGTCATTCTAATGTGTTATTTTAGCAAGTACAAAGTTACCTAATTTTTGAAACATAAAAAATACATACAGCGTTGTTTGGAATTGGCTAAAAATGGCATTGGAATGACACGCCCAAACCCATCAGTTGGTGCTGTTATTGTAGTAAATAATGTGATTATTGGAGAAGGGTATACAAGTCCGTATGGAGGAAATCACGCAGAGGTCAATGCGATTAATTCTGTAAAAGAAGTGTTGCTATTGCAAGAAGCAACACTATATGTAACGTTAGAGCCTTGTGCGCATTTTGGAAAAACGCCGCCTTGTGCAAATTTGATTGTTAAACATCAATTAAAACATGTGGTAATTGGTTGTAGAGACTCCAATAGTTTGGTTGCGGGAAAAGGAATTGATCACTTGAAAAAATCAGGATGTCTTGTTACTGTTGGTGTTTTAGAAAAAGAATGTCTGGAACATCACAGGCGGTTTTTTACGGTACAAAATAAAAAACGCCCTTATATTTTCTTAAAATGGGCAGAAACCACCGATAGATATATTGCTCCAAAAACAAAAATTGAGCAAAAACCTGTTTGGATAAGTAATTCATATTCGCAGCAATTAGTTCATAAATGGCGAAGCGAAGAACATGCTATTTTGGTAGGAACTAACACTGTAATTGCTGATAATCCGAAGTTAAATGTGCGAAGGTGGGATGGAGATAATCCAATTCGAGTTGTGTTGGATCAAAAATTACGGATTCCTACAAATGCGAATGTTTTTGACGGAAGTGTGAAGACCATTGTCTTGATAGCAGAAAAAGATAAAAAAAACGATACAATAGCGGAGCTCGTTTTTGAATGTATAGATTTCTCTAAAAACGTAGGGCAGCAAATCTGCGAAGTATTACAAAAACACAAGATACAGTCTGTGCTTATTGAAGGAGGAACGCAAACCTTGCAAACCTTTATTGATGCCAACTTATGGGATGAAGCTCGAATTTTTATTGGAGATGTTGCGTTTGGAGAAGGCGTAAGGGCGCCTCGTTTTTCTGGGAGATTGGTGTCAGAAAACAATAGTAATGGAGACTTGCTAAAAACATATAGAAATGATTAAAAATATTATTTTTGATTTTGGCGATATCTTTATCAACCTTGACAAACAGGCTACTTATAAAGAAATGAAAAAACTGGGTGTTCCTCAGATTTCTGAAGAGATGATTGCGAACTATTACCGTTATGAAAAAGGATTGATATCTACAGATGTATTTATTGCTTTTTACCAAAAAAAAAATCCTTTTATCAAAAAACAAGAATTGGTAGATGCTTGGAATGCGATCTTGTTAGATTTTCCGAATTATCGGTTGGAGTTTTTGCGAGAATTGTCGGAAAGTAAGCAATACCGATTGTTTTTATTGAGCAATACAAATGAGCTGCATATTTCTTGGGTGCAGCAACATTGGGGAATGGAATTGTATAACGAGTTTAAAAACTGTTTTGAGCAATTTTATTTGTCACACGAAATTAATTTTAGAAAACCAGATGCCGATATTTACAGATTTGTGTTGAACGAAAACAACTTAAAAGCATCGGAAACCTTGTTTGTGGATGATTTAAAAGAAAATACAATGGCGGCACAAGCATTGGGAATCCAGGTTTGGAATTTAATTCCAGAAGAAGAAGATGTGGTAGATATCTACCTTAAAAAGAAACTATACGTATGATTTATTTAGCACTGAGTATTTTAATTTCGAGTTTACTGTTTGTTATATTTAAACTTTTTGATCTGTATAAAGTGAATACATTACAGGCAATTGTTGTAAACTATATCATTGCTTTGGCATTTGGGTATTTCTTATCGGAGATTTCGGTAGAAATAAGACAAATCCCTGAGCAGTCATGGTTTTTAGGAGCTTTTTCTTTAGGTTTTTTATTTATTTTAATTTTTAATGTGATGGCAATTACCGCACAGAAAAACGGCTTGTCTGTTGCTTCAGTTGCAGGAAAAATGTCGGTAGTAATTCCTGTTGTTTTTGGAATTATCATTTACAAAGAAAGTGCTGAGCCTTTAAAGATATTGGGAATTGTATTGGCATTGGTGGCCGTTTATCTATCTTCTGCAAAAAGCGATAAAAACCCCGTGAAATTTAAAAATTTGCTATTCCCGTTGCTTTTGTTTGTGGGTTCGGGACTGATTGATACAGGGCTTAAATATGTAGAAACAACATATGTTTCTGAAGGAGCTGTGCCCTTGTTTTTAGCCACAATTTTCGGTTTTGCATTTGTATTGGGAAGTTTCGTCTTACTTATTCAAATGGTTAATGGCAAATTTCAGTTTCATTGGAAAAACGTTATTGCAGGAATTGTACTAGGAGTTCCTAATTATTATTCGATGGTTTTTTTGTTAAAAGCATTGCAAACAAAAGGAATGGAAAGCTCTACCTTATTTACAATTAACAATGTGGCCATTGTAATTATAACCACTGTTTTTGCCTTGCTCGTTTTTAAAGAAAAGTTAATCAAAAAGAATTGGATAGGAATTGCTTTGGCAGTGACTAGTATTTTATTAGTAGTTTCATCATCATAAACTTGGAAGAAAACGACGCATATAAAACAATTGAAATACCTTCTGAAGAAACCCTGTTTAAAGATCGGAACAGTAAGTTTTTTGGTGTTGCTTTTCCTGTTTTAACAGAAGATGATGTAAAGGCTTCTTTGGCACTTTTAAAAAAGAGGCATCATTCGGCACGTCATTTTTGCTATGCTTGGCAATTAGGAACTTCTACAATTCGCTTTCGTGCAAATGATGACGGAGAACCAAGTAATTCTGCTGGAATGCCAATTTATGGACAAATTCAATCCTTTGGAGTAACGAATATATTAATTGTGTCTGTTCGTTATTTTGGTGGAACAAAATTAGGCGTTGGCGGTTTGATCAATGCGTATAGAGCTTCTGCACAGTTGGCCTTAGAAGCTTCGGTAATTGTAAGTAAAACTATTAACATCGAGTATCAGTTGTCTTTCGGCTATGATTTGATGAATACAGTAATGCGAATTGTAAAGGAAAAAAATCTGAATATCGTTGCTCAGAAATTAGAGTTAGATTGCCAGTATACAATTTCTGTTCGGAAAACAGCATCGAAAGCAATCTTCGAAATTTTCAACAATATATATAAGGTGGAAATTAAAGAATTCGAAACATGATTTTTTAACCTAAAAACTAACTTCTAGCGGCTAGCTCCTTTTTTAATTTTTCTAAAATATAATCCGGACAGCGCATTGGTTTTTTTGTTTCCATATTCACAAATACCAATACGGTAGTTCCAGTCGTTAATAATTCGTTTTTTTGATTGGTAATTTCATATTCAAATTCAATCCGAACACTTGGGGTTTTTTTAAGAATTGTTTTTACCGTAATTTCATCATCGAATTTGGCAGACTTTTTAAAATTGCATTGTAAAGAGATAACAGGAAGCATGACGTTGTTTTCTTCCATATTTTTGTAAGAAATGTCTAGAGCCCTTAGCCAGTCTATTCTTCCGATTTCAAAAAACTGGGCATAATTACCGTGATAAGCGACTCCCATTTGGTCGGTTTCTCCGTAACGTATTCTAAATGAGGTAGATTGAGATAACACTAGTTTTTGTTTTTTTTAAGAAACTCATTTTACGAAAAAAATAGTTAATAATCAATAGCAAATACATTTTTTTATACTGAATTTTATTCACACTTTTGTAGAGCTGTTGAAAACGAATGAAAACCCCTCGATTATTACATTTATTTATGAACCCTATTTATCTACTTAATTAAGAATGACTAAAACTGCTGACTCAGTTTGGAACGAGTGTCTTTCTTTTATTAAAGACAACATAAAGCCACAAGCATATAAGACTTGGTTTGAACCTATCAAGCCAGTAAAAATATCTGGCGAGGCTTTAACGATTCAGGTTCCTAGTAAATTTTTCTATGAGTGGTTGGAAGAGCATTATATTAAATTATTACGTGTTGCTCTAGTCAGAGAATTGGGTAAAGATGCAAAATTGATTTACGATGTTCGTATGGAAAATACGTACAGTAGTAATAGTCCACAAACCGTAAAAATCCCAAGTTCTAACAGAAACCCTTTAAAGCCACAAAGAGTAACTGTGCCTTTAGAAGTTAAAGATAGAGAGTTGAGAAATCCTTTTGTAATTCCAGGATTGCAAAAAGTAAAGATAGAGTCTCAGTTAAATCCAAATTATAATTTCGAAAATTTTGTTGAAGGAGATTCAAATCGTTTGGCAAGATCTGCAGGAATGGCTGTTGCCAATAAGCCTGGAGGAACCTCTTTTAACCCGCTGTTAATTTACGGAGGTGTTGGGTTAGGGAAAACACATTTAGCGCACGCTATTGGTGTTGAAATAAAAGATAAATATCCAGACAAGACTGTTCTATATATTTCTTCCGAAAAGTTTACACAACAATTTATTGATTCAGTAAAATCAAATACAAGAAATGATTTTATTCATTTCTATCAAATGATAGATGTATTGATTATTGACGATGTTCAATTCTTGTCAGGTAAAACAGGAACACAAGATGTGTTTTTTCATATTTTCAACCATTTACATCAAAATGGAAAACAGGTAATTTTAACTTCGGATAAAGCACCTGTTGATATGCAAGATATTGAGCAACGCTTATTGTCTCGTTTTAAATGGGGGTTGTCTGCAGAATTACAAGCACCAGATTACGAAACTAGAATTTCTATTCTTCAAAACAAATTATTTAGAGACGGTGTAGAAATGCCAGAAGAAATAGTAGATTATATTGCAAAAAATATAAAATCGAATGTTAGAGAATTAGAAGGCGTTGTCATTTCTATGATTGCCCAAGCTTCTTTTAACAGAAGAGAGTATACGTTAGAATTGGCCCGACAAATTGTAGATAAATTTGTTAAGAATACAAAGAAAGAAGTTTCTATAGATTATATTCAAAAAGTAGTTTCTAAGTACTTTGACATGGATGTTTCCACATTACAATCAAAAACAAGGAAAAGGCACATTGTTCAGGCGCGTCAATTGGCAATGTTTTTTGCAAAAAGAATGACAAAGTCATCATTGGCAAGCATTGGTTCTCAAATTGGTCATAGAGATCATGCAACTGTATTACACGCTTGTAAAACAGTTGATAACCTTACAGAAACCGACAAACAATTCAGGAAATATGTTGACGATTTAAGAAAGAAGTTAACGTTCTAAATTACATTTCAATGAACATATTAATGGTGTGTTTGGGTAATATTTGCCGCTCTCCATTAGCAGAAGGTATTTTGCAATCCAACCTATCGAAAGATAGAGGTGAAAAGAAAAATCCAAAAATACATTTCGTAGATTCTGCAGGGACAGCAGCTTACCATGTTGGAGAATTACCCGACAAGCGCTCTATGGCAGTTGCTAAAAAATACGGAATAGATTTAACAAAACAAAGAGCACGGAAATTTTCAGCAGCAGATTTTGACACTTTTGATTTGATCTTTGCAATGGATAGAAGTAATTATCAAGATATTTTAGATTTGGCAACGACTGAGAGCGATAGACAAAAGGTCCATTTGATCTTAGATGAATTGCAATTAAGTACTCATAAAGAAGTTCCAGATCCGTATTATGGTGGTGAACAGGGTTTTGAAAAAGTGTTCCAACTATTAGACAAATCTTGTGGTGTTATTGCTGCTAAAATTGATGCATTATGATAGGTAAGTTATATTTAATTCCGACTACTTTAGGAGAGAATGAGCCTTTAGAGGTGATGCCGCTATCGGTAAAAAAGGTGGTTGAGCAAATTGATTATTTTATTGTAGAGAATGAAAAATCAGCGAGAAGATTTATTAAAAAAATTACTCCAAAAAAATCGCAGGCATCTCTAACAATATTTATGTTGGACAAGTATGCAGATGAATTAGAAACACGTTCTTATTTAGATGTTTGTAAAGAAGGAGTTTCTGTCGGGTTACTTTCAGAAGCTGGTGTGCCAGCAGTTGCAGACCCAGGTGCTACCATTGTAAGTTTAGCGCACGAAAAAGGAGTGCAAGTGGTTCCGTTGGTTGGTCCTTCGTCTATTTTAATGGCGATGATGAGTTCTGGAATGAATGGACAAAATTTCGCCTTTGTTGGGTATTTACCAATTGATAAAGCAGACCGAAAAAAGACCATTAAAGAGTTAGAGCGTTTGTCGAAAGACAAAAATCAATCACAGATTTTTATTGAAACTCCGTATAGAAACGAAAAATTATTTACAGATTTAAAAAGTGTGTTGACACCAACAACACGCTTGTGTATTGCTACAGACATTACGTTGTCTACAGAGTATATCAAAACAAAAGAAGTAAAAGACTGGAAGTACGAAACGCCAGATCTGCACAAACGTCCTACGATTTTTATTATTCAGAAATAACTATTTCGTCAACATTGTCGGTAGAAAATTAAAAATTTATACCCTCGCTTTTCTATTTGCTACAATTTCAGAAACATTGTAATTGGCAAACTTTTTCATGTACGTTTGAATAGAAGTTCCGTAGGCGTCGCTCAAATTGTGAGATCCACCACTTCGTAAGTATTTCTTAACATTGCCGGCGCCACTCAAATGAGCTGCAGCAAGGATCCCAGATTCTGTAATGGTAATTCCGTTAATCTTTGTGCCCACAGATCTTTTGATGTCTTTTCGTAAAATCCATTTGTTTACAGAACATAACGCTACAAATGCGCGTTCTTGCAATGCTGGGTTGTTTAAAAAATCGGTGGTATTGTAAATTTTAAAACGCTCTAAGGTTGTTTTACCAAATTGATATTTACCTAAATATCCTAAGGTATTGATCGCTCTGTATTTTCCTTGGGATTCTTTAAAAGCCAATGCTTCTTTAAAACCAACAAAGTCATTTTTTAAAAAAGGAGTTTGGACGGGACTGTTGTCTTGAATAACACCAATCTCTTTTGTTGGAGTAATTTCTTTTGTAACCACAACTGTGCTGCTGGTTAAAAGAATAAAGCTGATAATTAATAAAAAATTTCTAATGATAGAATACTTTCTGTTACGCACTGCAAAGATACATTATATTTTTTAAATAGCTGATAATCAGATATTTTACGATTAATTTAAGTATGCATAATGGAAGTATTTTATACATATATTGCTATATTCTAATAAGAAAGCAGCAATTTTTGTAAAGTTGACAGCGCAGCGTAAAATCTATTAGGAATCGTGAAATTTGATATTTAACGATGGATTCCTTTTTTGCTAATCCAACGTTGGTATTTTACAGCATTTCTGTTGTGTTGTGTTAAGGATCTTGCAAATTCATGAAAACCAATGTTACTCGTACTTGCGCACATGTAAAAATAATTGTGTTTTGCTGGGTTTAACACTGCGTCAATAGAAGAAATATCTGGCATTCCAATCAATGTTGGAGGCAATCCTGTGTTTTTATAGGTATTGTAAGGAGAGTCAATTTTTAGATCTTTGTTGAGCACTCTTTTTACCATAAAATTGTTACCGTATTTTTCTTTTAGAACATAAATAATTGTTGGATCGGCTTGTAATGGCCAGTTGTTTTTTAATCGATTTAGATACAGACCTGCAACGATAGGTCTTTCTTTTTTTTGTGCAGTTTCTCTTTGTACGATAGAAGCCAATGTGATGACTTCACTTTTTGTAAGATGTAGCTTCGCTGCTTTTTTTAGTCTACTTTGTGTCCAAAACCGATGGTATTCTTTGAGCATGCGATCTCTAAACTTTTCAGCAGAAGTATTCCAATACAATTCATAGCTGTTTGGAATGGATATTTCTAATACAGATTTTACTTGAAGCTTATTGGTAGATAAGAAATTAGCATCGGTCATCGCATTTACAATAGCAGCAGAATCAGCTTCTATTTGCTGTGAAATTCTGCTTGCTAAATCCTCTAAGGTGTGCTGATTGTTAAAGGTGATTTTAACGGGAGTTTGTTGTCCGATTCTTAATAAATTTACAAGGTCATTCAACGACATGTCTTTTTTAAGAAGATACATTCCAGCTTTAGGTGTTGTGAATTTTTTCTTTTGGGCAAGCCAAGTAAAATCTTTAGGGTCTTTTAAAAACGGATGTAGGTGCTTTTCTAAAGTTGTTATGGTGTCATTTGACCGAATGTAAATAGCTCCGTTTTTAACCACACTTTTTCCAAATATTTTTTGATAATAGGTGGCGCCAACAATTCCTGTAATTAAAAAAACGACCGCTGTAATTCCCAAAATGTATTTTTTGAACTTAGTCATTGATGCGTTGAAATAAAATTTCGTCTTTAAATTTCCCACTCGTATAGATCCATTCTTTTTTAACTCCAATTTTTTTGAAGTTGTGTTTTTCAAATAAAGCGATACTTTTTGAATTGTCAGAAGTGATATTGGCGTACAGTTGATGTAAATTTAACTGTGTAAAGCAATAGTTGGTCAGCAATTCGATTGCTTCGGATGCAAAACCGCTTTTTTGATATTTTTGATGGATTAAAATGCCAATTCCTGCTCTTTGATGCTGTGGATTAAAATCGAACAAGTCGATCATTCCAACAGTTACATTGTGTTGGTTTTCTTGAATAATGAGTCGCAACTGTTTTGCTTCGTAAATATCTTGATGGGCATTTTCTAAATATTGTTTCAATAAAAATTTAGAAAACGGAACTTGTGTGTGACTAACTTCCCAAAAGGATTCATTGTTTTCTGTATCGAACAAAAACTGTAAATCTTCAGGTTCTAAAGCTCTTAATTGTATGATATTTCCTTGTAGTGTATCCATTAAATTTCAATAACGCCTTTAAAAACAAAAGTTGCAGGCCCTTTTAAAAAGATGTTTTTATAATGACCATCAACTGCATCAAAAGAAACAGTTAGTGTGCCTCCGTTTACAGGTAAACTTACGGAGTTATTTTTCGTTTTTTCTGTTGTATGCATGGCAATTGCAACGGCAGTGACTCCCGTTCCACAAGCCAAAGTTTCGTCTTCTACGCCACGTTCGTAGGTGCGTACCTTAAATGTTGACGCATCGACTTGTTCAACAAAATTCACATTGCTTCCTGCTGTTCCATAGATTTCATTCCGAATTCTTTTCCCCTCAGTAACTACTGGAAAATCAATCAGATTTTCAACCAATTGTACATGATGCGGAGAACCTGTATTTGTAAAAATAAAATCTTTATGAACTGTGATTTTACAAACATCAATCATTTGTAAAGCAACGAGTTTTTTTTCTATCGTGGCATAATGCAGTCCATCAATAGCTGTAAATGAAGTTGTAGTATTGATTATGCCTAGTTTTTGAGCAAAAGCAACAATGCACCTTCCGCCATTTCCACATAGGGTACCTTGATTTCCATCAGCATTAAAATAGCGCATTTTAAAATCTGATTCTTCATCGTTCTCCAATAAAATGAGTCCGTCAGCACCAATTCCAAAATTGCGATCACAGAGCTTGTTGATCAAAGAAATGTTTTCTTTTGGAAAGTTTTCATTTCGGTTATCAACGAGTATAAAATCATTACCAGTTCCCTGATATTTGTAAAAAGTTAACTTCATAAAGAGCAAAGATAGGGATTAATCTGAAGAAAAAAGACTGTTGAAGAGT
>Ga0209035_10001210_pt1 | contig 10529 bp, 10 predicted proteins | sample MarorgKNORR_S2LV_6_FD_188220 | JGI IMG/M metagenome (GOLD analysis project Ga0209035, IMG submission 188220) | Marine microbial communities from the Southern Atlantic Ocean, analyzing organic carbon cycling - AAIW_A/KNORR_S2/LV (SPAdes) (version 2) | ecosystem: Environmental > Aquatic > Marine...
CACCGGCAGAAATAGCTTCGACCCACAATCGTACCGGTACAGCCCAGGCCACAATAGATATTAATAATAGACTGCCGACCAATATGAATATGCTGAAAAAATCTTGCTGTTGCATAAAAGTGACCTTTCCTTTAGCGGTTTAACTCCCTGACTGACCTAGATCAGTCGCTAGTTTCCAACCAATACGAATTATTCACTAATCCCGATTCACCCTCACAATGTGGCGAGATCCTTCTACAGTCACAATACGAATCGAAGTTCCTTCTTCTATGAATTCTGATTCCGAAACCACATCGAGTTTCTCTTGTCCAAACAAACCATAACCTGATGGTCTCAAGTCCGTAAGCGAAACACCCTCCCTGCCGACCAATTCTTCACGAGTTTCCGCAGACTCATATCCTTTTGAACGATCTTCCTGTGTCTTTAGAAAAATCCCAGAACGATATAAGCGAACACTCTTAGGTAGATATCTGATCGTTGCCCACAACATCAGCAGTATTAGCACCATAGTGGTAGCTAATACTACCCCTCCACGGCTCACATCTTCTGGCCCAGGAAGGCTCCCTAACATGCTCATATAAATACCTCCAAGTATTCCAATGATGCCAAGTATTCCAAAGACTCCGAAACCAGGAATCACCAAGGTTTCTATTCCCAAAAAAATAATTCCAGCGCCGAAAAGCAATAAATCTTCTAGACCGGCTAATCCCAAGATAACATTTGACCCGAAAAAAAGAGATAAAGCTACCAAGCCTGCCCCGCCAGCGAGACCAAACGTCGGCGTTCGAATTTCTATCATCAATCCGAGAAAACCTAACGATAACAGAAATGGAGCTACGATTGGGTCAGAAAAAAATCTTACCAATTTTTCTGCCCAATTGGTTTCGGAAGAAATTACTTCGGCATCTTCCAATTCTAAATCGTTAAGAAGTGCCGACAAATCTTCCACTTCAAGTGCATAATTGAGATTGACTGCCTCTTCCACAGTTAACGTAAGGAGTTTCCCTTCTTCAATTACACCTGGTATTGCCAGTGATTCATCAACCATCGCTTCAGCAATTTCGGGATTTAAGTCATTAGCTTCAGCCAAAGATCTCATCTCACTTCGCATGGCAGAAACAATCTTTTCAGAAGCTTTTGTACCAGATCCATCCACAGGTGTCACAGCACCCATGACTGAACCTGGTCTCATATAGATTCGTTTGGTTGCTAGAGAAATCAGTGCTCCAGCAGAAAAGGCCCTTCTATTCACAAAAGCAAATACTGGCACCTCCGAATCGGATACAGCATCTACAATACGTTCAGCTGCATCGACTCGTCCCCCAGGTGTATCGATATCTAGAATCACGGCTGCTGCATCCATGATTCTTGCCTCTTCAATGGATCTTTCAATGAAGGGGGCCAGACCCATTTCTATTGTCCCGACAACAGGAACTCTCAAAACTTTAGCGCGTGTTTGTCCCGAAATAGATCCAAAAAGCCCCAAACAGCCACAAGCAATCAGAATATATACCCTGGAATTCCTGACATACATGTTCACGCTCCCCATTTTGAATCGATTACTAGGATGTGTCTTATTCATCTTGGAAATTTATGAAAATCATGCTAGACATCGGCAACTAAAAAGCACCATTCAGAATGTAGACTGACCCCCTATGGAACGCTGGCAAGTAATCGCTTTCGTAATCGTAGTCTATCTGAATATAACACTTTGAATCGGATTGGCTGTCGGCAACAGAAACTACCAAAGTCCTAGTCGTCGGCCAGACGTACCTGCCGACTGGGAAATCCAACCACTGAAACCACCTCAGCTGAAGTACCTAAGGGGACTCTTAGTGGATAAATCTCCCCTGGAGGAGTCATCCCACGTATGAGGTGTGGATTCAAATCCTCAACCTTCGAGCTAAAAACACCGAGTCTCTGAGCTAAACCTGACAAGAGAGTTCCGCCAGGCATCCAAACGATATCATAAGCGTAGGGTTCCAGCTCCGAAACTTCGAAACCTTTTCCATATTTGGCCAAGTAAGTAACCGCTAGAAGCTTAGGGACATATTGAGCTGTTTCTTTAGGAAGATGATCTATAATCTCCCAATAAAGATCTTCATCGCCTACTCGGCCATCTGTATGCTGCCTAAGAAGCCTAGAGACTCTACTAGGACCCGCATTATAGGCAGCGGCGGCCAGATACCAGGATCCGTAACGTTCATACAATTCTTTTAAATAATAGATAGCTGCATCTGTAGCTCTAACTGGATCTCTCCGTTCATCAACATAGGCGTCCATCCTTAGACCATATTGCCTAGCTGTCGGACCCATAAATTGCCAAACTCCAGATGCAGATGATACTGATTGAGCCTTAGTCACATAACCTGACTCAATTTGGGCAAGATACAGCAATTCCTCTGGCATTTCATACTCAATCAACTTCGTCCGAATCATTTCTGAATAGAGCCCCGCTCTGGATAATTGTTCTAGAAACGCTTCCTTATTTAAAGTCGAAAAATGATTCATCCAGTATTCAACTTTTTTGTTCACTTCCATAGGCAGCTTGACGGTAACAAAGTCACTTTCCATAGCCTTCATAACGGAAGGAACCACTTGATTCTTTTTCTCTGAGTTGCCAATCCCACCAACTATCTGACCTGCTCTTATTCCGACATTCCACATCAAAACAGCACCAAAAACTCCAATTAAGAAGTTTTTAACTATTCTGTTATTAAATGTCTTCGGGCTCATGAGATTCTCTTTGAATTTAAACACTGTGATTAATTCCTTAAAACTATACAAAGTCGAGGGCCTAAAAGATCCACGTTTAAGAATATTAGAAATTAATGATAAGGGGTCTCTCCTAGTGCAATCCTATCTGGAGATGATGGTCCGAGAGTACTTTACTTAAGAATCGACCGACGGGTGGACTGAGACTGCTCTACGTCGACGAAAGGTTTCAAATTTCACAAAACCACTTTCTTTGGCGAACAAAGTGTCGTCTCCACCTCTCCCAACGTTAAAGCCAGGATGAAAGTGAGTTCCCCTTTGTCGGACAATAATTGAACCGGCATTGACCCATTCACCTCCAAACCGTTTCACACCCAAACGATTCGGGTTGCTATCCCTGCCGTTCCTACTCGAACCGACACCTTTCTTATGCGCCATTATACCTCCAGCAACTTCGACAGACTGATTTCTTAATCTAAGCCTACAATGTCCGAGATTCTAATCTCGGTAAACTTTTGTCGGTGACCCTGTTTCCTGCGATAACCCTTACGACGTTTCCTCTTGAAGACGATTATCTTATCGTCTTTCCCATGACGTAAAACTTCAGCAGTAACTACTGCACCACTGACGATTGGATCACCGACTGAGATACCACCTCCATCGGATCCAATCAACACCTTGTCAAAGGAAACAGTGTCTCCCTCTATAACGTCCAAAAGTGGAACTCGCATGGTGCCACCCAATTCCGCTCGAAACTGTTTGCCACCTGTCTCAAAAACTGCGTACATAATATGCCTCGATGGCAGTAAATATAAACACAATAAAGTACCGCGAAATTTATGAAAAGTGAAATCCGGGTCAACCCCTACTCACATAGAAACATAGCGAGAGGTAACATCTGTCTCCGCAGATCCAGACAAAATCCTGAACTCATCCTCCCGTAGCAATGGATCGTCGCGCAAAGCTACACGCAATTTCGTAGATCGACCAACGTTTCGTAAAAAGTTGGGTTCCTTTTCGAATATATTCAACGCTATTCCTGGGTGAAGCCGGACCAACACATGTTTTTCTTTTTCATTCTCGGACAATCTGTTCAGAGCTCTTTCGATTTTACGCACTACTGTTTCTGGAGTGTAAACACGACCTCCACCATCACAGTGGCTACAACTCAATGTCAATGACTGGAAAAGAGATGGACGCACACGATGACGAGTCATCTCCACCAGTCCTAACCTGGAAAATTCAGATACTTTGGTACGAGCCCTGTCCTTAGCCAAGTGAATTTTCATTTCATTAAGAACTTTATCTCTATTTTTTTGTGATTCCATATCGATAAAGTCACAAACGATTATTCCGCCAATATCTCTTAGGCGTAACTGCCTAGATATTTCACCTGCAGCATCCAAGTTAGTTCTAAGGATGGTTTTTTCAGGATCCTTTTTCCCAATGTACTTTCCAGTATTAACATCTATAGAGACTAATGCTTCAGTCTGTTCAATGATGATATATCCCCCCGAAGGCAACATTGCTTGCTTTGTGAATGTCGCTTCCACTTCGCCTTCGATTTCATATTTTTCAAAAAGAGACTTGGAATCATCATACAGAATGACTCTATCTTTAAGATCGGGCGCTATACTTTTGACGTACTGTAGAATCTCCTGATAGATTTTTTTACTGTCTACTTTAATGGATTCAAAACGACTACTGAAAAGGTCCCTAATCACACTACTTATTAAACTCGCCTCACGTTGTAGCGGTGCAGGAGACTCCAGAGTTTCTTTCTTTTTAAGAATCTCTTCCCATGTAGAACTGAGCCTCTTGAACTCTTTTTCGAAAGTTTCTCTGTTAAGTTCCTCACTTACCGTGCGAATGATTATGCCTCCACCATCTTTAGGTAAGATTTCCTTGGCTAGTTTTCGCAGTCTAGATCTTTCACTACGATCTTCAATTTTCCGGCTTACTCCCACATGATACGAACCGGGCATATAAACTAAAAATCTCCCAGGTAGAGAGATCTGTGACGTCAACTTAGGACCCTTGGTGGATATGGGTTCCTTAGTGACTTGCACAATGATCGACTGGCCTTTCTTGATCCTGTCTTGGATAGCTGGAAAACGTCTATCTCGCCTTCCCTTTGCCGTATTACCCCCAGTCCGACCCGACTGATCATGATCCCATTCCAGGTCAGAGACGTGTAAAAATCCGGCTTTTGCAGATCCGATATCGACGAAGGCAGCTTGAATTCCTGGAATGACAGCTTCGACTTTTCCAAGATAAATGCCACCGACCAATCGATCTTGGTCAGAACGATCGAACATCACTTCCACTAATTTTTCATCTTCCATGAGGGCCACCCATGACTCATCCTGAGTGGCACTCACGAGGATTTCTCTCCTCACTTTTCTTTCTCCCGGAAGGCTTTATCTGGCCACCCGTCGTGCGCCCAGCTTGTCCCGTAACCAGTCCTTGACCTTAGACTTTCCAAAGAGCGGTTCCGACCACAGTCAGGGCCCGTCTTGACGGACCAAAGACCAAATCAAACTTTCCTGTTGTGCACGAAACAGTGTCTTCTAGTACCGCCAATTTGGCGATAACAGACACTGTACGTTCAATTTTTTTATCTAATAATCATCAACTGCAAATCATATGGATAGATGTATAGTTCCTCGTTGAGAACTAGCTCTCAACTACCCCAACAAATCTATTTGAAGAAAATTTTTCACTAAATCCATTCGGTTATTGATAACTCTACCTCCATACTTCATAACCACCCCGAACCAGTGCCGTTAAAACTCTGATTACTAAATTTCTATGTAACGGACGATATAAACCTAACCAAGGTTTAATATTACGGCGATAGGATGCAAATAACTCGATCTCAAATGACTTACGAATTATTCCTCTAATCTTCGTGACGATGGCGATAACCATGTAAGTAATAGCCCGCGGCATAACCTGCTACTAGAACAGCCAGAGCGACCAGGACCATCCATGATTTGTTAGAGAAAATTCCACCTAGTGCCAAACAGGAACCTGCCACAAAAGTACGGACTTTCCACTGCAGAAATTTTCTGTTATTCAATTCCATCTCAAACACTCAACAGTAACAAGCTGACTTCTTGATCAATCATCACACTTGTTGCCTGTCACTATTTTCCATCTCCTGACTACCATGCCAATCTCTTACGTACGAGATTATTTCTTCAGTCGAAGTGCCTGGACCGAAAAGACGCCCAACGCCCAATTCCTGCAACGAAATCATATCTTCTTCTGGAATAATCCCCCCTCCAGTAAGTAACACATGGTCAGCTCCCTCCTCTCTCAATAGTGATAGAACTCTTGGGAACAGTGTCATATGAGAACCAGATAATATCGATAGCGCTACAATGGTCACATCCTCTTGAATAGCCGCGCTGACGATTTTTTCAGGAGTTTGACGAAGTCCAGTATAAATGACTTCGAAGCCAGCATCTCTAAAGGATGTCGCTATCACTTTAGCCCCTCGATCATGTCCATCTAGACCAGGCTTTGCTACTAAAATCCGGATTTTACTCTGACTTAAGCTCATTCGAGAATTCCTTGCGCTCCTTATCTCATAATGTTTCATTGCACTACAATTAGAAATAACCTGATGAAAGTTTTCCTTGAGACAAGGTGCTACTTTAAACCGGTGAAATCAGCGTGCCGATATATGGGAATTATCATAAAATTAGGGAAATTCTAGACATTAGCAAAACTTCTTGATAGCCAAGCTTCAAGATGAATTTGGATTATCATATTGAGGTTCGAAAAATAATCCCATCCTGAGAAGTCACTAGGTTTTCTGGATTCCACGGAGAAAGATATGTATAACTGTTTAAGAAGTCTCAGTCTGTTTCTCAAAATCTTCCTCTTTTCACTCATCTGTGTAGAGGATGGCATGTCCCAAGATTTTCCTAGTAATGATCAAATTATTAAGACGATTTGGGAAGAAGGGATGACGGACAAATCTCAAGTGGAAGGACTAGCTCAAGTACTACTTGATTCAATTGGCCCCCGTCTTTCTGGGAGTCCTAATCAACTTGCCGCAGTCGATTGGGTTGCAAAAATGTACGATAGCTGGGGGGTTACTACTAGGAAAGAACAGTACGGAACCTGGAAAGGTTGGGATCGCGGCCACACTCACATAGATTTAGTCGAACCCCGAAAACGAACCCTGAATGGTACTATGTTGGCGTGGAGCCCAGGGACAGATGGACCGGTCCAAGGGCTTGTCATGAAAATGCCCCACTTTACCTCTCTAGCTGATTTCAAAAGCTGGTTACCAACAGTAAACGGGAAATTCGTAGCCATTTCTTTTCTCGAACCTACCTGCAGATCTCCCGAAAGTTGGCAAGAACTAGCTACTAGAGAATCCCTGGAAGGAATCGTCCTCCTTCAAGAGTCTATCAAGGAAAAATGGAATGAAACGATGAGAAACATCGGCGGCATCAACCAGGCTTCTGGGGCGATTGAGGAAGCTGGCTCACTCGGAATCATCACAAGCAGATGGTCTAACGGATGGGGGGCAAATAAGATATTCTCAACATTCACCAATAAAATCCCCTCCATTCACTTGAGTTGCGAAGACTACGGACTCATAGCTCGTTTGGCCGAGAACGGACAAGGTCCAATCCTCCGACTTGATGCTCAATCTACTAGCTTGGGTGAAGTGCCTGTCTTTAACGTCATCGGTGAAATAAAGGGACAAACATTACCAGAAGAATTCGTACTTCTCTCTGCTCACCTCGACTCTTGGGATGGAGCTTCTGGAGCAACGGACAACGGGACAGGATCTGTAATGATGATGGAGGCAATGCGAATCCTCAAGGAGGCCTATCCTAATCCCCGACGTACTATCCTTGTAGGTCACTGGGGCGGTGAGGAGCAGGGATTGATTGGCTCAGCCGCTTTCGCAGAAGATCACCCAGAAATTGTGGATGGGCTTCAGGCAGCATTCAACCAAGATAATGGGACCTGGCGAATTGACTACATCCGAATGCAAGGCTTCGGCGAAGCGGGCGAACATTTCGGACGATGGTTCGGTAAAATTCCTTCAGATATTACCAGACATATTGATTTAGATATTCCGGGTATACCCGAAAGAGGAGGCAGTGACCACATGTCGTTCATCTGCAGAGGAGCCACGGGCTTTAGACTGCAGTCTCACTATCCAGATTATCGACAGTACACTTGGCATACTGACCTAGACACTTTTGACAAAATTGTTTTTGATGATTTAAGAAACAACGCCACGCTAGCTGCAATGCTAGCTTATCTCGCCTCCGAAGACCCTGACAGGGTTTCATCTGCTCAGCGAGTTCTCCCTCAGGGACAACAGTGGCCCGAATGCCGACCGGCCACTAGAAGTTTTCCAGGATGAGTAAGGGATGTCGAAAAACGATGGGGGCAGTAATAGAAGAGATTTTGTGTAACTAAGATTAAGGAATCCATTAGTTATAAGGACCTTGTAACTATCGTGTAACTACAGAATGGCCTAGGAATGGGGGTTGTAGGGCGACAAACTACTCCCACTCAATAGTAGTTTTCAAAACAGTCCTTTGTATGCAAGGGTTACAGAGCAATAAAGAATGGTTTGTAACTACAAATGAGGGCAACCTGTATACGGATATTTAAAGTGGACTATCGAGTCTGTTACGAGTACTCCAAGCTGTCGGGACATCTAGTATCCGATCCTCGTCCATAGTTGCCCTGATATCTAGCCTCACGATTTCTTGCAATTTTCAAACCTCTCAAGTATGGCTTGAGACACTGCATACGCTGTCGTCTCTCCAGCGCTAATTCCTGCGAGACCTACCTTGACTAATGATAGGACTTCTGGGTCTTCCCAAATGGATTTGTACACATGCCTGGTAACCTCCTGACGGATCTTCCTGGTCATCCTCTCTGTATGGAACAGCTCCAATTGGTTCGCATTTTTTAGGAATTCGTGATGTTCATTCAGTTGTACTAAAAGCTCTTGGACACCCTCTCCAAGCGTTGCGACTGTCTTCACGACAGGTACTTTCCAGCCATATCGGTTTTCATCTTTCCACCGATTCTTGAGGCTGAGTTGCAAAGAAACTTCTAGATTTGCAAGTAAAAGATCCGCACCTGGCCGATCAGATTTATTTATCGTGAAAATGTCCGCTATCTCCAAGAGGCCCGCTTTCATCATCTGCACTCCATCTCCAGATTCTGGGACTAACAAGACGATGACACTGTCAACCAAATGACTGACTTCAAGTTCAGTTTGACCAACTCCGACAGTCTCCACAATTACCCTCGTCAAACCAAAGGCACCCATTAGTTCTATTATGTCTTCGGAATGGCTAGATAATCCTCCTACAGATCCGCGACTGGCAACCGAACGTATGAAAACTCCAGGATCTTGGGACAAATCGTTCATACGGACTCTGTCTCCCAGTAATGCACCCCCAGAAAAAGGAGAGGTGGGGTCCACGGCCAGAATCCCCACTTGTTCTCCATTGGAACGAAACAGCGAAGTCAGAGAAGCTATCAACGTAGACTTTCCAGCGCCGGGTGGTCCGGTCACCCCTATTCGCCTTGGATGCGGCCTGTCTTGCGACACCTCTTCAATGAATTTTCCGATAGGCAATTTCCTGCCTTCAACTAGCGATATCGCTCTGGCTAATGCTAATTTTTTCCCTGCCTTAAAATCTTCAGCCAGCTTGCCCAATTCACCATCCATACGTTATCCACATTATGATATCCGAGAATACTTAGTGTCTTCTACTTCACTCATGAGCCAATATGTCTGTCAATTTTATCATACATTGCGACTAAAGCATCAAGTTAGCTATGCCCAGCAAAAGCAGAAAACCAGTCAGATCGGTCAACGCCGTAAGGAAAACTGTGGATGCTACAGCTGGATCGTATCCTTGCTTCTCTAAAAAGGTCGGAATAAAGGAACCAGCAAAACCAGCCATAGCTATATTACCCCACATAGCCAACAGGACTACACCTCCCAATCGCACATTGACCCCCATATTGATAGCCAAGAGAGTAGCCGCTATGGAAACCACCACGGCGATAGCCGCACCATTGACAAATGCTACCAAAAGTTCCTTGCGGACACGAGGTTCTGTTCTTTCTAATGGCCCCGACCCAGTTGCTAAACTCCTAACAGTAACGGCCAGTGCCTGTTGTCCTGCATTTCCTCCTAGTCCAGCCACCACAGGCATCACTACAGCCAAGAGTGTGGCCGACGCAATCTCCTCTCTAAACCACCAGACAACTGCTGCTGCTAAACTAGCGGTCATCGTATTAAGAAAGAGCCAGGGGAGCCTGGCCTGAACAACATCCAGAGGACTCCCCTTTATATCTTCATCGTCTGATAGTCCTGAGAAAAGGAAGAGATCTTCAGTCGTTTCCGACTCTATGACATCTATCACATCATCAAAAGTGATTCTCCCTAATAGAACCCCATCTCCAGTCACAACAGGTATTGATACTAGATTGTAACGGGAGATGAGATGGCCAACATCTTCTTGATCAGAATCTGGCGAGACTGAGGCTACTACAGGTTCTACAAGATTTTCAACCGATTCGTCCAAATCCGCTACAAGCAAATTATCTAATGGAACAGTTCCCAATAAACAATTCTGGCTGTTGACAACGAAAACAGTATAAAAATCCTCAACTTCTCTTCCTTTATTCCGGATGATTTCAATCGCCTCTCCTGCCGTTACAGACCCCGATACTGAAACCAAAGAAGTGGTCATGATACCGCCGGCAGTGTCCTCTCCATATTTCAAGAGGTCCTTAATCTCAAT
>Ga0209035_10001213_pt1 | contig 10501 bp, 10 predicted proteins | sample MarorgKNORR_S2LV_6_FD_188220 | JGI IMG/M metagenome (GOLD analysis project Ga0209035, IMG submission 188220) | Marine microbial communities from the Southern Atlantic Ocean, analyzing organic carbon cycling - AAIW_A/KNORR_S2/LV (SPAdes) (version 2) | ecosystem: Environmental > Aquatic > Marine...
CCACAAAGATAATTGTATTATTGTCTGCGCTATCGAAAACCTCGACCCTATGGGCATTCACACCGGTGACTCAATTACCGTTGCGCCCGCACAGACCCTGACAGACAAAGAATATCAAATCATGCGTAATGCCTCGATTAAGGTATTACGCGAGATTGGTGTAGAGACGGGAGGCTCCAACGTGCAGTTTGCGGTTAATCCAGATGATGGTCGACTGATCGTTATTGAGATGAATCCTAGAGTATCGCGTTCATCAGCACTAGCCTCAAAAGCTACTGGCTTTCCCATTGCGCGAGTAGCCGCCAAACTGGCTGTGGGTTACACCCTTGACGAATTGCAAAATGAAATCACAGGGGGCGCTACCCCTGCTTCGTTTGAGCCAAGCATCGACTATGTAGTGACCAAGATTCCACGTTTTGCCTTTGAAAAATTTGACCAGGCAGACCAGAGCTTAACTACACAGATGAAGTCGGTGGGTGAGGTTATGGCTATTGGTCGAACCTTTCAGGAATCCATGCAAAAGGCCTTACGTGGCCTCGAAGTGGGTGTTGCTGGATTTGATCCTGTGCTTGATCTAGATGATGAAAACTCCACTGCAGTGCTGAGAAATGAACTTGCAGTAGCGGGTCCAGATCGCATCTGGTATCTCGCTGATGGCTTCCGCCAGGGCATGAGCGTAGACGATATTTTTGCAATCACTAAGATTGATCGTTGGTTCTTGGTGCAGATTGAAGACATTATTAAAGATGAGATGAGCTTGCAAGGTACAGTACTTAGCGATCTCACTAAACAGGCCCTCTACCGTCTTAAACGCAAAGGCTTTGCTGACCGTCGTCTGGCCGATATTTTGGGTTGCAGTGAAACTCAAATGCGTGAAGTGCGCTACGGCTTTGATATGCATCCAGTGTATAAGCGGGTTGATACCTGTGCTGCTGAGTTCGCAACAGACACAGCTTATATGTACTCTACCTACGAGGAAGAGTGTGAAGCGCGCCCCAGTGATAAAGATAAGATCATGATCTTAGGTGGAGGCCCCAACAGAATAGGTCAAGGCATCGAATTTGATTATTGTTGTGTTCACGCTGCTTTGGCTATGCGCGAAGATGGTTATGAAACCATTATGGTCAATTGTAATCCAGAGACCGTATCTACAGATTACGACACCTCAGATCGACTGTTCTTTGAGCCTGTTACTTTGGAAGATGTACTCGAAATTGTACGCGTAGAAAAGCCCAAAGGTGTGATTGTACAGTTTGGTGGGCAGACGCCACTTAAGCTGGCGCGGGCCCTTGAAGCTGCAGGCGTGCCTATTGTAGGTACTACGCCAGATGCTATTGACCGAGCCGAAGATCGTGAACGCTTCCAGCAGATGATTGATAAACTCGGTCTTTTGCAGCCGCGTAATGCAACTGCCCGCAGCCCAGACCAGGCTGTTGAGTTGGCTAAAGAAATTGGCTATCCACTGGTTGTGCGCCCTTCCTATGTGCTGGGTGGTCGCGCAATGGAAATCGTCTACAAAGAAGACGAGTTACGTCATTACATGAAGACCGCGGTTCAGGTGTCTGATGATAGTCCCGTACTACTCGACTTTTTCCTACCCAATGCCATTGAGATGGATGTGGATGCTGTTAGTGATGGCGAGCAGGTAGTGATTGGCGCGATTATGCAGCATATTGAGCAGGCCGGCATCCACTCTGGTGATTCGGCCTGTTCACTGCCGCCTTACAGCATCAGTGAAGATATTCAAAATGATATGCGTGAAGTGTGCCGTAAAATGGCTGTTGAATTGGGTGTGCGCGGACTGATGAATGTTCAATTGGCACTGCAAGACGGCAAGATCTATGTGATCGAGGTTAACCCTCGCGCCTCACGCACAGTGCCCTTTGTATCTAAGTGTATTGGCGCTTCACTGGCAAAAGTGGCGGCCCGCTGTATGGTTGGTCAGACTCTCGAGTCACAAAACTTTACCAAAGAAATTATTCCACCTTACTTCAGCGTTAAAGAAGCAGTTTTCCCATTCAATAAGTTTCCTGGCATCGACCCCATTCTTGGGCCAGAGATGAAGTCTACTGGTGAAGTCATGGGTGTTGGAGAAACCTTTGCTGAGGCCTATGGCAAAGCAGAATTGGGTGCTAGTGATGAAATTCCGGCTAAGGGCACCGTTTTGATAAGCGTTCGGGAACGCGATAAAAAACAGCTCCCAGAGCTGGCTAAAAAATTCCAAGATCTTGGCTTTAAGCTGGTGGCGACTAAGGGCTCGGCTGAAATTATCGAGCAGTCTGGATGTACTGTGGAGGTAGTCAATAAAGTGAAAGAGGGGCGGCCGCATATTGTCGATATGATCAAAAGTGATAAGATTGATCTAATTATCAATACTACAGAAGGGCGTCAGGCAATCTCTGACTCCTCGGCAATTCGCTCCAGCGCCGAACAACATCGTATTTATTACACCACCACCATGGCTGGTGGCAGTGCAGTGTGTGAAGCGTTAAGCTTTACCCGTGCGGTTGAAGGTGAAATTAAAGTGCGCAGCTTACAGTCGCTGCACAAGGAAATCAGGTAATGCAAAAAAATGCCATGACAGTAGAGGGTGAAGCTGCCTTACGAAAAGAATTAAATCATCTTATTAAAGTGGTGCGCCCAGGAATTATTGAGGCTATCGCCACCGCTCGAGAGCATGGTGATCTTAAGGAGAATGCCGAGTACCATGCTGCGCGTGAACAGCAGAGTTTTGCTGAAGGTCGTATTCAGGATGTCGAAGGCAAGCTATCAAACTCACAAATTATTGATATATCCAAGATGCCTCAGGGTGACCGTGTAATTTTCGGTTCGCTAGTAACCATCATCAATGTAGACACAGAGGAAACCGTAAGTTATCGGCTTGTGGGTGACGACGAAGCTGACGTGAAATTGGAAAAAATTTCCTACCAATCACCGATTGCACGCGCTTTAATCAGCAAAGAAATTGGTGATGTTGTCGTGGTTAAAGCACCAAGTGGTGATGTCGAATATGAAATCGGCAATGTGGTTTACAAATAAACGCAGCGTTTAAGCATTAGCCGAGAGTAAAAATACCATCAGCGCTTTTTGCGCGTGCAGGCGATTCTCGGCTTCATCCCAAACTACCGAAATATTTTCATCTTCCAATAACGCCCCAGACACCTCTTCCTCACGATGTGCAGGCAGGCAATGCATAAAGATGGCCTTATCGGCAGCATGTGCCATAAGTTCATGGTTGACCTGAAAGCCAGCAAATTTTTCCAGTCTAAGTTGTAGCTCAGCCTCTTGCCCCATAGAGGTGTAGACATCAGTGGTGACCAGGTTCGCACCGGCAACGGCTTCTCGTGGGCTGCGGGTAATCGTTACCCGGTCACCAGCCTCAGCGACTAGTTGGGCGTTGGGTTCATAGCCCTCCGGGCAGGCAACATTCAATTTAAAGTCGAGTACTATGGCGGCGTTAATCCACGAGTGACACATATTATTGCCATCACCAATCCAGGCTACTGTTTTACCTTCAATCGAACCGCGGTGTTCAGTATAGGTTTGAATATCGGCCAGTAGCTGGCAGGGGTGATATTGATCTGTGAGAGCGTTAATTACAGGCACTTTTGAATATTGAGCAAAACGTTCGATGATGTCGTGACCAAAGGTTCTAATCATCACTATATCAACCATGCGAGATATTACGCGGGCAGAATCTTCAATTGGTTCGCCGCGCCCCAATTGGGAATCATTGGGGGACAGAAATAAAGCGTCGCCGCCTAACTGGGCCATGCCAGCTTCAAATGAAACTCTGGTTCGGGTCGATGACTTTTCGAAAATCATACCCAGCACTTTGCCATTAAAAATCTTCTCTTGGCGATCTTCGCGGCGTGCAGCTTTCATCTCAATAGCCAGCTTTATAATGTGATTAAATTCGTCAGCGGTCAGATCGCGTAGAGTAAGAAAATGTCTAATAGCCATAAATTAGTCCTTATTGAAGACTTTAATCAGAGGTGCCAAAATAGTGACCACCTGATCTGCTTCATCATCAGTCATAATGAATGGCGGCAACAAGCGGATAACTGACTCAGCAGTAACGTTAATTATAAGGCCTTTAGACATAGCCATGCCAAACAGTGATTTACAGGGTCTATTCAGTTCAATACCAATCATACAGCCAAGACCGCGAATATCTTTAACGTGCTCTACACCAGCAAGTTCAGTGCGAAGCCCCGACATAATACGCGCTCCCAGAAGGGTAGCCCGATCGAGCAACCCTTCAACTTGGATCGTATTAATGGTGGCTAGCGCTGCCGCACAGGCTAGTGGATTTCCGCCAAAAGTGGAGCCGTGATTACCGGGCTGTAACAGATCAGTTGCCTTTCCTGATGCTAAGCAGGCACCGATAGGGATACCATTTCCTAAACCTTTTGAGGTCGTGACAACATCTGGGATAATTCCGCTATGCTGATAGCAAAAATAGTTACCAGTTCTACCATTGCCAGTTTGGACTTCATCCAGCATTAGTAACCAGTCTTTTTCATCACAGAACTGACGTAATCTACCTAGGTAATCATCAGAGGCAATACGTACACCGCCTTCACCTTGAATAGGTTCGACAAGAATCGCGCAAATATTGGGATTGTTGTCAGCAATTTTACTAAGGCACTCAATATCATTAAAAGGCGCACGGACAAATCCACTGACTAAGGGTTCAAATCCAGCCTGTACTCGGCGACTACCTGAGGCGCTTAAAGTGGCCAGCGTACGGCCATGAAAAGCATTATCCATCACTAATACGGAGGGCAATTTCAGGCCCTTTTTGTTACCGAAAAGACGAGCCATCTTGATCGCGGCTTCATTTGCCTCGGCTCCGGAATTGCCAAAAAAGACCTTACTCATACCCGACATAGCGCAGAGATTTTTAGCGAGCTCTTCTTGATTTGGAATGGCGAAAAAGTTTGAACAATGGGTTAACACAGCAGCTTGTTCGGCAACTGCTTTGGCAACGGATGGGTGTGAATGGCCAAGTCCGCAAACGGCGATGCCAGAAAGAGCATCAAGATATTTTTTACCTTTTTCATCCCATAGCCAAGCTCCCTCACCTTTAATAAGGGTAGCGGCTCTGGCTCCATATGTATTCATTAATGCGGGCGTTGCCATGGGCTACTTTAGTCTTCCTGTTTGTTACTGGAATAAAAAAAGGCAGCTGCGCTGCCCCTTTTTCTTGGTAGCAAATGATAGCTTGCTTTGTTGAGACTGGCAACTGCCACGCAATTTAGCTTTAAGGGGCTGTTTGTTACTAAGGTGAGCGATACAGGATTAAGAACTATTTATTTTGAACATTAGATTTAAAATAAATAGGTTCAATAGTGTTACCTGGGGTTGAAAAGGTTTAAAATATCCTATCCACAGGCAATCACTAATATAGGCAAGACGTAATGGATATAATGGAAACTATTCGCGACCAAGTAGAAAATAACTCAGTACTTCTTTATATGAAAGGCTCTCCTAATCAGCCTCAGTGTGGGTTTTCTGCTCGAACAGTAGAGGCTCTGATGTCCTGCGGACATCGTTTCGCCTATGTAGATATCTTATCCAATCCAGAGATACGCACCAATTTACCACTCTATGGGAATTGGCCGACCTTTCCGCAGTTATGGGTTGGTGGAGAGTTGATCGGTGGGTGTGACATCATCACTGAGATGAGTGAAAAAGGTGAGTTAAAGTCAGTTATTGATGAGGCTATGGGGGATGAGGGAAGCACGCAAGAATAAAGCTTTCGGGTCCTTCCAGCTGTTATGTTCTAGGCTACTTTTGAAAGGGTATAACAACTGCACTGTCTTAGGGTTCCATATTAAGCTTTAACTAGAACTTCGAAGGCTTTTCCATGGACGTTTTATATCCTCTCTTTTTACTGAAAAATTGCCGGTTTCACGATCTTTTAGATAGTGGTCTAGACAAAGTTCTATCACCGGAAACGCAAGTTCACCCCAGGGTATTTCAGCTTCACTAAATAGTTCGACCTCAGATGATTCAGAACTGGGCCCGAATATAGGCTCCGCCAGTTCAGCGCGATAGAAAACATACAATTGATTAATCTGGGGAATATCGAACATGCCATATAACACAGGATTTATAACTGTTGCATTGGCCTCTTCCGTACATTCTCGAATTGCGCCGTCTAGGCTCGATTCGCCATTCTCTAAAAAGCCTGCGGGGAGTGCCCAGTATCCAATTCGAGGTTCGATTGACCGTTTACACAGCAAAATCTTACTTTGGAAGATCGGTAATATTCCTGCTATCACGCGAGGATTCTGGTAATGAATAGCTTCACAAGACTCACATACATAGCGCAGACGATTGTCGCCTTCGGGTATTTTTTGGATCACGGCCATACTGCAATTAGAACAAAAATTCATGAAATACTCAGAAATATAGTTTGACTGCGTATAATGCCCAAATGCTTACCTCTATTGCAAACAAGTTAGTCAAATTTCCATTAAAAAAGTTGGAACCTAAACCCAATAAAACCAAAACAACGGCTGCTGTTTTGGTTATTTTACATGGCGATATCGATAACCCTCAAGTGGTCTTGACGCAAAGGGCATTGCATTTAAATAGCCATAGTGGTGAGGTTGCGTTTCCTGGGGGCATGTGGGATAAAGCTGATAGCGACCTGTTGCAGACAGCATTACGTGAGGCCTATGAAGAGGTTGGGCTAGAGGCCGACTCAGTCCAGCCTGTGGCAACCTTACCCTCGGCTTCACCAAAACGTCGAGATGTTCATGTAACGCCTTATGTCGCTATCGCTAAGGAGAGTTTAAATCTGACTCCAGACCCCAGTGAGATTGCGGCCATTTTTGATGCGCCGTTAAGGTTATTTATGGATATCACCCAGTACCAGTATTTCGACATGAAAGTAGATAACGCTGATGGCGGATCTGTAATACGTTTTCCCTTTATTCAGCATGAGAGCTACAAGATTTGGGGCTTCACCTTAAAAGTGATTACAGATATGCTTAACGACACCTTAGGTGCGGGAATTGAGTTAGATTATCCGACCTTTGAAAAAATAGATGAATTACGAAAGAGAGAAAAATAATGATTTACCGCATAGGTGAAGATACGCCAGATATTCATGAAACAGCATTTGTAGCGGAAAGCGCCGATGTTATGGGTAAGGTTATTTTAAAAGAACAGTCCAGTGTATGGTTTAACGCTGTAATCAGAGGCGATTGTGACTATATCGAAGTAGGTAAACGCAGCAATATTCAGGATGGTGCTGTGTTGCACGCTGACCCGGGTCAGCCATTGAAAATCGGGGAAGATGTCACCGTCGGCCACCAAGCTATGGTTCATTGTAAAGAAATAGGAGATCGAACTCTCATTGGCATCCAGGCTGTTATTCTTGATGGAGCCGTGGTGGGTAGTGACTGTTTGATAGCGGCAAACGCCTTGGTCAAGGCGGGTGCGGTTATTCCCAACGGCTCTATGGTGGTTGGTTCACCAGGTAAAATAATTCGCCAAACCGACGAAAACATGTGTGCACTTATGCTTGCTGGAGCGCAGGTATATGTGCAAAAAGCTAAGCATATGAGCGCTGATTTGGTAAAGGTTGAGCGCGGATGACAGAGTCAGCTGTCGTCTCTCCGTGCGTGTCTATCTGCGCACTTAACGACGACGATATTTGCACCGGTTGCTTTAGAACAAGTGCGGAGATTCGTGGCTGGAGCTATCTAGGTACCGAACAAAAAAAGTATGTCTTATTGTTGTGTAATGAGCGTCGCGGCAAAAAACAATCAGTTTAATCCTCAGGCTCTTTTTTTAGATGCATACGAGTAACTCTGATCTTCTTAACCATGGTGCCATTGATTTGTTCGGTTTCAAATCGATAACCCTCGACCAAAAAGCTGACATTGCCATCAGGAATACTTTCTAGTTGCTCCAAGGCTAAACCATTTAGTGTTTTCGGCCCATCGGTAGGTAGAGTCCAGCCAGTGGCTTTGTTGATTTCTCGAATGGTCGCGGCACCATTAATTTCATAACTTCCGTCGCTTCTAGCAACAACCTCTTCCACCTCATCGGCGGTATTAGTGGTGAAATCACCGACGATTTCTTCAAGAATATCTTCAAGGGTTACCAGTCCCTGCACTTCGCCATATTCGTCTACGACTACGGCAAATCGATTCTTGGTTTGTCTGAAATTAAGTAGTTGCTTGGTCAGAGTCGTACTTTCGGGAATAAAGTAAGCTTCCTCAGAAAAACGTTTAATGGCGTCGTGGGTTACATCTTTTGACCGCAAAAGGTGATTAGCTTTTCGGACATGGAAAATACCAATTATATTATTAATGTCACCTTCATAGATGGGCTGGCGCGTGTATTCTGAGTCAAGGATTGAACTCATAAGATCATCGATATTTTCTTCTAGGTCTAAACCCTTGACTTCGTTGCGAGGAATCATAATATCTTCGACAGTGACATTTTCTAGATCTAGGATTCCTCTTAGCATCTCCTGGTGGCTACCTGACAATTTATGGCCTGAGATATCGACTAATGACTTGAGTTCCTCTGAGTCCAGTCCGTCATCACGATCCTTATTCGGGTCGAAGCCCAATAGTGACACCATCCCATTAGTTAGAGTATTTACTATCCAAACAAGAGGGGAGAATAACTGTAGAAGAGGCTTAAGAATGTGACTTGCTTTAAACGCAAACCATTCAGGATTCTGTGCAGCGATAGTTTTTGGAGTAACTTCCGAGAAAACCAGGACTAAGATAGTCAAGGACGCCGTTGCCACCCATGGAGCTGCCGCTTCACCAACATAAATCATAGCTAACATGTTAGCTATGATCGCAGCGAGAATATTTACTGAATTATTACCGATTAATATCAGGCCAATCAGTTTGTCTGGCTTAGCCAGCAGCTTTGCCGCTCTACGGGCACCTGCGCTTTTTTTTCGTTGATGTCTAAGTCTATAGCGATTGAGAGACATCATTCCAGTTTCTGATCCGGAAAAAAAAGCCGATATAAGTAGTAGAATTACAAGTGCTGCCCACAAGGCCAGGGGGTGTGAACCGTCCAAGTATTGGTATCCATTAACATTAGAGTCGGTTATGTTGAATTACTTTGTTAGTTTTGGCAACTGGCTTTTGATATAGATTAGCCGTTAAGGTCAAATTAAGATGAACTCTAATACTATCTTACTGCCGATATAGCCCATCAAAATTGCAACAAAACCAACCAAACTCCAGCTGATAGCCTTATTCCCACGCCAGCCTCGATTATGACGGCCCCACAATAAAACAGCGTATACACTCCAGGCGACCAAGCTTAAGGTGACTTTGTGGATAAGCTTTTGGTCAAATAGGTCTTCGTAGTATAGAAAGCCACTGATAAGAGACAGGCTTAGAAAAATTTGCCCCGTCCAAATAAGATCAAATAAAAATTTTTCCATAGTTTGCAGCGGCGGAAACGCTCGCATAAGAAAATTTTGCTGTTTATGCTTTAGTTGCCAATTTTGATGGCCGGTGAGGATGGCTTGCAGAGCTGCGATAGCTAGCAAGCTGTAGGCTAATATAGATATTAATATGTGCCCTTGAATATAGGGTGATATAACCTCTGCTACCTTAGTGCTTGGCGTAGACAGGGCTGCGACTAGACTAATCGCAGAAATTGGAAATAACAATAAGTACATAGTGTGAAGGGCTTTGTTCTGGCCGCTAATAAACACTACCAAATTAATCACCAAGAAAATTAATGCGACGATTTTCAATAAACTTAAATCTAGGCCGTCAGCAATAAATAGTAAGCGTGAGATAGAGAAGCCATGCATTGCTATGGCTGTGGCAGCCATTATTTTCAACAGCGACGGATTAAAATTTGGACTTTTGAGCAGCTGCCTTAAGAGGTAGATAAATCCCCCCAAATAAATTACTACTGCGGTAAAGCCACTGGCTGATGCAAGCATGGTTAGAATTCGCAAAAAATATTGCTAGAGTGTGGCATATTCGACGCATAGGGTGAAGGGCGGCGGGTAATTATTGCTATAATATATATCTAAGAGGAATCGTTAAGGAAAATTTGTATGGCCATGTTTGAAAATTTAAGTGATCGTCTCTCCCAAAGTTTAAAAAAGATATCGGGTAAGGCTAGTCTTAGCGAAAAAAATATACAAGAAACCTTGCGTGAAGTTCGTATGGCTCTTTTGGAGGCAGACGTTGCGCTGCCTGTGGTTAAAGATTTTGTGGGGCATGTAAAAGATAGAGCTCTAGGGCAAGAAGTTAATAGCAGCCTTAACCCTGGGCAGCAATTTCTAAAAATTGTCCAAAATGAACTTGAAAGTGTCATGGGAGAGAGTAATGAGTCCCTTGATTTAGCCGCCCAACCACCTGCAGTGATCTTACTGGCAGGTTTGCAGGGCGCGGGTAAAACAACATCGGTCGCCAAGCTGTCTCGCTATTTAAAAGAACGAGAGAATAAAAAAGTCATGGTGGTTTCTGCAGATGTTTATCGTCCT
>Ga0209035_10001216_pt1 | contig 10494 bp, 8 predicted proteins | sample MarorgKNORR_S2LV_6_FD_188220 | JGI IMG/M metagenome (GOLD analysis project Ga0209035, IMG submission 188220) | Marine microbial communities from the Southern Atlantic Ocean, analyzing organic carbon cycling - AAIW_A/KNORR_S2/LV (SPAdes) (version 2) | ecosystem: Environmental > Aquatic > Marine >...
CGATAGTTTGAGCTAATTTACCACATTTACCACACTCACTAGCAACACCTAGTTTGGTACGCACATCCGTCAAACTGCTCGCACCACCACGACAAACATCGCGAATCTGGTGATCAGTAATTTGTCTGCAAATACATACGTACATAACGTGTCCTCAAACTAAGTGTACAATGTAAATGATAATGAGAATGATTGTCAACTAGATTTAGATCTGCTACTTTAATATATCAATCAGCATCTTGAATTTTTCTTCGAAGTTGTTTATAAGTGTTTGTTTTAAATACTTTTTGGCGTAATAATGGCTCAATCTATCCTTTCCAATGCATCTAGCGGAGATCGCTGTGTTGTTGTAGAAATAGCATCGGAACCTCCAGAATTAAAGAGTCGGCTTTACGCTCTCGGTATTATTCCTGGCTCATCTTTAGAAATACTCCGATTCGCACCCCTCGGAGACCCAATGCAAGTGAAAATTGGTGGTAGCTTCGTGAGTATTCGCCGAACTGAAGCCAACATTATCACCGTGGAAAAACAGTAAATTTATGCAACACATCGCACTCATTGGCAATCCTAACTGTGGCAAAACAACGCTATTTAATATTTTAACTGGTGCGAGGCAAAAAGTTGGAAATTGGCCTGGCGTGACAGTGGAGAAAAAATTCGGTTTTTTTGAGATAGACGATCAGCCCTGTGAATTGGTCGACCTTCCTGGAATTTATTCTTTAGAACAAGATTTTCAAGGAATCGATGAGCAGATTGCCCAGGATTATCTTGAAGAAAGTGACATTACCTTGATCGTCAATATTGTGGATGCCAGCAACCTCGAAAGAAGTCTAGTCCTTACCCAGCAATTACTAGAAAAAAACATCCCATTGGTCATTGTCCTTAATATGTTAGATGTGGCAGAACAGCAGGGAATAAGTATTACACCAAACACATTGGCTAAGCAGTTATCAGTGCCTGTAATAGCAATGGTGGCCTCCAGAAAAAAAGGTGTTAATCATCTGCTTGAGAATCTGCAGGTGATTATTTCCAAGCCTCATTCTGCCGGACTTACAGTGAAACCTGACGTCGCTGAAGACAACGACGATCGAATACTGCGGCGATACCACAAATCTAAACAACTGGTGAATGGCGTGATGGAGATATCCCCTACTCATCACAGCTTGTCAGAGAGTATCGATAATATTCTGCTAAATCGCTGGCTCGGCGTTCCGTTTTTTCTCTTCATGATTTACCTAATGTTTACGGTAGCAGTAAACCTTGGAGCAGTGTTCATCGATTTCTTTGATATTCTGTTTGACGCTGTGTTGGTCGAAGGAACTACCTGGATATTGGAATCAATATCGACTCCGGATGTTTTTATCACTCTACTGGCACAGGGTGTAGGTGGCGGCATAACGTTGGTGGCAACATTTATTCCAGTGATTGGATTTCTCTATCTTTGTTTGTCTATACTTGAAGATTCCGGTTATATGTCTCGAGCTGCATTTGTAATAGATCGACTTATGGGCGGTATCGGCCTGCCAGGAAATGCCTTTGTTCCTCTCATCGTTGGTTTTGGTTGCAATGTCCCAGCCGTAATGGCTGCCCGCAGCCTAAATCGTGACAGCGATAGACTACTGACAATTTCTATGGCCCCCTTTATGAGTTGCGGTGCTCGCTTAACAGTTTATGCCCTGTTCGCTGCAGCATTTTTCCAAGAAAATGGTCAGAACATCGTATTTGGTCTTTATTTGCTGGGGATTGCTCTTGCTGTTTTTACCGGCTGGATATTTCGCAAGCAACTATTTACTGATGAAATAACACCCTCCTTTCAAGAAATGCCCGCCTATCATGTCCCCGTCGTTCGGAACATTTTGCTAACAACGTGGTTTCGACTTAAAGGTTTTATTTTTAGAGCAGGTAAAACCATTGTCGGTGTTGTTATCGTTTTGAGCTTTTTAAACTCACTAAGTACGGATTTCAAATTCGGTAACGAGGATTCTGAGAATTCAGTTCTAAGTGTCATTGGAAAATCTATAACTCCCGCCTTCTCACCGCTCGGATTAGAAGAAGAAAATTGGCCAGCCACAGTTGGTCTCTTTACCGGAATGTTCGCTAAGGAAGCAATAGTAGGAACTTTGGATGCACTTTATAGCGAGCCTGCCGGCTCACCCGACGACGGGAGTCCACCGGACCTTATCGCCGCGGCCGGAGAAGCATTTAAATCCATTGGTAGCGAGCTCTCCGCTCTTAGCGGAAGTTTGACTGACCCTCTTGGTATTTCTATTGGCGATGTTAGTGACGTCGAAGCTGTTGCAGAAGATCAAGAAGTGGAAACCAGCACTCTAACCAACATGGCATCATTATTTTCCGGCCCTTTTGCCGCCTTTTGTTATCTCGTATTTGTCTTACTTTACGCACCTTGTGTAGCCGTTTTAGGTGCAGTGAACAAAGAAGCTGGTTGGCGCTGGACTATGCTCATCTTCAGTTGGTGCACGGGCCTAGCTTACATAACTGCGACAGTTATTTATCAAATTGGCACTTTCCTCGTAAACCCCTTATTCTCGTCTATCTGGATTTTTTCCATGTTATCGATTCTATTCATGTTCATCGCGAATCTGAAAAAGCTCTCGAGTAAAATGGTACCCAAGAATAGAATCCAAGCTATTCAACTGTAGCGGGAGCACTGCATTGCTGGAATCTCATCAATCGGTAATTAAATTTCCGACCCATAAGCTATTCTTATTTGCTTTCGTCATTATCCTCTGCACCAAACTATTTCTAGCAAGTATATTGGACCTCTATAGCGATGAAGTATTCTACTGGCAAGCTTCTACCTTTCCCGCCTTAGCGTATAGTGATCTTCCGTTCATGACCGCACTTCTTATTGGGGCAGGGTCATTAATCGAAAATGGTAGTGCTCTTGCAGCGCGCTCCTTATTTCTAATTTTAGGCAGCTGCATTCCGGTTTTAGTATACTGGTTAGCAAAACCAATAACAGACAAACAACAAGCGCTGGAGTCGGCTGCAATTTCTCTCTGTTTGCCTCTCGGTGCTTTTTTAGGCCTCCTGGCAGTGCCAGATGTCCCTTTACTTTTTTTTGGTTTATTTTCACTTGGTTGCTTTGAGCGCGCATTAAGAACTAATGACTTCAGATACTGGTGCAGTACTGGGCTCTTGGTAGCTCTTGGCCTGAGCACACACTATCGCTTCTTTCTGTACCCCTTAGCAGCAATTATATTTTTAAGCCTCTCACCTATTACGCGACAGTATTGGGCTAACTCGCGGCTTTGGGTCAGCATAGCTATCGCCAGCGTCGGACTAGTCCCGATCATATGGTTCAATCTTGCCAATGAGCTGAGTAGCGCCAATTTTTATTTTGTTGATAGACATCCATGGGAATTTCAAGCCAGCGGCCTACTGCATCTGTTTAAGCAAGCGGGTTTGGTCACCCCACCGCTTTATGCAGTATTAGCCTTCACTGCATGGAAGCTTTGGCAATCAGCTAAAGAAGGTAATCAGGCAGCTACTTTATTGCTGTGTTTCGCTTTAACTAATCTCACCGTCTATCTCGTATTGGCTCCCTGGACAGATGCCACCAGCACATCAATCCACTGGCCACTACCAGGATACTTCCCACTCTTGGTTTTTGTGCCCTCAGCTCTTAGGGATTTATACGAACTAATAGCTAAACGCTGGAAACCCATTACTGCAGAATATCTCATTTGCAGCATCTTAGGTTTGGGTTTCACTGGCAGCCTAATTGCCTTAGCTGGCGTCGGTTCCCAAGCATTTCAATATCAATTACAACCTCTAGTTGGCGCAGGAGTGCTGTCAAATAAAATGGCTGGCTGGGAAGAATTTTCTGAATTTACCGAAAAGTTGCTTGCTGAGAAAATGCCATCTAGATTTTCTATCTTAGTCAGTGACAACTACTATACGTCGGCACAATTAGAGTTTAATGGACTCACTGCAAACGCACTCACCCTGGATAGAGACAAGGCAGTACGTGACGGCCGAATCGCTCAATACCAACTATGGGGAAAAGATGAATCCGGTCTGCTGGATTTCATTGGTAGACCATTAATGTTTATTACAGAAGATTCCACACTAACCGTCCTTGATAAACATTCTGTATTAAACAGTATCTGCAAGCATGTGGACAGTATCGAATTAGTTGACGAGCTATCACTCTTCAATGGCGACAAAACATTTAGCTTTTTCATAGCTAATCGCGTCGTCGATAGAACGAGTGATCCTGACTATCGATCTTCCCCTTGCCCCTACCCACCGAGAGCTTGGATCGACCTGCCAATAGAAGGTGAATCCGTTCAGAATGATCTACTTATTACCGGCTGGGCATTTAACGAAGATTTGGGTATAGACGAAATCGAGCTAGTCATCGATCAGAATCCCATAGTCACGCTTAACTACGGAATTGCTCGCAGCGACGTAGTCAAAGAAATCGGCGTGAAATCAGATCCCAACGCCCCAAACATAGGCTTTGACTATGTCTTGGACTCACGCTCGATTGAAAATGGTACCCATGATATCGAAATTAAGATTATTGATTCTCTGGGTAATGCTACAAGTTATGGCAAGCGTCAGATCAGAGTGAATAATTAATGGCGATTAAACGATAGTTAAAATATTTTAGTCAGGAGCTAGCATTTCAACTGCTATCTTCCATTCAGAGCTATTAGTAAACCGCCAGAGCCGAAGATAACTCGTCTGAAACATTTGATTTGCTTCGTCACCGCTAGTAGCCATGGTGCCATAGGTATAACCCATCTCTTTTGATGTCGATAAATAACCACCAACATAGCTTAGGGTAATCGGATTTGTTGTAAATAGCTGGCTATCCAAGTAAGCACCGTACACCGAGCTAGCTGCTTCGGCGCCAACTGCTGGAGCCATGCCTGGCAAGTAGACTCTGGCATTCTCCAGTCCATATCTGAGTAATGCCCGTTGCCCTCCACGAAAATTAATCGACAAACCAAAGAGATTGTCGGCATCAATTAGATCCTGCAAAGTTTGAGCTGCATCGCTCACGACTGCCGCTTCGGCAGTTTCTTCTATTACCGGCCGCGTATCCTCGAAATTGGGCTCTACTTCTAAACTCAAAACTCCTGGGATAGTTACTACGATATCTGCCATTAACTGCCAGTTTACTTCCTGCTTGCGCCAAATCGAAACAAGATGGCCCCACGTATCGTCCGGGTTATCCTCATCTCCTATAACAACCAGAGGTCCTGCAGAAAGACCCAAGTCACCATCTCTAGATACATCTACATAATGTGCCTTCCAGCTAATTTCGGGTCCTTGAAAATTATCTATAGAATAAATGTCCTGGGCATCTTTCGGCCCGCCTGTACGAAATACCACAGAACCCTCGCCGAGAAATTCGCGAAATGCTGAAGCACGACCCACCCGAGAAGCGCTATCGGAGAAAGACTGATCTCTCGCTACCAACTCAAACCAGTATTGTTGCTGGCTTCGCTCCTGGGCATTTACAGAGAAAAATGTGCTTAGAACTATCCAGGCCAGGAGATTTTTGTTGAGATTAGGCAATTGATTAACCATGGTGCTCTTATAGCAATTATTCGACTAGGGGAATACTAGCTGCATTCTCGTATCATATATAGAAGGAAATAAATATTTCCCTGTGCTTGACCAACTACCCCACTGATAATTGTACTAAAACTAAGCCTCCACTTAGAATATTTTGGAACTTTTGAACCGATAGAATTCCACTTTCTATCGAGGTGACGAATTCACTCTATAATCGAAGAAACTGGTGCCTTCTCAAGGCAGTCAATTTGAATTCAAACTACTGAGTCTGGCTTATGATTTAAACGCACGTTAATCTATTCCATTTGTTGAGTATGATTGGACTTGCCAGCGCCATGAGTTTTACCCAAGAAAAACAGATTCCGCGAAATAAGGACTCAGTCTGTGTAACTGAGCAAGTCAAATATTCTTATAAGATTCTAACAATGGATGAAGTTTCAGCCCATAATTTCGCTATAAATTCTATTCCCCCCGGATCGCGCACTATTCCACATAGCTATTACTAACTCCGCCTACTGTAGTCGATTTAAGCTAAATTGGCCTGACATTGGACCGCGTGCCGCTAAAATTCTGGAATTTGATTCTCCCAAGCGAGTAATCGGGTTTGCCCATGACCGGATAAAACTTTTTAATATCAATCTCGGCGGCAACTACTCGAAGTACATACTTGGTACCAAGCTAAGTTAGCGCGAACTAAAACCTTATAGATTTCTTATTCACCAGTTAATAATAGCCAACTGACTTAAAACTCTCGGTCTTGAATCCCTGCTGTGAGGCCTTATAATCAGGCTTCCTCAATCTACGTCGGTATAAATCAATGACTGATGAACTCTGGCAGCAACTTAGACGCGATGCAGAACAAGTAATTAAGCAAGAGCCTTTACTAGCTAGTTACGTCTATGCCTGTATTTTAAATCATGACAGTCTCGCCTCTGCATTGAGTTTCATTCTTGCGAATAAACTTTCTGACGATGTTATGCCTGTAGTAACAGTGCGGGAGTTATTCGACAGTGCATTTGAATCATCTCCAGAAATTATTGAATTTGCCGTATGCGATATTAAAGCAGTATACGACAGAGACGCAGCAATTTGTTCTTACCTGCCAGTCATTCTCTACCTAAAAGGTTTTCAGTCTATTCAAGTACACCGGCTAGCTCACTACTTATGGAAAAATAGCAGACAGGAACTTGCACTTTTTATTCAGAGTCGTAATTCAGAAGTATTCTCGGTGGATATCCATCCAGGTTGCATGATGGGCAGAGGCATTATGTTCGACCATGCAACTGGTATTGTAATTGGAGAAACTTCTGTAATTGAAGACAACGTTTCCATTTTGCAACAAGTGACACTTGGTGGAACTGGTAATGAGCAAGGTGATCGCCACCCGAAAATTAAATCGGGAGTACTAATATCAGCAGGCGCAAAGGTGCTGGGAAATATCGTCGTTGGAGAAGGAGCCAAAGTTGGTGCTGGCAGTGTTGTGCTTAATAATGTGGATCCACATACTACAGTCGTAGGAGTTCCAGCCCGCTTAGTTGGTAAGCCTCATTCCGATAGGCCAGCAGAGACGATGGAACAAAATGTGTTTGATGATGAGTCTTAAAGATAGCTAACTCTCTACTACTCAGAAATTGCACTCCAAGCCTGTTACTTCCGTTCGCTTTTATTTAGATAAGTTTTGTGCACTTTTTTCTGATCATCTAGTTAATTTTGTTAAGCTTGTAATAATAGATCAACTAAAAACTTGCTCTCATTATCTATTGAGGAAAAATTATGCTTGTAAAAATTACGCTTGAACAAATATTTTTCTCCTTGGCGCTAATCTTAATGGTGGTCTTCAACATCCAGGTTAATGCCCAAGAGAAAATCTTAAGCGAGGAGAACCGTGCTCGGCTTCAGGAACTTATTGACAGCCCTAATCGTCCCGGCGCGCTGAGAGCAAGAAACCGATATCGGAATCCGCTGCCTACTTTAGACTTCTTCGACATAAGACCAGAACTCACAGTAGTCGAGGTATGGCCAGGAGGGCAAGGTGGCTGGTATCGAAGTATTCTTGAACCATATATCGCAGGCAATGGCGACTATATACCTCTCCAAGCCGATGCAGATGAATCACCGTTTGTCGGAGTCGTAGCCAATGAAAGAGCAGATCGAGTTCTGGTTTTTCGCGCTCATGGATTTATGATCTACAATTTTCCAGCCCAGGCATATTATGATTCAATCTATAAAATATTGAAGTCCGGCGGCCTATTTGGGATAGTTGATCATCGCGGTAATGAAGCAATACCTCAAGACCCTGCAGGGGAGAACGGCTATGTAAATCAATCCCATGTACAGATGTTAGCTGAAAATGCTGGTTTCGAATTGTTGGAAAGCACGGAGATAAACTCCAACTTATTAGACACCAAGGAATATCCAGCTGGGGTTTATTCATTACCACCAACTCTAAGGGGGTCGAGACTAAACCGAGGGTTGCGCGCAGAGATGAGAGCAATTGGTGAAAGTGACCGAATGACACTAAAATTCATCAAACCTTGAGATAGTAAATAACTATCAGAAAAATAGTCTAACCAATAATCAAGAAAGGTTGCGGAGTTAAAAGTTTAAAATCTAATTGTGACTTTTAGATGGACTTACTTGCTAGGGTTTATCCTGCGAACTGAATCAATATCCCAGCTGCCACTGCAGATCCGATTACGCCCGCAACATTCGGGCCCATCGCATGCATTAACAAGAAATTATTCGGGTTAGCTTCAAGTCCAACTTTATTCGCCACTCGTGCCGCCATGGGCACGGCTGAAACTCCTGCGGCACCAATTAAAGGATTGATCTTCTGTTTGGAAAATACATTCATCAGTTTAGCCATAAGCACACCTGCTGCTGTGCCAATGGAAAAGGCAACCATACCTAAAGCCAATATGCCCAGTGTGCTCGAAACGAGAAATTGATCAGCACCTAGTTTCGATCCAACTGAAAGGCCCAGCAGAATAGTTACAATATTTATCAAAGAATTTTGCGCAGTATCGGAAAGACGATCAACTACCCCGCACTCTTTCATTAAATTGCCAAAGCAAAACATTCCAAGCAACGGTGCGGCACTCGGTACAACTAATGCAACCAAGATAAGCAATACCAATGGGAAAAGAATTTTCTCAGTTATCGAGACGTCTCTCAACTGAGTCATAGCAATCTCGCGCTCATCCTGGGATGTAAGGGCACGCATAATTGGTGGCTGTATAAGAGGAACCAAGGCCATGTAAGAATATGCCGCCACAGCAATCGCACCCAGCAGTTCAGGTGCGAGAATACCAGAAACATAAATCGCTGTTGGTCCATCAGCGCCACCAATGATACCAATTGCCGCTGCTTGTTGGATGGTGAAATCGAAGATGCCGATATCTGTAAGGAACAGCGCACCTAGCAGAGTAGAAAAAATACCAACTTGCGCCGCTGCACCTAACAATAGCGTTTTTGGATTTGCCAACAACGGACCAAAATCAGTCATCGCTCCGACACCCATAAATATCAGAAGTGGGAACACACCTGTTTCCAAACCCATTACATAGAATTGATGCAAAATACCGTCACCAACTGCTATGTCGACGCCGGGGATATTTGAGAGAATTCCACCGAAGCCGATAGGAATGAGTAGTAGCGGCTCAAATCCTTTTTTAATTGCTAAATACAACAGCATCAGCCCAATAAGGATCATTACAAATTGGGTAAACTCTATCTGGTAAATACCTGTGGATTGCCACAGTTCCTGCAGACGACTCATTAAATGCGCTCTTCCATTATATCGAAGCTATTAACTTTCTTGATTTTTTCTAACCCAGAGACAACAAGCTATCGCCAACTTTCACGGCATCACCAGCTGCAACATTAATGGCTATAACGGTACCAAACGCAGGTGAGCGAATTTCAGTTTCCATTTTCATTGCCTCAAGCACAAGAATAACGTCACCCTCCGCGACTTGATCACCAATGGCTACCGTGACTCTGAATACATTTCCTGCTAATGGAGCTGGTACTGCTGTTCCACCACCAGCCAGTACAGGGCTACTTGTTGCCACATTCGCAGTAGGAGCCGGTGCTTGGAGTTGAGAAATATCACCGCCTTCTGTGACCTTCACTACATAGGCAGAACCTTCTAGCTCAACCGTATAGACACCAGGCTCCTGAATTGGCGCGCTAAGCGTTACCGACTCATTTGTTGGCATAGGCTCAAATGCATCGGGGTTATTCCGATTTTTAAGAAATTTTAACCCTGCTTGAGGGAATAATGCATAAGTAAGGGTGTCATCCACTTCATTCGCTAGAGTTATCTCTTCTTCTTTCGCAACTTTTAACAATTCAGTTCTTTGAGTCTCGAATTCAGCATCAAGTAAATCCGCAGGCCGGCAGGTAATCGCTTCTGCACCAGCAAGGACTTTCGCTTGGAGTTCTGCATTCATCGGCGCTGGTGTTGCTCCATATTCACCTTTCAGCACACCTTGTGTTTCTTTAGTGATAGTTTTGTAGCGCTCTCCAACCAATACATTTAGTACAGCCTGAGTACCTACGATTTGGGATGTTGGAGTTACCAGAGGAATATAACCAAGATCTTTTCTTACTTTCGGTATTTCCTCTAATACTTCATCCATTTTATCTGTGGCGTTTTGCTCACGTAGTTGGTTTTCTAAATTCGTCAGCATGCCACCTGGTACTTGTGCAACAAGAATTCGAGAATCAATGCCCCTCAAAGACCCTTCAAATTTGGCGTATTTCTTTCGAATCACACGAAAATAGTTAGCAATATCTTCCAATAATTCAATATCTAGACCTGTACTACGATCCGTAGCATCCAGCATGGAAACAAGAGATTCCGTGGGTGAATGCCCGTAAGTCATACTCATTGAAGAAATAGCTGTGTCAACATTATCAATGCCTGCTTCCACGGCT
>Ga0209035_10001217_pt1 | contig 10494 bp, 9 predicted proteins | sample MarorgKNORR_S2LV_6_FD_188220 | JGI IMG/M metagenome (GOLD analysis project Ga0209035, IMG submission 188220) | Marine microbial communities from the Southern Atlantic Ocean, analyzing organic carbon cycling - AAIW_A/KNORR_S2/LV (SPAdes) (version 2) | ecosystem: Environmental > Aquatic > Marine >...
CATTGCGGCAGAACTATTTGATTTGGAAATTATCGAAGATGATATTCAGACCATTAAAGACAATGCCACTCGATTTGTGATTGTGCAAACAGAGTCTCCAAACAATGGTACTGATCAAATCAATAAGGCGTCTATTAAGTTTGAGTTAGACCATAAAAGAGGAAGCTTGGCAGCGGTTTTAAATGTGCTGAGTGATTGCCAATTGAGTTTGACAAAAATACAATCGTTACCGATTATAGAAACCCCTTGGAAATATTCATTTTTTGTGGATGTTACTTTTGAGGCGTATAAAAATTATAAAAAAGCCATGGCTATTTTAGAGATTATGGCAGAAGAATTTAAAGTGTTGGGCGCTTATAAAAACGGAAGAATATGATAGCAGGAGCAAAAAGATTAGAAACCGTAGAAGAATACTACTTCTCTAAAAAATTACGAGAAGTAAGAAGCTTGGCATCTGCAGGAAAACCAATTATCAATATGGGAATTGGGAGTCCAGATTTGCAACCGCCAGCAGCGGTTATTGAGGCCATTCAAAACAGCCTTCAAGACAATACAGCGCATAAATATCAAAGTTACCAAGGCTTGCCAGAATTAAGAGAAGCCATTGCTACTTTTTACAAACAGAAGTTTGATGTTGAGGTAAACCCAGCAGATGAAATTTTACCCTTGATGGGAAGTAAAGAAGGTATTATGCACATTTCGTTGGCCTTTTTAAATGAAGGAGATCATGTGCTGATTCCTAATCCAGGCTATCCAACCTATACATCGGTCACCAAATTGGTAGGCGCAGAACCGGTGTTTTATAAGTTGGATGCTACCAATAATTGGCAGCCTGATTTTGAAGCATTAGAGCAAGAAGATTTAACACAGGTAAAATTAATGTGGGTCAATTACCCACACATGCCAACAGGAACCAATGCACTACAAGAGACTTTTGAAAAGTTGATTGCCTTTGGGAAAAAGCATAAAATTTTAATTGTCAATGACAATCCATATAGCTTTGTATTGAATGATACACCGCAAAGTATTTTACAGGTTAACGGTGCCAAAGAAATTGCGCTAGAACTAAATTCGTTGAGCAAAACTTTTAACATGGCAGGTTGGCGTGTTGGAATGGTGTTGGGAGCTGCTAAATTTTTAGCCCAGGTGTTGAAAGTGAAAAGCAATATGGATTCGGGCATGTTTTACGGAATTCAAAAAGGGGCTATTGAAGCCTTGCAATTGTCAGACGCATGGTTTACATCACAAAACAAACAATACACAGAACGAAGAGCATTGATTTGGAAATTGGCAGACAAACTAAATTGCAGTTATGATACAGACACCGCAGGCTTGTTTGTTTGGGCGAAAATTCCCGCAGGGAAAAAGGCTGAAGAAATGACGGATGAATTGTTGTATAACAACGATGTTTTTATAGCGCCAGGAACCATTTTTGGTTCGCAAGGAGAAGGCTATATTCGATTTTCATTATGTGTGTCAACAGAAGTGATACAAGAAGTAATCGATAGGGTTTAGGTCTTGAATCACTCGATGTGACAAAAAAAGCATACCGACCTGCAAGGTTTCCAAAACCTTGTAGGTCTAGATAAAGAAACAACGAATACCTACGAGGTTTTGGAAACCTCACAGGATAAAATAATAAAATGAACGTATTTGTAATAGGATTGGGATTAATTGGCGGAAGCATGGCACTGGATATAAAAACAGCATATCCAACTGCGGTGCTCTATGGTATAGATGCTAATGAAGACCATCTAAATGAAGCGTTGGAGTTGGGAATTATTCAGCAAAAAGCCACCTTTAGCGCATTGAAAGATGCGGCTGTTGTTATTGTTGCCATCCCTGTTGATGTGCAATTGGAAGTGCTTCCGAAGGTATTGGATGCTATTTCGGATACCACTTTGGTGTTTGATGTTGGGTCTACCAAAACACAGGTGTGTGCCGCCGTAGAAAATCATCCGAAGAGACGGAATTTTTTAGCAGCACATCCGATTGCAGGAACTGAGTTTTCGGGCCCGAAGGCAGCAATCAAGAGTCTTTTTCAAGGAAAGACAAACATCATTTGTGAGGTAGAAAAAACAGCCTTCAAATTGCAAGAAAAAGCCTTGGATATTTTTGCGAAGCTAGGCATGCGGATTCGGTATATGGATGTGCAGTCGCATGATAAGCACATTGCGTACATGTCGCATTTATCGCACATAAGTTCTTTTATGTTAGGGAAGACCGTGATTGAAAAAGAGAAAAACGAACGCGATATTTTTGATATGGCAGGCAGTGGATTTGAATCTACAGTGCGTTTGGCAAAAAGTTCGCCAGCCATGTGGACGCCTATTTTTGAACAAAATAAGGTCAACATTATTAAAACATTGGAAGAATACATCGCCAATCTTCAGCAATTTAAAGAATTGATGGAGGAAGGTGAGTTTTCGAAAATTTATTCTGAAATGGAGAATACAAATCATATAAGACGAATTTTAACCGGCATAAACTAAAAGCCAAAACAGCAGTAAGATGAAGAATACAAAAGAATTAAAAACATGGTTGGACGAACTAAATTTAGATCATCCACTAGTAGTAGCAGGGCCTTGTAGTGCAGAAACCGAAGAGCAGGTTTTAAGAATCGCACATGAATTAAAAGATTCTGATGTAAATTATTTTCGCGCAGGAATCTGGAAACCCAGAACACGTCCAGGAAATTTTGAAGGCGTAGGCGCTTTGGGCTTAAAATGGTTGCAAAAAGTAAAGGCAGAAACGGGTATGAAAACAGCCACAGAAGTTGCCAATGCTACACACGTAAAGTTGGCTTTAGAGCATGACATTGATTTGTTGTGGATTGGAGCACGATCTACTGTAAGTCCATTTATTGTACAAGAAATTGCAGATGCTTTACAAGGAACCGATAAGATTGTATTGGTGAAAAATCCTGTCAATCCAGATTTGGCACTTTGGTTGGGTGGAATTGAAAGATTGTACACGGCAGGAATTAAAAACTTGGGGGTGATTCACAGAGGTTTTTCTACCTATGAAAAAACCAACTACCGAAACATTCCAGAATGGCAAATAGCCATTGAACTGCAAAACAAGTTTCCAGACTTGCCATTAATTTGTGACCCTTCTCATATTACCGGAAAAAGAGACATGATTTTTGATGTGTCTCAAACCGCGCTAGATTTGAATTTTGATGGACTAATGATTGAGACGCATACCGATCCAGACAATGCGTGGAGTGATGCGGCACAACAAGTAACGCCTGCTTCTTTGATACAAATTATGGAAGATTTGAAAATTAGAAAGGTCACAAATACCGATGCGGCGTATAAAGATTCATTGAAAAATTTAAGAGCACAGATTACTGTTGTAGACAATCAGTTGATTGAGATGTTGGGAAAACGCATGAAGGTTGCTGATCAGATTGGCGTGCTGAAAAAAGACAAGAATGTGGCGGTATTGCAATCCAAGCGATGGAATGAGATATTAGGAAATATGATCTTAGAAGGAAGTGATAAAGGCTTGAGTGAAGAGTTTGTATTGCGGATGTTTAAGGCAATTCACCAAGAATCGATCAATCATCAAGAGAAGATTATCAATGGCTAGTTGTTGTCATGTGCTAAGAAATAAAGTAGTAAAACTTTAAATTTCAGACCTCACAGGTTTTTAAAACCCGTGAGGTCTTTTTTGTAAAATCTCAAAAATAATTAGTTACTTTGTTAGATCGTAATCAGTGAACCAATAATCTAACAATTCAGCAATCTAACTAATGACAGGAATCGTATACAAATCTACTGGAAGTTGGTATTTGGTGAAAGCTGAAGAAGGTACTTTTTATGAGTGTAGAATCAAAGGGAAATTCAGAATGGAAGACATTAAGAGCACCAATCCAATTGCTGTTGGAGATGTTGTCGATTTTGATATTGAAACCAATAATGATGTCGAAACAGGTGTCATCAATACCATTCACGATCGAAAAAATTATATCATTCGTAAATCTGTCAACCTTTCCAAGCAAACACAAATTATTGCGTCAAACATAGATCAGGTTTTTTTATTAATTACCATTGACAATCCTCCGACATTTACCAGTTTTATAGATCGTTTTTTAGTCACTGCAGAAGCCTATTCCATTACTACAATATTGGTGTTCAATAAAATTGATTCTTATCAATTAGAGCAGCGAGCAGAAGTGCTCTATTTGAAAGATATCTATGAAAAAATTGGCTATCAATGTCTTGAGGTTTCTGCGACAGAAAACAACAATGTTGCAGCTGTAAAAAAATTGATGCTTGGTAAAACAAGCATGTTTGTAGGGCATTCTGGTGTTGGGAAATCAACCTTGGTCAATGCTATAGAGCCTGCCTTAAACTTAAAGACCAACGTAATTTCTGACCAACATAAACAAGGGAAACATACCACCACTTTTGCAGAAATGTTTGACCTTAGTTTTAATGCTAAAATTATTGATACTCCTGGAATTAAAGGTTTTGGTGTTGTTGATATGGAAAAAGAAGAAGTTGATGATTACTTTCCAGAATTTTTAGCCGTTAAAAACGATTGTAAGTTCAACGACTGTTTGCATGTAGAAGAACCGAAATGTGCGGTAAAAGTAGCGGTAGAAAATGAAGAAATTTCTCCTTCTAGGTACAAGAGTTACTTGCACCTTATTGCAGGAGAAGAAGAGCATTACAGAACCGATATTTGGGAGTAATAAAATTGTTCTAATAATCCAATTATCTAACCATCTTAGTATGAAATCTGTTATTCAAAGAGTTTCAAAAGCGAGTGTTACCATTTCAGGAGAGAAAGTAGCCTCTATTCAAATGGGATTGTTAGTGCTTCTTGGTATTGCTGGAGATGACACCCAAGAGGATATAGTTTGGCTTTCAAAAAAAATCACACAGCTTCGTATTTTTAATGATGCCAATGAGGTGATGAACAATTCGTTGCTCGATATGGATGGAGATGTCATTGTGGTAAGTCAATTTACGCTACAAGCAAGTACAAAAAAAGGAAATCGTCCTAGTTATATAAAAGCCGCAAAACCAGAAATAGCCATTCCGTTGTATGCTGGTTTTGTAAAACAATTGGAAAAAGACTTGGGTAAAAAAGTACAAACTGGTCGGTTTGGTGCAGACATGAAAGTGGAACTGTTAAATGACGGCCCCGTAACAATACTCATAGATAGTAAAAATAAAATATGATCAATGCTTTTGAAATATATTTTATTTCCCTAGGAAATTAAATTATATAACCATATATTTGCACTGTATAAAAACATATATAAAATTTATAAACATGAAAAAATCATTTTTTACCATAGCATTAGTTGCTTTAGCGTTTGTTTCGTTTACAAGTTTACAACAAAATGAAGGAGTTACATTGAACGATGCACAACCTGTTTTAACAGCTGATGTTGTTGGAAATGTAAACATTGCTAGTTCTGTAATAGTATGGAAAGGTTTTAAGCCAACAGGAAGTCATAACGGGACAATTCTATTAAAAGAAGGTTCTATGAAGATCGAAAAAGGTACCTTAACAGGAGGGACGTTTGTGATTGATATGACTTCAATTAAAGATGCTGATGGAAGTAAAAGATTGGAAGGGCATTTGAGTTCTTCAGACTTTTTTGATGTAAAAAAATACCCGACGTCTACATTTGTAATTACCAGCCTAGAAGGAACGAATGAAAAATTAATAGTAACAGGAAATTTAACCCTTAAAGAGGTAACAAAAAGTATTACAATTCCTGCATCTGTTGCTGAGGTTGATGGTTTGCTTACTTTTAAAAGCGAAACTTTTAAAATAAACAGAGCAGATTTTAATGTAAAGTATGGATCTAAATCGTTTTTTGCAAATCTAAAAGACAAGTTTATCAATGACATGATGGAGGTTTCTTTTGAAGTAAAAGAAGAGAAGTAGTAGGTTAGATTAGCTTAAAAAAACACCCCAAAACATTTTTGTTTTGGGGTGTTTTTTTTTATAAAAGAATCGCCGTAGAGTTTTTGATTTCACCAATCATAAAGATACTGTGTGTGCTTCCAATGTGTTTTAGAGCAGTTAATTTGGTTAACATAAAATCTCTATAGGCTTCCATGTCTTTTACATGAATTTTTAAAATATAGTCGTAATCTCCACTTACATGAAAACACTCCGAGACTTCCTCTAGTTGTATGATTTCTCTTTCAAAGGTGGTTACATACTCTTTTGCATGTTGAATCAATTTGATATGGCAAAAAACCAAGAATGATCTATCGATCTTGTTTTTATGAATTAATGCTACATATTGTTTGATGATCTGCTCTTTTTCTAATTTTTTAATACGTTCATAAACGGCTGTTACAGATAGGTTTAATTGTAAGGATAGTTTTTTTGTGGTTTGTTTACTGTCGTTTTGCAGTAAATTGATGAGTTTTTTGTCAATGTTGTCTAATTGCATGCTGAAAATATTTCTAAAAAAATAAAGATAGTGTAGCTTTTAAAGTTTTTAAAACTAAAATAATACTCAAATATAGAAAATAAATCTATATAAATCTATTATGGTTGATTATTAGTCTATGTTTTTGTTCTTTTGCGTGATAAAATAAAAATACAATCATGAAATTTAATCCAGCAGACAACATCCAAGATTTACAATATTTCGGAGAATTTGGAGGTGTAAACCCTTCCATTTCAGATTCATCAACCTATACATTTCTATCGGCAAAAACAATGTTCGATACCTTTGAAGGAAATGCAGACGGTTGTTATTTGTACTCTCGTCATACATCACCAAGTAATTTGTATTTAGGAGAAGCGTTGGCGGCAATGGAAGGAACAGAAACTGCTAATGTTGCAGCCTCTGGAATGGGAGCCATTACACCAGTATTATTGCAACTGTGTGGTGCAGGAGATCATATTGTATCGAGTAGAACTATTTACGGAGGAACCTATGCCTTTTTAAAGAATTTCACACCTCGATTAAATATTGAAACAAGCTTTGTAGATATTACAAAGTTAGATGTTGTAGAAGCGGCAATTACAAAAAACACAAAAGTGTTGTACTGTGAATCTGTTAGTAATCCTTTATTAGAAGTTGCAGATATCAGAGGATTGGCTGCATTGGCAAAAAAGCACGATTTAAAATTGGTGGTAGACAATACATTTTCTCCACTATCAATTTCTCCAATAAAATTAGGAGCAGATGTTGTAGTGCACAGTTTGACAAAATTCATCAATGGTTCTTCGGATACTGTTGGAGGTGTGGTTTGTGGAACACAAGAATTTATAGATTCTTTAAAAAGTGTCAACGATGGAGCAAGCATGTTATTAGGTTCTACCATGGACAGTTTGCGAGCGTCATCTGTTTTAAAGAACATGAGAACCTTGCATATCAGAATGAAACAACACAGTTTAAATGCTAGTTATTTGGCAACTAAATTTGAGGCTGATGGGTTGACAACTGTTTATCCAGGATTGGAATCACATCCTTCTCATACCTTGTTCAAATCGATGTGGAATGAAGAATATGGTTTTGGAGGAATGCTAACACTTGATGTTGGATCCATAGAAAAAGCCAATGAATTGATGGAGTTGATGCAGAACAAAAACTTAGGGTATTTAGCCGTGAGTTTAGGTTTTTATAAAACCTTATTCTCTGCTCCAGGAAGCTCTACATCTTCAGAAATGTCTGAAGAAGAGCAACGAGAAATGGGTTTGTCTGACGGATTGATTCGCTTTTCTATCGGATTAGACAATGATATCAAAAGAACCTATCAGATAATGAAAGCATGTATGAAAGAAGTAGGTATTTTATAGCCGTATTTTTTTCAAAAGAACATAAAAAGCTCGAAGATCTCTTCGAGCTTTTTTTCGTTTGCGTACTATCTACTAAAATCGTAACATTACACAGCAAAAAAAGACACCATGCAAGACAATACAAACACTTCTGAAATACAAGTTGGCAATCAAAAAATTAAGGAGAATAAAGAACTCAATATTTGGGAAGCTTTGATTCCTGTTTTTGCATTGATAGGAATGCTTTTTTACAATGTGTTTTTTGTATATGGTGATGATGCTTTGAGTGGAAGTAACCAGTTTGTTTTATTGATGGGAGCTGCTGTTGCAGCAATAGTTGGTTTTAGAAATAAAGTTTCTTATAAACAAATGATGGAAGAAGTGGCAGAGAATGTGAAGTCCACAACAGGTGCATTGTTAATCTTATTAATGGTAGGTGCATTGGCAGGAACCTGGTTGATTAGTGGAATCATTCCGTCGATGATTTATTACGGATTGCAAATATTGAATCCGACCATATTTTTAGCGGCCAGTGTGATTATTTGTGCAATTATTTCGATTGCAACTGGTAGTTCTTGGACTACTTCGGCAACGGTAGGAATTGCGTTGGTTGGTATTGGAAATACCTTAGGAATTTCTGCAGGAATGACAGCTGGAGCCGTATTGTCTGGCGCTTATTTTGGAGATAAAATGTCACCACTTTCAGATACAACGAATTTAGCGCCAGTTATGGCAGGAGGTGAATTATTTGATCATATCAAATACATGTCAATTACAACGATTCCTACCATACTTATAACCTTAGTCGCTTTTATAATAATTGGATTTACAATAAATACCACAGGAGCTCCAGATATTTCTGATAAATTAACAGCAATTGATGCAGCGTTTAATATTTCTCCTTGGCTATTCCTAGTGCCAGTAGTCGTCGTTTTTATGATTATAAAAAAAACACAGCCTTTAGTAGCATTGTTAGTCGGAACACTTTTAGGAGGAGTCGTCGCGATTATTGCGCAACCAGATATTGTTGCCAAAGTTGCAGGAGCTGATTCATTGACATTTAATTCCGCTTATAAAGGAGTGATGAATGCAATGACCGTTAACTCTTCTGTAGTAACAACAAGTGCAGAATTGAACGATTTGTTTTCTGCAAAAGGAATGAGTGGTATGTTAGGAACCATTTGGTTGATTATATGTGCGATGGTTTTTGGAGGAGTCATGGATGCTATTGGAGCTTTAGCGAGAATTAGTAAAGCTTTATTAAGCTTGGCATCATCTGTATTTGGGCTTTTTGCAAGTACGGCGGCAAGTTGTTTAGCCTTGAATATCACAGCTTCTGATCAGTATTTAGCGATTGTAATTCCTGGAAAAATGTTTAAAAAAGCTTATGAAGACAAAGGGTTAGCACCAGAAAATTTGAGTAGAACCTTAGAAGATTCTGGAACGGTAACTTCAGTATTAATCCCTTGGAATACTTGTGGAGCGTATCAATCAGGTGTGTTAGGGGTTGGAGTGGGGGAGTATTTCTTTTATGCGATCTTTAACTGGTTAAGCCCTTTTATGACGTTATTTTTTGCTGCGTTTAATATCAAAATAAAGCAATTGATAAAAAAATAAACGAACTTTTTACTTCGGATACGTATCAGATGAAAGCATGGAAGTAGTGGTTAAATAAACCAATTCCAAACCAAACCAAAGCGAATTGAAAAATCTCTGTACGGATAATTTGGTGCCGAAAAATAATTCTTTTTTGTGTAGTCAGAAGTTGCATTCTCAATCTTAAAATAAATACGCGTTCTTCTAATTTGTGCATTTATAAAAAAGTCTACAGTTGGATACCCAATTTCTGTTGTGTTTTGCAATCTAAATTCATTCAATAAGGGATCGAACGCATTTGCGTTGTACTTAGAGAAGTATTTAAAGGTAATTCCGGTTTGTAAAAACAAGGGGTTTCCCTTAAATAAAAAGGAAGAATAGTACAAGGTATTTCTTGTTACAAAACTAGGCACCTTGAATACAGCACTTCCAGTACTTACTTTTTGAAACAAAAAGGTATTGTTCAATGCAAACTTTCCAACGGTAAATTCATTGCTCGCTTTTATTTTTAAATAGGTAATGTTTTCTGCCGCTTGTTGCGGTTTAGAATCCATATCAAAATAGGTATAGTTTTCTATATTGGTGATATCTGCGGAAGCCTGTAGCCATTTTGTATCCATACCAATATGAATATTTCGAGTGTTTGTATTTTTAAAATTGCCATTCTGCCAATTGTACTTGTCATACGCACTTTGAAAAAGAAGGGTGTTAAAATTTGGAGATTTCGAGTTGAGAGAAATACTCCCTTTTACGGTAAATAAACTATCTTTTTGGTACTTGGCTTCACTATGAATAGAACTGCCAGACAAGTGTCCTGTTCCTGGAGAAATGAGTGCCTCGGTAGTCAGCTGAAAATTTTTGACCGTCGCTTTCCAATCTGCGCCAAAAGAAACAGCAGTGCCTTTTAACTTAGGATCTGTAATTTCGGTTGTATTGGTGTTTAGAACGGCATTATATCCGTAGCTATAATTTGTGATATTCGATTGTACTCTAAAAGTTCCCAATACATATTTTGAGTTGAATTCTAAGAACAACTGATTCTGTATAAATCGATTTTCTACTTTTTCAGAAATGTCAGCACCAGCACTTGTTGGACCAAAAAAATTGGTATTTATGGTTTTTTGGTTGAAT
>Ga0209035_10001218_pt1 | contig 10492 bp, 8 predicted proteins | sample MarorgKNORR_S2LV_6_FD_188220 | JGI IMG/M metagenome (GOLD analysis project Ga0209035, IMG submission 188220) | Marine microbial communities from the Southern Atlantic Ocean, analyzing organic carbon cycling - AAIW_A/KNORR_S2/LV (SPAdes) (version 2) | ecosystem: Environmental > Aquatic > Marine >...
ACCATTATCGTCGCCGCCACCGCCGTTTGAACGAACATGAAGCTCAACACCTAGATATTCTAGTTCATCTTCTAGATTTTCATCTTCATCATAAAGATATAAGTAAAAATCAAAAGTTCCGTTATATTCTGGCGACCATTCGTTCCATAAATAATCATCATCATCATTGTAAATGGTATAATTTTCTTTAGTTCCATTTATCCAAGAACCTGTTGTATTATCATAAACATCGAATACTAGTTCTACAGTGATATTACAGTCACAAGTTGTATCAGGATCATAATCCACTTCTACAGTGTCATTATTTCCATCATTATCGGAATCATAAGTGTAAGCGTCTGCATAGTCAAAGTATTCATCTTCGTCACCAGGTCCGCCTGCACCACTTGTTTGGTACAAGTTAACGTTTCTTAACCAAAATGAATCCTCCCAATTGTTATTATCATCAATCAGATAAACATAGAAGTCATAAGAGCTACTGTTATGGGCTGTCCATGACTGCTCAAAATAGTCCACTTCAGTTCCATTAATCATATAGTCTTCATACTTATAATCAATCCAATCTCCTGATGAATTTTCATAAACATCCATGTAAACACGAACCTCAAGCTCACAATCACATTCTGTATTTGGATCGTAATAAATATCTATAGTGTCATCTAAATTATCACCGTCTGTATCTTCTGTTTCATAACTTGAAGCTTCAAACCATTCCTGTGTATCACATTCTGTGAAATCTTCATCACACTCTAAGTATACTTCAAAATTGAAGTAATCATAGTCATTCCAATCATCGTCATAGAGCCATACCTCGAAAGTGTAATTCCCGTCTTTTTCAATTGTAAGAGTGTCGGTTTCAAAAGCATTAGTTTGATTAGCTGTAATTTCATACTCATAACTATAGTAATCACCACCAGACTCATCTTCACCGTTTACATTAATTTCAACTTTTACCTCTTCCTCTTCTTGGCTATTGGTACCTATCTCGTAATTAATTGTAACATTATTGTGTTCTCCATCGCCATTACTATCTTCTAATGTATAATTGTGATCTTCAAACCAATAATCAATATGGTCTGTTTCACTTCCATAAGAATGTAACCAACCGGTCTGAAGTAAATCGCCGTCTTCTTCATAGTACAACTCAAAAGTATAGTTTCCTTCTGGAACATCATAAAATATTATCTCTGCTTCATCATCTCCACTGTCTTCAGCTGAACCTGATTTGTATAATGTGTTATTATCTTCATAAAATATTTCTACATAAGATAAAGCGTTAGTTTCATTATCTTCTTGTACAAAAAATGCAAAATCATCAAAATCATCAGCACCATCTAAATCATCAAAGTAACCTATATGCCCTATATTGCTTGCTGAATTTGCCTGAAGAAGGAACCATCCATCATCAATCTCTTCATTTTCATAATATGCAGTCCATCTATATTCTCCATCTGTTTGATTATAAATTACTGCAAATCCATCATCATCAGTCGTAGCATTTCCTGCGTCAACCCAAACTCCAAGAACCTTCTTTTCTAATTCATAGCTAACATTTGCGACGTCATAATCCAAAACAAGTGCTCTAGCAACTGCATCATTATGGAGATCATCCATATCCCATGCTAATGGACCTCCATCAACTTGAATGACATCGTCAGGCATTCCCATTTCAGAAAGTGTAATATTACTTATCGAAAAATAATCTTCTGCATACCATTCATCATCATAAAGAGTGAAATTGACACTGTAAGGTCCTGCATTACATGCATCGTCTTCGTAATAACAGTCCTCTAATCCCCATTCAAAACCAAAATATTCAGTTTCATTAGCATTAATATCAAAATATTCTCCATCACCATAAATATATTCTCCAGTGTTATTGTAAACGTCCCAAGATATGTAAACTTCCACTTCGTTAGCAGAGTCTGTATCTGGATCAACATGAATTGTTATTAAATCTGAATTATTATCTTCATCTCTATCTTCAAAATCATAATACCAATCTTCAAACCACTCATCTGAATCACCAGTAGAAGTTGTGTCGTAACTTCCGTAAGAATAGAAACTACCATTTTGAAGTAATGTGCCATTGTATTCATCAAAAATATAATGCGTATAATTGCCCATATCAAGATCTGTCGATAGGAAAACTGTGAAATTATCATCTAACTCTTCATCTGTATATCCCTCATCAACCAAATTATCATATTCATCATATATTTCAACGTATCCGTTATCACTAGTTCCATTAACTTCTATGACATAAGCTATAAAATCATCAAAATCGTCTTCACCGTCTACATCCTCAAGCATACCTAGATGACCAATCAGATAAGTTGAATCTACTGTTGCAAAACCGCCTTCATTTTCAAGTTTACTATTTCCATCATAAGCATCCCACAAGTATTCACCTGCAGTCACATTAAAGAAAGATAATTCTCCTGATTCATTAGTTTCGCCATCGTCATAAAAGTCCCAGTTTCCGATAGCATTCTTTTTCCAAACATTAATAAGAATCTCATCTACATCTTCCTGAAGAGTATGAGCATAGAATAATAAATCATTTGACAAGCCATCGCCATCCCAAGGAAAAACGCCGTTTTCTATATTTATTATATTGTCCTCATCATGACTAGCTAAAGTGTATGGAATTGCGCTCAAAGTAAGAGCAAAAACAAGGGCCCAAGCAAGGACCTGCTTACCAATTTTAGATTTTAGATTATACATCAAATTCTCCGAAAAGGATATCTGAATTAAATTGGCACTATATAAAATATGGCAGATATTAAAATTAATCTAATAATCTTCGAGAAATTAAGGATATTGCATACGAAGTGAAATACGCTTCTTCCCAAGGCTTTAGATATCCAACTTCGATTACATAATTCAAAAAATCGTCTTGCATTTCTACACCTTTCGCCACTATTTTCATATCCTCAGTATGCATTCCTTTGGCAACAAATTCAACTGGATATCCCTCACGGTGAGGCTGATAAAGTAGGTAATCAGGAATTATAGAGCGGCCGTGTTCACCTTCACTCATGCACAACGCCCATTCCTTTGCTAAGAATGCATTTTCCATTAGTCCGCTACGGGCCTGTCTAGCATTTCTCAAAGGTTCTGTCGCTACATCTATCGCTAAATCTTCAGGTAAATCAGGCAATGCCTTCTCTAATTCAATTTCGAAAATCTCTTTAGCTCTCGTTAATAATTCATCTGCAGATTTTCCCAATAATATTTTTCCAACAGCACGAGCTTGTAATTCTCTAGCTAATTGATTGCCTGAAAGTTCTGGTTCTGAAGTTTCAATGAATTTATTTATGCATTCATCTCTTTTATCAATATTGTCTAATATTGCATAACCTAAAGCAGAACCTCTGATTACTAAGCAATCTTCTGAAGTTTCTTGGTCTTCTAATTGCTCCAATAATGGCTTAGCTAAGTGCTCGGGAACTTTCATTAAATTGATTTTGAGGTTATTGACTCACCCTCTTGCCAACGTGCCATGACCCACAATAGATCTGAAAGCCGATTTAGGTATGGAACTGCTAAGGAATCTTGAATGTCACAAGCTATAGCTCTTCTTTCAGCTCTTCGAACAACAGTTCTAGAAATATCTAGGAGTGCCGCAATTCGATTTTGGCCCGGTAAAACAAATTCTTTGGGGAGCTCAAAACTATCGCTTATTTCATCAATAAGTCCTTCTAAAAATTGAACCATTCCATCATTAACTTTACTCTTACCTGATACTAATTTACCATGATTTGAAGGATCTGTAGCTAATTCAGCCATCAAAACATACAAGTCTCTTTCAATGTGAATTATTTTATTCTCTAAATCACTTCCTTTTTCACATTCAGTACGTACTAATCCCAATATGGCTTGTGCTTCGTCGACAGTACCGTAAGCTTCAGGAAGTACTGAATTCTTTGATACTTTGTCACCATAAAGCAATCCCGTCTGACCTTTATCTCCTTTCCGGGTGTATATTTTCATTATTCTCAGATTAGCCTATGAATTAATAAAGTTTCTAATCAACGTTCAGTGTTGATTAATAACTCCATTTTTTGATTTTTATAAATGGTGCGAGCTGTGAAATAATTAGGATTGTTATTCATCATACGAGTAGTCCATTTTCTTACTTCATCCATATTAGATTCACCAATATGCTCCTCTTTAGTTTTCACTTGTATTGCAAAATCTAAAAGAGTTTCAAAAGGAATACGACCATAACTGCCCACATGGCCAGTATAATCTTCCCATGAATTATCTACTAATGTGACAAATCTACCTTCGAAGCCTACTGCAGATACCTCTTCAGGAGTATCATTTCCTTTGGCGATATCTATGTCAGTTCCCGATGAAGCTCGAGATTTTGCAGTCTTAGAAAAACCCCAATATGCAAGGGCGATTTTTCTTGCAACCTGTACTGACATTGATTTCATAAGTAAAAGCCTCTAAATATGCAATTTGATGCATACCAAAGTTTATTTCAGTCCATATTATCCAAATTTTATGAACTCTCCGAAAATAACCTCAATATTGATGGTTTTTCTTTTTTTGAGTTCTCTTTTTTCAACTAGTGGTTGTCTTGAAGAAACTAATGACAATAATATCATTGAGCAAGAGGACGTAGATGATTATGCTAATAATAACGGTAATGGAAACCAGAATAATAACGGAGGAGAACAAGATAGTGATTCCGACAATGATGGATATCCTGACAATATGGATGATTTTCCATACGATAAAGATGAATGGAAAGATTCAGATGATGATTCAATAGGTGATAATGCCGATAAATTTCCTAATGATAGTTGTGCATCCGATGATATGGATGATGATGGAAAACCAGATTCCATAAAAGAAAATTGTAATACTTCATTAACGGAAGATGATGATATTGATGGAGATGGATTTAGTAATGAAATGGAAATGATGCTTGGAACTAATCCAAAAAGTGCAGCATCAAAGCCGTTAGATTACGATGGTGATGAAACTCCAGATGGATTGGATGATGATATGGACAATGATGGTATGAATAATTCTATGGATCAATGCCCTAGAGGCAGTATGAATTGGAAAATTGACTCATCTACTGATTGGGATAACGACGGATGTAAAGATAGTGACGAAGATAATGATGATGATAATGATGGAATTATTGATGAAGACGATCTCTGTATAGAAACTCCATTGAATGAAGTTCCAAACCAAGAAGGATGTTCAGCATCTCAGAGAGACAGTGATGGTGATGGCATCGTTGATTCCCTGGACATTTGTTGGGGAAATGACTCGACTGGTGATAGTGATGGAGATGGACTTTGTAGTGATAATGATAAATGTTCAGATGGACCTTTCTTGTATGGTGAGGAAGTAGATATTGAAGGATGCTCTTTCTTTGAAAAATCGATACTCTGGAATGGGGGATCCTATTCTGCTGAATACATGGGAACTGTTGGAGATTTTACTATTCCAGAACCAATTGATGAAAATCTAAATTTTACAAATAATTGGGTTTTTAGCGAAGAGTGGAGTGGAAAAGACACCTATGTTTTTGTCATATACAATCCAACTAATCCAGATAGTGTAATAACTTGGAATTCTGCAAACCCCATTGGTCAAGCAACCGAATTAGGTCTTATGTTTGAAAAATCTCCAGACAATGTCCATTATTTTTTCGGATCTTACCGTGATGGCGGTTGGATGGGAGATATTAGCTACATGTCTGGCCGAGTGAACTTTGCCTTAGCTGGAATGAGTGAGGAAAATAGAAATCATTGGTCTGAGAGAGTGCATTACATTGCAATGGATGCCAATTTTTTAGATGGCCATATTGCTGAATTTATAGAAGTAAAAGAATCGCCAGCTTGGTTTTGTATAGATCAATTACAACGATGGCAAGAAGTTGGTAGTTTCTGGGACTTGAATTTTAATCAAAATTTTAGTTGGTATCGTTTTCATTTTATTGCTAACGAACCACTCTATCTTAATTTTGAATTTGGATTAGAAAGAGAATTGGCTGCAATGGAATATCATACTAGTACTCCATGTCATGAACGGATTTATTCTCCTAAAAAATGTATTAAAGGTGAATCAATTACCTTACTAGATTGGACTGAAGGTGAGGGAAATACCCACGGTGGAGGATGGGGGGCTGGAACCAATATTAGAGGTGTAGAAATACCGGATAACTTAGAACAATTTGATTCTTTTGCAGTTTATACTTACGAAGCCTGTGCAGACCATAAAGGATGTAATGAATGGGATTTTATTGGTTCTTTAAACGCATATTATGCGGAATGCTCTTTACCTGAATTCAATGATTATGAAACATGTATTTCTCAACTATTGCCTGAATATACCAGTCAAGAAATGTGTGAAAATGAAGGGCATCGATGGGATGCTGGTGAAGAGGATACTTCGGCCAGATGTGAAGGAAAATGGAGTCGCGAATGGAAAGCTGAAATTGGAAGATATATTACAGCATATAATCGAGAAGGAAGATATATCTCCGATGTTACGCCTATGCTGGGAGTTTTGAAAACAGAAAAAATTAATGAATTTAATTATTGGCAACCAAATGCTTACGGTTTGACAGTTAAATTATTCTTTTGGAATGAAAATAAAGATTATACGCCAGTGGGGGCTGAATACTTAGCTGGAGGTACACGTAAATTTAATCTTGAATACAATGATATTTTTGGAAATGAAAATCCTTTTGATTACAATGTTACAAATAAAATAGAACGAGTCGAAATTGTTACTTTCTTTACTGGCCATGGGCATAGTAGTACTGATGAAAATTGTGCTGAATTTTGTAATCATCAACATGAGTTTACAATTAATGGAAATACTATAAATTTATTGGAACATCCTAACGGCGGAACCAGTTATGGATGTTATGATCGAGTTAGTGAAGGTGTTTCAGCAAATCAATATGGAACTTGGGTCTATGGAAGGGCTGGATGGTGTCCCGGACAAGATGTCGAGTATAATCGAATAGATATTACTAGCCAATCTGATACTGGTTTGAATCAAATTAGCTACAGAGGATTGTATCAAGGTGAAGAATATGAGCCAAGTGTAAATGATCCTGATGGATATTTACCTGAAATTAAATATCGAATGTGGATTGTTATTTACGAAGCTCAATAAGTATCTACTTCTGTTCTAAAATATTTGTAGAAACACCACATTGAAACCGCCCCAAGAATATGCCACAATGCATGCCCTTGAATGAGTGAATCGGGATCACATAAAACTCCATCAGTTTTACTTGGTTGCCAAATAATGGTAGCCAAGAAATAAGAAGCAAAACCTACCCAGAAGTAAGGCGTGTGTGTTCTTTCTAATTTTATATCTTCTATTTTGTATAAGAAAAAGGCTAATGCAGCCCAAAGTAATACAGCCTCAAACTCATTTAAGATAAAGTCTAAAGGCGTAGAACCGGGACTTGTGTACAAAAATAGCCCTAAAATTATTAAAGTTGGAAATAAAAATATCAAATGAGGTTGTTTCTGATATTTGAGTGCTAATTCTTGAGAAAGCCAAATTCCGATTAATGCACCCCACAAAAATGTAAGAAGACTATATTGCCATAACAACAATGCAAAAAGAGCATTAGCAATTAAATAATAAGCAATAAATTCTTTTTCAGACCATCTAAGAAATCTTGAAAAATTATAGAATACAGGCATAGATATGTACATGACCATTCCTGTAACATCTAACCAGCCCCCCCATCCTGTATTGAAGCCATGCATAGCAAAACTGCCCACTCCAACAGCTACACATGAAATTCCATATAATGTAACGAACCAACTTCTTGTAGAAAGAGAAGGTTTTCCTTCGATTGGATCGTATTGTGCTAGCCAAAGTATATACATTCCAACAAATACAAAGGCTAAATTAGAAATTGTGTTTGTAGGTTCACGAATCCAACTCTCTCTAATTTTTTCACAATATCCTGAGGCGCTTGTATTTGACCAACTTGAATCATTCAAAATATACATTAATCCATATATTAGAAAAATTACTGTGATCGCAAAAAGTACTGAAAAAAACTCTTTCCTATCTTGAATATACTTATTGTCGATCAAGATATCTTAATTTTCCTAATGAAACCACAACCCTTACACTCATAATTAGGATATAAATCCGGATTATTTGGTGATGAACCGTGCCAATGGAAGGTATAGTTTCCACATTTAACACAATAAGAATTCTGCTTATATCCTGTATATGCATGAGGCCGTTGCTGCATTACCGGTGTAACTGCCATTTGAGACATAGAAGATGTGGCCACTTGTGAAGTAGCAACTGGAGCTTCAGCCTTAGCCTCTGTTTCAGGGACAGCTTCACTCGGTGAACCTGAATCTATATCTCCAGGATCTGTAATCAAAACTGCAACAACAGGACATACTTCTTCACAAGCTCTACAAACAATGCAATCAGGTTCTCGAGACATTATTGCTTTCTTATCTGATGCAGGATGATTAGGTGTGTCTATCCAATCATAAACGTCTACAGGACAGGCCTCAATACAAGCCCCATCTGCAACACAAATATCAAAGTCGACGGCAACAACGCTCCCCCATATCCCTAACTTATCAGTTCCAATCCCACCATACGAATCTGAATCCTTAGCCCAAATTTGAATTGGTTCGTCTTCCCCATCGTGGGTTGCAACTTTTGCATATTCTGTCATAAAGTTCTTAGCAATGCTCATTTAATTGTACACCTCACTGATGTCATTTAGGAGGGGGTTTATTTCTTTACATGGGCGTATTTTACTACAAAATATAACTAGTGCCAACCCCCATAATCAGATAGGCACTAGGAGAAATTGGACCAAAAAAAGAAAAGTCTAAACGACATAATTAAGAACAAAACAACGTTTTTTGGCCAAACTAAAATATTAGGCACTAGAGCAGACCCTTTTTATGCTTCATGCCTATTTTAAAATTATGAGAAGAAGACACATGCCTGCTAGTGATGGTGAGATGTTGACACTTTGTGGTCACGCTGCAACCAAACAAGAATATCGTAGAATGAGGACATTACGTATTGAAGAAGTCACTTGTAAGCGTTGTCTGAATCTGAATATAGCTAATATCGAAAAAATTGAAGAGGTGGATTACAAAACTAAACGTGATCTTAACAAAGGTATTTCAATTATTGCATCTTAAATCTGAAAAGAAGCAGTTGTAATAGGATATGGAAGTTGATACTGGATGGCCTTGACTGAGGTCTATCCGGTCGATATAAATAGAGTGTACTAGATTTACTGTTGCCCAAAATTAAAGTGGGCACAGTTCCGTCGACCTTCTCACGTCAGTTGACATTGCTGCACCCGGGGTGGAATTGGCGCCTGGTCCTAAAACCAGGTTCCTTTTCCTGCGTACAAGTTTTGTTTTCCCGCGACATCTCGCCTGTTTTCCTGGCTTGCGTGCTTAGATTGTTTCCTCTTGGGTTTTAACTTGTTTCCCTCTTTTCCCGCTCAAATTGTTTCCCCCAGTGTCCTGGTTGTTTCCTTTTTTGCATTCAAAGATCGTTTCCCCTTAGTTTCCCAAGTCGTTTCCTTCTAGGCTTTTCCCTTTACTCCTTGAGTTGGCTTCATAACCCGAAGGTCACGTTTCCCAGAGTGCGGGAACTTTACATGAACAGGGGGAGTATATACTACCTTTCGGATACACTTAAATATGATGAGCGCAGCAATGTCATTTTAGACATATTTACTACACTTTTTTAGCGATTATTACTTTTTCCAAATGTGTCCAGTATCATCTAGATCGAAAATAGACCGAAGTAATTCATCTGAGAATTTTTTACCTATATCGTCAGCAGCATCAAAATATGATACTAACGCCTTCATATCGATATCTGATTTTTCAATATCAAATCCAACGTTTACTTCGAAGTTAAAAATAACTTCACTAGCCTCTTCATCCAAATAGAATGACTGAAGATAACCCGATTCGACCATTATTTCAGCTAAATCAATAAGCTTCTTGCCTCTTTCTGTGCTATATATTTCAAACGTTACTTTGGGCATACTATTGTAGTTAGGTAATACTATAAGTGTATATTTGCCATATTGCAAACTTCATCAAAATGAACTTTATCAACTGGTTGAACTGATAATCTCTGCCCTCGTTTGATTACAAGCATCTCTTCCAGATCTGGATTTTCTTTCAACTGATCTAGCGTTACCATTTCATCAAACTTAGTTACAGGTTCCATGTCTATCAGAAACCATCTAGGTGCCTCTTCTGTGGCTTTAGGGTCGTAATATTTAGACTTCTTGTCGAACTGTGTTATGTCAGGATATGATTCTTTACAAATTTTAGATATTCCTGCAATATGAGGTGGCTTAGTATTAGAATGATAATAGAGAACTATGTCTCCAATCCTCATTTTATCTCTCATGAAATTTCTAGCCTGGTAATTACGAACTCCATCCCAATGTGTACTGCCATCTTTGATTAAG
>Ga0209035_10001219_pt1 | contig 10490 bp, 9 predicted proteins | sample MarorgKNORR_S2LV_6_FD_188220 | JGI IMG/M metagenome (GOLD analysis project Ga0209035, IMG submission 188220) | Marine microbial communities from the Southern Atlantic Ocean, analyzing organic carbon cycling - AAIW_A/KNORR_S2/LV (SPAdes) (version 2) | ecosystem: Environmental > Aquatic > Marine >...
GAAAAAAAATTGTTATTGGCCTGGGCAGCGGTTGGTAGTTGCAGGATGGCGGCGATGATGACACCGAATAAAATGTCATGCTTTAATGAACTGTTTGGCATCTTTAACTCTCTCTATCAAAAGTGGTGGGAGGATTTGCCGACAACAAATTAGTTGGAGCTCATTTGAATTTACAATTGCCGCAATGATTATCTATCTTTTGTACCATTCTTTCTGCCAGGTTGCATCAGGAAAGGTATGTGTTCAATGGAGTACTTCGTCCAATACCGCCTTGTTTGGTTAGGCCTGAACCACCCCTAACCAAGCACTTCGTGTTGTGATTTGGCAAGCTGGTCTAATGTGGCCTCGACGTATTTACCTTGCCAGGCGGACCGGTGGTGGGGTAGGATTGTGATGGAGATATGTGAGGGCGTGAGACCGGCTACGGCGTGACGCACTAGGTTACGGCATTGGCGATAAAAAATATCAGCGCCTATTACTGCATACTTTTGCACCAATCATCATAGAAGTATTATGTACACCGCAATATTTTTCAAAAGAAGCCAACCATGATGACGTTAGGTTTTAGTTTTATTCTCGTGTTGTTAGTCGTAGGACTGGTACAGGTCTTATTTAATTCGTTGACACTTACAATAGCTTTTAAATTCTTCGACCCTCATATTGGCAAGGATGATTTAATTAGCGCGTTTTTCCGAACGATTTTGTATTTTGGAATTGTCTACGTTTTGGTGTTTGTCGCTATCGTCGCCGGATTGACGGCTAATTCCGGGTTGCTCTTATTGCTATTGATGCTTGGTACTCTAGTAGCTGCGTTTATTATCTTGCAGAAAATGTTCACTTTAGAGATCGGCGAAGGGGTAGTAGTCATACTGTTCTATCTTTTTGTCAATTGGTTCGCCTCGGGATTCCTTACAAGGTTCGTGGCGGGACTTCTTTCCGTCACCATATAAGTAAATTGCTGTTTTTCAAACATAACAATTGGCTTAAATTTTTCATCGTCGTGGTGTTTATCGACGTTTTCTCCTGCCTTATACTCATTTCAAATAACAACTTCTTTGGAAATTCAACCGACTTTGCTGACGTGATTGAGTCCGTTTTGGCCTATGGGCTTTCTGTATTTGCTGTAATTTGTCTGCAGGTGATATCCGGAATTGCAAACGTTATTGCAACTTATCTATATTTTGTTGACTTACCAACAGGCCGATCTAAAAAAGCTGCTAGGACGAGCCTGATTGTCTTTATTTTAGCGATTGTTTTGATCCTAATTAACGGTGACTTAACGCAATACGAAGTTCATATAACTATCAAGCTGTTAATCAAAGCAATTTTAGTGGTAAGCCTTTTTGTCAGTCATATATTCTTCATGTACTCTTTTTCGCATCACTTTACCGAACCGAAATCTAGCCTACTATGGCGAGTCCACGGGTTGATTTGTTTAGGCGTATTTTGTTTAGGACTTATAATGCTCTTTAAGTCCATAAATTTAATACTTCCGTCGGCACTCTTATTGATTGCTTGGCGAACCACATTCATATTCATTGTCAGCCGGCCACTGGCCTTTTAGATAGCGCTCAAGTCGCGAGACCGAATTATACTGGAAAGGTTCCGGATGATGTCTTCGTCGGTCAGCCGTTACGTTACGAGCGGAAGGACACGGGCTACCTGCTTTACAGCCAGGGCTCGAACAGAAAAGATGACTCGGGCAGACCGCATTCAGACATCGTGTTTCAAGTTCCGTTGCCAGCGCTGGATGAGAATTAAGGCCCCGCAGATCGGACGACGAGTAGGGTTCAGTCCCCCCCCCATTTTCCTTGGCCGGCGGCCCGGTGGTGGGATAGGGGATATGGTGTTTTGGCACGACAACAGAGTGTGCGTCAGAGTGTGCAGTACCGCACAGAACGGTCTCGCACAGGGTCGCTCAAAGATTTCACAGATTCACAATGCACTACAATTCCCGACCATGCGGGAGGGTGCGTCGACCCGACAACCATCGAGTACCCCCTAAAGGATTCGAACCTCTGTTTCTGATCGGAAGGACCAGCGTCCTGGGCCGCTAGACGAAAGGGGCTAAAGTGATTTTTTAGTTTTGCTTGCCCCTGCTACATTGTCAAGGTGATACGCGATCGCGTTATTTGGTATCATATACCCCATCATGGCTAAGAAATCGAACCAAGGTCCGACAAACCATCTCTTTCAGCTACTCGCGAACCCGAGTACGCTGCCACGTACCGGACTCTGTGTCATCCTCGGTACCGATTACTTCTTGCAACGACTCGCACTGAAAACAGTCCAAGCACAATTCGACAATGAACAAAATGATCCCCACGATGATCAACAAGATGACATGCGTTGGTTCGATGAAAATGCACTCTGGGTCGACGTTATGGATGAAGTCTCCACCGTCACACTATTCGGCGGCGATGGCCCGCGAATCGCCGGAGTTAACGATGCCGACAAGTTTATCAAAGATTATCGACCGAAACTTGAGAAATATATCGAACGTAAATCACACGCCGGATTACTGATACTCGAAGCGAAATCGTTCCCCGGTAATACAAACCTAGCCAAAAAAGTAAATGCACTCGATGGCGTTATCGATTGCCGCACACCAACTGGACCCCCCGTACGCCAAAACGAACGCCCACTATACGACCTCACGATCAACTGGATCGTCCGCTGGACACAACAACAATATCAATTCACACTCAGCAACGATATCGCCGCTCTACTACTCGACCTATCACAATTCAGTATCGGCCTACTGAACATGAACTGTGTCAAACTAGCGCTGTATCTGCAACCCGGTGACAAACCTTCTGCTGAACAAATCCAAGAATATGTCGGTGGCTGGAAATCTCAATCAACCTTTCATATGACCGATGTCGCAGCCGAAGGAAAAGCTGCTTCCGCACTGCTCGAACTGCAACACCTGCGGGCCGACGGTGAAGCCGTGCAAAAAATATTCGGCGGTGTTTCATGGTCACTCAGGCGCTATGTAACCATCACTCGCATCGCTGAACAACTCGAACGCAAAGGCACGCCAATCCTGCAAGCATTGCAACAAGCCACTCGAGAAGTCCTTGGTAATAGCTTCCACTTCCAAGGACAAAAAACAATCGACCATCTACGCCAACTGCGACGACAACGTAGCGGGCAACTACTGAAATGGCTACTCGAAGCCGACCTCGATATGAAAAATCAATTTTCGCAATCGGGACTCCCGCTAGAAAAACTGATGTTGTACCTCGATGAATCCTATCGCACTGGCTTTCAAGCACTACCCACGACTACGGCCAACTAAGGAGCCTAGCTCATGAGCAACGCGCAACACTTTGATTGTCTTGTGCTAGGTACCGGTGGAGTCGGCAGTGCAGCGCTGTACCATTTGGCTAAACAAGGAAAACGTGTGGCCGGTATCGATCGCTTTGGTGTCGCACATGACCGCGGTAGTTCGCATGGCCAAACGAGAATCATTCGTCAAAGCTACTTTGAACACCCTTGCTACGTACCGCTGGTCCAACGAGCGTTCGAGCTGTGGGAAGAACTCCAAGCGGAACATGGACGCGACCTCTATTACCAAACAGGAATCCTGCAAGCAGGCCCTGGTGGCGGTGAGTTGATTCAAGGCGTGTTAGCCAGCAGCGCACAACATGACTTAGCGGTCGAGCATATGGACGTTACTGCGGCGAGGAAACGCTGGCCGCAGTTTGCCTTTGATGATGATATGGAAGCAATTTTTGAACAACGCGCGGGATTTCTGCTGGTCGAGCACGCGATCTCCGCTCATATTGAAAAAGCACAATGGGCGGGCGCGGAATTGTTCCTCGGGCATACCATTGGTGAAGTTAAAACGGGTGGGAGTTGCTTAGAAGTGATCACAGATAAGGAGACTTTCACAGCAGATTCGGTCGTGGTTACCGCGGGCGCTTGGGCCGCTGATCTACTTCCCGAATTGAATGGCCAACTGCGAATTCTAAAAAAACCTTTGCACTGGTATGCGGCCGATGCAGATTTGTATTCTAATCGCGCCGGATGCCCAGCGTTCTTCTTTGAATCTGAGACCGGCGGTTACTATGGATTTCCGAGTATCGATGAACGCGGGTTGAAGGTGGCACGGCACAGCGGTGGTATCGAGATAACCAACCCGCTGGAGTTGGATCGTTCATTGGATGTGCAAGAGCGTGGTTGTGTGGCTGGTTTTTTGCGAAAACATTTACCACAGGTCAGCGATCAGGCGACGGATCATACCGTATGTATGTATACGGTATCCGCGGATTCCTACTTTATAATCGATCACGCTCAGGCGGATGAACGTATCGTGTATGCCGCTGGATTATCGGGACACGGGTTTAAGTTTGCGTCCGCACTCGGGGAGTTACTAGCTAAAATGGCAAGCGGCGAATCGCACGGCTATGATTTGACACCGTTTTCTGCGGGACGCCGGTAATGGAATTAAACCGTGAATGGTCACTGAACGGGTTCCGCGGCGATCGCGGAAACTGTGTTTCCCGCTTGGTCGGTCGCGTCCACTTTGATATACCAAGTGCCTGTGGCATTGGGGTCAAGACGCCAGCGGTAGAATCCGGCATTGGGAATGGCCGTAGAGATTTCTTGCCAAGGCCCCTGTAGCGATTGACTACATTGCAGGCGAATTGGCCGGTCTGAGAAATTATCATCGGTCGCTGCCCACTTAATCAAGATTTCTGGGAAACCGGATGCCACGGTCCGCTCAATATCACCAAGCCGCAACTGTGGTTTTACTCGATCAATCCTTATCCATATATCAGCAACCGAAACGGCAGTCGGTCGGTTTTTACCATCGTCCTCGGGTGAGGTGATGACCATGATAAATCCGATCGTACCATCGCGCTGTATCTCGACATCTAGTGGGCTTTGGCCGTCATGATCAATCCCCCACAGCCCCCAAGTCGTTCCGCCGTCCTCAGTCGCCCATAGCTGAACCTGCGTCGTTTTTCTGTCGGCATTGGAAAGTGCGTAATCGAGTTTGAAACGCGTGCGGTTCGTCTGATGTACAGTTGCCTCTGCCGGCGGGCCATTGATAATCGGTTTGGCTGTAGTGACCACCGCCGGGTGTGCCGAAGCGACGTTCACGGGATCGTTAGCGACTGCCGGTGGTCCAGGCTGGTTATCGGCTGGCCAGTTGATAGCATCTTGGTGTGGCGCTGCACGTGTGTATGGGTTTCGTAGCGGCTCGTAAGATTTGGGGCGCTGTTGTGAAGTCGGAGGAAAATAGATTCGCCGTTCGGCAATCGCGAAATTCCCGGCGCCGTCTAACACTTTGACGCGGACCAACGCCATGCGTGTCACTGTCGTCGGTTGCCAACGTCCAGCTATTTCTATTACTCCGGTTTCCGCGATGGTCGGACGCTCAACCAATGGGAACGATTGCCACGGTGAGTTGGGCATGGGTTGAATTTCTACGGCGACTTTTTCTGCTATTAGTGTGGCATCTCGGACTTCACACTCCAAGGTAATTTCTCCAGCAGGTGTGAGGTTGGTGTGCAGTTCGATGGCTGGCTGTTGAGTGTCTACAAACACACGCATTTGAGGGCGCAGATTTGTAGGTGTTGTTGTTGATTGTTGAATGCGTGAGCAGAACCAATATTCACCGTCACGCTGGGCCTGAAATCGGAATGCCTTTTTCTCAGAGCCTTGAATCGCTACTGTACGCCAACTGTTGCCAAAATTATTTGATACGAATAGAACAATTTTGTCAGTCGATTGTTGCAGTGTATAGGGGATCGAGAACTGCGGGGTACGAGTTGTATACGGTTTGGCTACTGGAACCTTATTTACTTCAGTATCAACGGTCGATTGAGCGGATAGGCATGTGACCAGCGGCGCAGCACAGAGCAGGGTAGCTGCTACAAAAAGATGTTTTGTTGTTGAACACGTCACAATCTGTTGTCCTAATGCGCACGATAAACTCTATCTAGGATATCGGAGGTTTAAGACGCAAATCTGCATGAAAATCGGCCACTAATCTGGCCGGCAGTGAGTGGGAATGTCTAAATTTGGGCGCGAGTGTCTTTTACGATTTGTACGTATTGCCTCGCTAAAGCTTCAATTGAGGCGAAATCTCGCTTGTCGACTACCGCTTGTGATACGAGCGCTCCGCCGACACCTAAGGCGACCGCACCGGCACGTAGAAAATCTGCAGCCGTATTTAGGTCCACACCGCCTGTGGGCATGAAGCGACATTGTGGCAATGGTCCACGTAACGCTTTAAGATGAGCGGGGCCACCAATGTCCGCGGGGAATACTTTGAGGATATCAGCACCTGCTTCCCAAGCGGTGACCGCTTCGGTTGGAGTGAAAATTCCTGGCGTTATTACCGTGTCGTATCGGTTACATAGTTTGATAACCTCAACGTCTGTCGATGGCGATACAATAAACTCCGCCCCCGCAAGGATTGCTGCACGAGCTGTTTCCGTATCTAAAACGGTGCCAGCACCTAACAAAACCTTAGTCCCAATTCGACGTTTGACTTCTTTGATGACCTCGATCGCATTAGGGACGGTGAATGTCACTTCCATGACATCGACTCCACCAGCAAGCAGTGCTTCCGCTACGTCAGCTAGCAGTTCACCGGAGTCAGCGCGAATTACCGCGACAATACCGTTGTCCATCATTCTCGTTAGATTATCGTGGGCACTCATCGTGGGGTTCTCGTATAGGTGTTAAGGATAGAGTCGGCGTTGGCGTTATGCACTTTTCTTAACAGGTTTGTTGGTGTCAAAGATTGGTTTTGCACCAGATACTACTTCTTGGTCAATCGTATATGCGCCACTTCCTTTTCGGTCGGGCAATTCATACATGATATCAAGCATTACTTCTTCTGTAATGGACCGCAAGCCACGAGCACCAGTCCCTTTATCGACCGCTCGGCGAGCAATCGCAAGGACGGCGTCGTCGGTGAACTTGAGTTCACAATCTTCCATCCTGAATAGACTTTCGTATTGACGCAACAATGCGTTTTTGGGTTCAGTCAATACTCGCTGTAACCCAGCTTCATCAAGTGGTGACAATGATGTTACGACGGGCAAGCGGCCAATCAACTCGGGGATGAGACCAAACTCAAGGATGTCATCAGATCGCACTTGCAACAACAACTCTGAGACATCGGCTTCTTCGCGATATCCGACTTGCTGGCCAAACCCTAATGTTTGGTTGCCGAGTCGCTTACGGACGATGTTATCAACACCGACAAATGTCCCACCACATATGAACAGAATATTAGATGTATCAATCGGAATGTATTGTTGCTCGGGGTGCTTACGGCCACCTTGGGGTGGTACGTTGCAGATCGTACCTTCGAGCATTTTCAGTAGTGCTTGTTGCACGCCTTCACCAGATACGTCACGAGTGATCGAAACGTTCTGTGAGGTTTTGCCGATTTTATCGAGTTCGTCAATGTAGATGATTCCGCGCTGAGCTGATTCGACATCAAAGTCTGCAGCATGTAATAGCTTCAACAATAGGTTCTCGACGTCCTCGCCGACGTAGCCAGATTCGGTTAGCGTCGTCGCGTCGCCAATTGCAAAAGGTACGTTAAGAACTCGTGCCAATGTACGTGCGAGCAATGTTTTACCGGATCCAGTTGGACCAACCATGAGGATGTTCGATTTTTCGATTTCGACTTCCTCGTCCGACCATTCATGGTTCAATCGCTTGTAGTGATTGTGAACGGCAACAGCAAGCACTTTTTTGGCTTGCTCTTGACCAATCACATATTCATCCATCTTGCCCGAGATTTCTCGAGGTGAAGGAATGTCGGTGATCATATGGTCGTCGCTAGACTTACGACGGTTCTCGGAATCGATAATCGAGGAACATAGTTCGACACATTCGCTGCAGATATACACATCGCCAGGTCCTTCAACTAGGGGACCGACGTCACGATAGCTTTTGCGACAGAATGAACAGAATGCGTTTTTCTTGGAAGGAGATCCAACTTTGTGGTCTCCTCCGTCTTTACCGGATGACATGACGACTCCTTGTACACTTGCATTGAATCCGTCCAAAACGATGTTTGGGTGATCGCAAGCGATGGGGCTTAAGGTGTACGTCCGTAATAAGTGCTGTTTAGCAGAAAAATACGAAGTACTTGTGGTCAACTACCATCCATGACTTATTGACGCGAATCTATTATATATACATTATGCATTGCAGTACTGATCTTCCCGACCAGTGCGTGTCATATGAGTGTCGCATGAAGGTACATCAATAACTATCTAATGATGATAGTAATTGTTGTAACTTGACTAACCCGAACAGTTGGCATTAACCGTCGGATTCGTCCTCCGCAGGAGGTGGATCTTCGGGTTGCGACTGCTGGTGTTCGAGTTGTTGTTCCAACACTGTTTCTATAGTTCGGAATTCTTCGTCCGAAATGTCACCCTGGGAATGAATTTCTTGGAAATTGTCTAGGTGTTCCTCGGGGCCTGGTATGTCTTGATCGATGCGATCCCGATAATTGGTCACCAGGTAGTAGGCGATGGTAGTTAGGATTGCCAGAACCGTTACACCTAGTACAGCCCGCGCGGCTGGAGTTTCGAGTATTTCCATGGTTATACCTGTCTCAATCGTGAAAGCGAATAATCCGCATATGTTGTATTATCGACGTGCCGCCGTAGATTTCAAGCGTTAGCATGCAATACGAAGTACAACGGATGTCATTGAGTTTATGGTTCTCTCGGCGTTTGGTTAAGCCATGTCTAATAGTACTTGGATGCCACGCTCGAGCGTTTCGTCGCTGGCGGCATAGGATACCCGGAAGTGGCTGTCATGATTACTGAAAATGTTACCCGGTATGAGCAATAGATTATGTTCGATCGCTCGAGTCGTAAAATCAGTTGCGGTGCCGCTGGGAACTTTCGGAAATACGTAAAACGCACCACCTGGAGTTTCGATCTCATACTTGACACTTAATGCTGCGACAATTCTATCGCGTTTACCACGGTATTGGTCTACATGCTCGCCAATACCAGTATCCATCGCCGTCAAGCCAGCCCACTGCACAGGTTGCGGTGCACATACAAAGCTATATTGCTGAATCTTGATCATTACATCAATGACCTCTTGTGGGCCATGTACGACACCTAACCGCCACCCGGTCATCGCGTGACTTTTAGAGAAACCATCGATGACAATTGTTGCCGGATTGAATTCTGCGGGGCTTACGAAATTGTCGTCGTAAGTGAACTCACGGTATATTTCATCGGATATCAGAGCGATATTATGTTGCTCGCAAATACGCGCTAGGCCAGCCACTTCTTCCTGGGTAGCAACATATCCGGTTGGATTGGACGGACTGTTTAGCAACATAAGTTTAGTTCGGTCACTGACCGCCGCTTCAACTCGCTCAAGATCAATGTGAAAGTGAGGATAGGTGTCGATTAAGATTGGTACTCCGCCGACGAGTTGTATCAGCGGTTCGTACATCACGAAAAACGGATCAAACAAAATGACTTCGTCACCGGGATTCACCAGTGCTTGCATCGCCAAAACCAATCCACCGCTGGTACCGCTGCTAACGAAAGCTTTACGGTCGTCATGTTGATATGTGGCATCAATTGCTGCTTGAAGTTTTTCCCGTAGCGGTGGGAGTCCTTGTGTTGGCGTATAACCATTATGCCCTGAATTGATAGCATCGATACAAGCTTGTTTCACTGCCGCTGGAACTTCAAAATCTGGTTGGCCAATGGACAGATTGATCGGGTCTTTGAGCGAGCGAGCTAGATCGAACACTTTGCGAATACCGCTACTGTCGATGGCGAGGCTACGTTGAGAAATCCAAGGTATCATAGGTGTCTGTGTCTTGGTTATTTATTGGTCGTAATCAAAAGTCGGGGTTCATTCCAGTTCATGTGTTGAGCGCTGTCGGTGGTATGTTTGAATCCGTCATCGTCAACATCATATAGAAACAGCGGGGTTTGACTCGCAACGGAGAGTGCGATTTGAGGAATATCACAAATGCGACTGACATTTAAGAAATAAGGGCCCTCTCTGTGTGTGCTCGGTAATTTTGTGAGATGTAATTCCGCAACGCCGTTTTGAAATAACGTGGCATACAGTGATACACCGGCCATACGTCCTGTGGCGTGCAGTGTTGTTCTGGTTTCGTTATTAAATCCAGTGACCTTGGTTATGGCTTTAATGGCTTGCCGCACGTCCCAAACTTGCATCGATTCTAACGATTCGCCTAATAAATAGAAACGGCGTTGATGTTGGACTTGCTTTTTCTCAGTTTGGTTCCAAATCGTCGGTCCGATTCCGCGCGGAGCGACATAAGCCATCAGCACCGAATTTTTCAATAAACGTTGCTGTAGTTTTTCGAAGTGATCTTGCGATGACGCATCCTGCTCTGCGAAATATTCGCCACGTAACGCGTCTCGATCACCAAAGGCATCTCGATACAACGAGAGAAAATCGTTCCAGCCATCTTGGTCCAATACGGTGAGCTCACA
>Ga0209035_10001222_pt1 | contig 10480 bp, 7 predicted proteins | sample MarorgKNORR_S2LV_6_FD_188220 | JGI IMG/M metagenome (GOLD analysis project Ga0209035, IMG submission 188220) | Marine microbial communities from the Southern Atlantic Ocean, analyzing organic carbon cycling - AAIW_A/KNORR_S2/LV (SPAdes) (version 2) | ecosystem: Environmental > Aquatic > Marine >...
GCCGGCACGACAATCAGTTCACAGCCGCGATCAACAAGCATACGTAGAATATTGCGTTTAACACCGTAATCGTAAGCCACAACCTTATATTTGGTGCTGTCAGGGTCTTGGATTTTGTGGCCAACGCCCAATTCCCAGCTGTGCTCAGACCATTGGTAGCTAACGGCAGTAGTCACTTCTTTGGCCAGGTCCATACCTTTGAGACCAGCACATTCTTTGGCGGCAGCGAGCGCCTGCTCATCACTGACATTACCCGCCATAATACAGCCGCTCTGTGCGCCACTTTCACGCAGTATGCGTGTTAGCTTGCGGGTATCGATATCGGCGATACCAAGAATACCTTTTCCCTTCAGGTAGTCATCCAGATTCTGCTCACTACGAAAGTTTGAAACCAACAGTGGCAAGTCACGAATAACCAGACCTGCTGCCCAAATTTTATCTGACTCTTCATCTTCCTTATTCACACCAACGTTGCCGATATGGGGATAGGTAAGCGTTATGATCTGACGGGCATATGAGGGGTCAGTAAGAATCTCCTGATACCCTGAAAGGGCTGTATTAAAAACTATTTCACCAACAGAGGATCCATCTGCACCAATGGCAGTTCCTCTGAAAATTGTTCCGTCTGCTAGCGCAAGTACGGCTTCCCGGTAAGTCTGGGAATTCACACAACCTCCTAAATAATAGATGTTTCGCTTATATTGGCCAAAGCTATATAAACAAACCCGAAAGTGGTAGCAGAGTTTTACCTAGGTTTGCAAAAAACGAGATGAGATAAATTATCTCATCCCGCTTAATTAAAATATTCTGCTGTACGCTAACCTCTCAGAACGAGACCGCTTTTTAGTGCTGCGGTGTTAGCGGAACAGTATAGGGATATGGCAATATATTGTCTATTTATCTATATGAAAAATTCACTCTTAAATTAAGATAAACGATCAAATAACATTTTTCACTTAAGACCCAAGACATCTTGCATATCAAACAACCCCACTGACTGCTCATCTATCCATTTAGATGCGCGAATTGCACCAAGAGCAAATGCCATCCTGCTAGAAGCTTTATGAGTAATTTCAACGCGCTCCCCTTCAGAAGCAAACAATACAGTATGATCGCCAACAATGTCCCCAGCCCTAACAACCGAAAACCCTATAGCCTCGTTCCCTCGAGCACCCGTTAGACCTTGCCGGTCATAAACGGCAACTTCATCTAAATTTCGACCCAAAGCGCCAGCCACAGACTCACCAAGAGATAATGCTGTACCGGACGGAGCATCAATTTTGTGTCGATGGTGAGCTTCGCTAATTTCGATATTAACATCATCCCCGAGCACGGAGGCTGCTAACGCAGCTAGCTTAAAACACAGATTTACACCGGTGGCGAAATTTGAAGCCATGCAGATGGCCGTAGACTCACTAGCGCGCTGAACGACCTGGACTTGGTCAGCAGCCAAGCCAGTTGTGCCTATCACCATCTTTTTCCCATGTCGCCGACAAAACTCAACATTCTCAACTGTGGCTACTGGAACACTGAAATCTATTAGAACATCGAATGAATCAACAAGCTCTTCCAAGGAGCTCACCACTGCCACGTTATTGCGCCCCAGACCAGAAATTTCACCTGAGTCAACGCCGATGAGAGGACTGCCAGGATGTTCAAGAGCGACAGTAAGTTGGATTCCATCGGCGCTTGCAATAGCCTCAATTAGGGCTCTTCCCATCCGGCCGCCGGCACCAGTAATAGCAACATTTCTCACAACATAGCTCCCAATGAGATATTAATGGACTTTATCTGTTAACCAAGCCCAATACTTTACCTTCATCTGGTTAGATTATCGAAAAAACTTTTCACACCATCGAACCAGCTCGTACTGCGAGGCGAATGCTTACTATTTCCAGCTAGACTATCATCGAAGGTTTTCAATAGTTCACACTGTTCTGCACTTAAATTGACTGGCGTCTCAACTACCACGCGACATAATAAATCGCCTTGAGCCCCACCCCTAACAGGTGCAACACCCTTACCCCGTAAACGGAATAATTTACTACTTTGGGTTTCCGCTGGAATCTTTAATTTCACTTTACCTGAGAGCGTCGGAACCTCAAGGTCACCTCCTAACGCGGCCTGAGCAAAGCTAATTGGAACTTCACAGTGCAAATGGCTGCCATCACGAACAAAAATAGAGTGCTCACGAACATGCATCTCAACGTAGAGGTCGCCTTCAGGTCCTCCTTGAGGACCGGCCTCACCCTTCCCAGCAAGTCGAATACGGTCGCCCGTATCAACGCCAGCAGGAATTTTAACGGATAGGGTCTTTTTCTCTTCCTTCACACCCTGACCATGACAGCTTCCACAGGGATCGGAAATCATCTTGCCACGGCCCCGGCATTTTGGGCATGCCTGCTGAACCGAAAAGAATCCTTGGGACATGCGAACCTGGCCGGCACCACCGCAAGTATCACAGGTAATAGGTGACGTCCCTTTTCTTGCTCCTGAACCGCCGCAAGGGTCACAGTGAGTCATCGTTGGTACGTCGATCTGAATGGTCTTACCTTTGACAGCGTCTTCTAGATCTAACTGAAGGTCATAACGCAAATCGGAACCACGAGCAGGTCCACCGCGACCACGTCCGCCACCACCACCGAAAATATCACCAAAAACATCACCAAAAACATCACTAAACCCAGCTGTACCATGACCACTGCCATTTTGATCAACACCGGCGTGACCGAAACGGTCATAAGCAGACTTCTTCTCTTCGTCACCCAAAACCTCATAGGCTTCTTGTGCTTCTTTGAATTTTTCGTCTGAGTTTTTGTCATCAGAATTGCGATCGGGATGAAACTTCATCGCTATACGGCGAAATGCCTTCTTTACTTCCTGATCAGAGGCATTCTTATCAACTCCTAACACTTCGTAATAATCGCGTTTTGCCATAATTTAAACGTCTTCCCAAACTGAATCGCCAAATCTTATTGGCTGACTATAAAACCTTAAAAAAATAAGCGCGAAAGTCCTCTCGAAACTCTCTTCGAAATTCTTTTCACGCCTAATTAGAGACAGGGTAAAATACTTACCGATAGTAATTACTTACCATCTTCTTTTGTATCCTCTTCTTTCTCATCTTTAACTTCTTCAAACTCTGCATCCATTGCATCATCACCTGCCGGCTCGTCGCCTGCTGATTGCTCGCCCGCTTCAGCTTGCTCTGCATACATCTTCTGAGCTAAACCAGATGATGCTTCAGATAGAACTTTAGCTGCTTCATCAATGGCCTCTTTATCATCGCCCTGAACGGCCTCTTCAACCTGCTTAATTGCGGCTTCGATGGCGGACTTCTCTTCGTCAGAGGCCTTATCCCCGGCTTCCTCAAGAGTTTTTTTGGCGGCGTGAGCCAAACCATCGGCGGTATTACGTGCTTGAACCACCTCTTCAAACTTCTGATCTTCAGCTGCATTGGCTTCGGCATCCTTCACCATTGCATCGATTTCTTCATCAGACAGTCCCGAGGACGCCTTGATAATGATCGACTGCTCTTTACCGGTGGCTTTGTCCTTAGCGCCAACATGTAAAATACCGTTAGCGTCAATATCAAAGGTCACTTCAATCTGCGGCATCCCGCGCGGAGCCGGTGGAATATCAGCTAAGTCGAAACGACCCAGTGATTTATTACCTGTTGCCTGCTTACGCTCACCCTGGACAACGTGAATAGTTACGGCAGACTGGTTGTCATCAGCGGTAGAGAAAATTTGCGATTTTTTAGTCGGAATCGTAGTGTTTTTCTCGATCACTGGGGTCGCCACTCCGCCCATAGTTTCAATTCCCAAGCTTAACGGAGTTACATCAAGTAACAATACGTCAGTCACATCACCAGACAAAACCGCGCCCTGTAACGCAGCTCCAACGGCAACTGCTTCGTCAGGATTAACATCTTTTCTTGGCTCTTTTCCGAAAAAGGCTGTTACTTTTTCTTGCACCAATGGCATACGAGTCTGACCGCCCACCAAGATAATCTCATCTATCTTATTTTTCCCAAGCTTTGCATCGTCTAGAGCGACCTGGAGCGGCTTCAATGAACGTTCAACCAAATCTAAGACCAATGATTCAAGCTTGGCGCGAGTCAACTTAACAACCAAGTGCTTTGGCCCGGTAGCATCAGCTGTAATATAAGGTAAATTAACTTCCGTTTGCTGGCTCGACGACAACTCAATTTTTGCCTTCTCAGCAGACTCTTTTAGACGCTGCATTGCCAATGGATCACCATGTAAATCAATGCCACTATCTTTCTTGAATTCAGCTGATAAATGCTCGATCAAGCGCATATCGAAGTCTTCACCGCCTAGGAATGTGTCACCATTAGTTGCCAATACTTCAAATTGCTTTTCACCGTCGACATCGGCTATTTCAATGATCGAGATATCGAAAGTACCACCACCCAGATCGTAAACAGCAACAACACTGTCACCCGGGCTTTTGTCCATACCATAAGCCAACGCCGCAGCTGTTGGCTCGTTAATAATACGCTTTACGTCTAATCCGGCTATTCGCCCAGCATCTTTAGTTGCTTGACGTTGTGAGTCATTAAAATAAGCAGGAACGGTAATGACCGCCTCTGTTACTTTTTCACCCAAATAGTCTTCAGCCGTTTTCTTCATTTTCTTTAGAATTTCAGCAGAAATCTGCGGTGCAGCTTTGCTATCGCCCTTAATTTCAACCCATGCATCGCCGTTATCAGCTTTGACGATTTTGTAAGGCACCATTTTAATATCTTTTTTAACCACTTTATCTTCAAAGCGACGGCCAATTAGACGCTTAACTGCATAAACCGTATTTTCCGGATTCGTCACAGCCTGTCGTTTAGCAGACTGGCCAACCAAGATCTCGCCACCGTCAACATAGGCAACCACCGATGGAGTAGTGCGCGCACCCTCCGAATTTTCAATTACCTTGGGTTTATCTCCTTCGAGCACGGCAACACATGAGTTCGTCGTTCCCAAATCAATTCCGATAATCTTTCCCATCACTTCTCTCTCCGTTACTTGTCATAAAGCCTGTTTAAGGCATTGTCTTTAAAAAGTTATTGCTTGGTCTTTATGTGGGTGCATTTTTAGTAAATTCAAGGGCACCTAAACCAATAATTCAATTAACTTGCTTTGGATACCACTACCATGGCCGGCCTAACCAAACGACCGTTCAAGGTATAACCTTTCTGAAACACGTCCATCACAGTGTTAGGCTCCACATCAGGATTAGGGACCATACTCACTGCTTGGTGAAAATCTGCGTCAAATGGTTGGCCGCCAGGGTCGATGGCTTCAATTTTAAACCGAGCAAAAACATCAAAAAATGACTTTAACGTCAACTCTAAACCTGTAGAAACCGCCTGTTGAGCCTCATCAGAATCTTCAATCGTACCAAGAGCACGCTCTAAGTTATCGACGACCGGCAATAGCTCAGCTGTGAATTTATCCAACGCAAATTTATGTGCGTTTTCTACATCCCGCTCGGCTCTGCGTCGCATGTTCTGCATTTCGGCCTGAATCCGCAGTACCTGGTCATTTGCGTTACTAACTTGTTCTTGTAGGTTTTCTGCCTCGGGCAACACATCATCATTGAGAAGCTCTTCAACAATTTCTGCATTAATTTTTTCAGCTTGAGTAGCTGCATCCTCAGCCGGAGTCTCGGAAGAGTCGACCGTTTTTTCCTCACTACTATTTACTTCATCTTGCATGCTTTTTTCCTCGATTTCTGTGCCACTAAATACACTAATGTTCAAGATTATTGATTAGATGCTTGGTTACCATTACCCTATGGCTACATATATTGGGACAAACTCCCAACTTTCAAGCGGTGACCTCGGATTAATCTACTCTAAAGGGCATCTATTAACTATTTGGTGATAAAACTTTGCTTGTTTCAATTAATATCCGTAATTACACCTTAGTAGAGTCTCTTGAAATTGAATTTTCTAGGGGTACCACTGCTATTACCGGCGAAACCGGTGCTGGTAAATCACTGGTGCTCGACGCCTTAGGTATGGCTCTGGGGGATCGAGCAGACATCGGGACCATTCGTCACGGTAAGGAGCGCGCAGAAATTACCGCAAGCTTTGATATCAGCGCTATAGAGGATGCTCAACTGTGGATGCAGTCTCATGACTTCGATATTGATATTGATAAAAATTGTATTTTACGTCGTATTTATACGTCAGAAGGCCGCTCAAGAGGTTATATTAACGGTCAACCCAGCACTATGCAGCAGCTCCAGCAGTTGGGCGATATAGTGGCGGATATTCACTGCCAGCATGAGCATCAGTCTCTATTGCGCAAAGAGACCCACCGCAAGTTAGTAGATGAATATGCTTCTGCAGGGAATTTAGCTCTACAAGTTGGCGATCATTTTCGTGAATGGCACAAAGTTGAAAAAAAGCTATCAGAATTAATGAGTCGCTCAGATGAGCTCCTTGCACGTAAAGACTTACTCAATTTTCAGGTCAATGAACTGAAAGAACTCGATCTAGATCCTAGTGTATTAAAAAAGCTAGAAACCGAGCAGCAAACCCTCGCAAATGCTGAGCAGATATTACAAGACAGCCACAGTTTATTGGCCATCTGCGACCAAACCGAAGGCTTTAATCTACGCGACGGCCTCAACAGAGCTATTACTATTTTAATTGGACTAAAATACAAGCCTGAAGCTTTAGTAAGTGCTGAAGAACTACTTCAGAGCGGACTTATTCAAGTTGAAGAGGCCACTAGGGAAATAGAGCATCATATTGACCGATTCGAAGCAAACCCTGAACGATTGCAACTGGTAGAAGATGAGCTTTCAGTTATTTTCCAATTGGCCCGCAAACATAGAGTTAACCCTGACCAGTTAGCCGAGACTCTAAAAACGCTGGGAGCAGAGCTAAGCAGTTTAATAGGGGGTAACGATAATATTGAATCATTACAACAGCAGCTTTCCAAATTAGCCTCCACCTATGAAAGAGCGGCCAATAAACTGAGCGCCGCTCGAAAAAAAGCAGCAACAACAATGGCGTCAGAAATAAATGAGCAGCTGCATCGGTTGTCTATGGAAGGTGCTGAATTATTAATACGGCTTACCCCGGCCAATACCGGAGAATATCGTTCAAGTGGCCTCGAGGAAATCGAATTCCTGCTAGCAACGAATCCAGGGCAACCACACAAAATGCTGGCAAAAATAGCCTCAGGGGGAGAGCTCTCTCGCGTTAGTCTGGCAATTCAGGTGGTTGCCGCCAGCCACTCGAAAATTCCAACCCTCGTATTTGATGAGGTCGATGTCGGTATTGGCGGAAGTACCGCAGATATTGTTGGGCAACTACTCAAGCAATTAGGTGAGCGTGGCCAGGTTATCAGTGTCACTCATCAACCCCAGGTGGCAGCACATGCCCACCACCATTATCGAGCCAGTAAAGTCATTGAAGATAATAGTGCAGAATCCCTCATGTCACCTCTTGACCATCAACAGAGAGTTGAAGAGCTGGCGCGTATGCTAGGAGGTGCTAAAGTCACCGACCAAACGCTCTCACATGCAACAGAGCTGCTTAGTCTAGCTTCAAGCTAGCTATATTGAATTTAGTAAATGGCAAATTATAAGCAAAAAAAACCCCAGTTGAACACTGGGGGTTTTTAAATAACAAGAACCTATGCGTCCGGCTTTTGCTCTGTCTCTGCAGTTTCAGCTGGTACTGCTTCAACGGGTGCTACTTCAGGCACTGTGCCTTCTTCAATTTGCGCTTCTTTGATTGAGAGCTTCACACGGCCACGATTATCGATCTCTGTTACTTTAACCCTAACATCCTGACCTTCGGTTAAGTAATCAGTCACCTTAGCCACACGCTCTTGAGCGATCTGAGAGATATGTACCAGACCATCTGTACCCGGCATAAAGTTAACGAAAGCGCCAAAATCAACAATTCGAACAACTTTGCCATCATAAATAGTGCCTGGTACAGGATCAGCAACAATAGCTTTGATCGCGTCCATTGCAGCATTCAAACTGTCAGTGTCTTCTGAGTAAACTTTCACTGCTCCATCGTCATTAATGTCGATGGTTGAATTATGCTCTTCACATAGACCACGGATAGTCGCCCCACCCTTACCAATCACATCACGAATCTTATCTGAATCAATTTGCAACATACCCATACGCGGCGCTGTCTCTGCAACTTCATCCCGACCAGAACTAAGTACTTTGTTCATCTCATCAAGAATATAGAGCCGAGCTTCCATAGCCTGCTCAAGGGCAATTTCCATAATCTCTTCAGTGATACCTTCAATTTTTATATCCATCTGCAAAGCAGTTATGCCAGCAGCGGTTCCGGCGACTTTAAAGTCCATATCACCAAGGTGATCTTCATCACCCAAAATATCAGTCAGTACGGCAAAACCTTCCTCTTCTTTGACCAGACCCATAGCGATACCAGCAACAGGTGCTTTTAGTGGTACGCCAGCGTCCATTAATGCCAGGCTTGCACCACACACAGATGCCATAGAGCTAGAGCCATTAGATTCAGTGATTTCTGACACTACGCGAATGGCGTAAGGAAAGTCTTCAGGGTTAGGCAATACCGCATTAATACCGCGACGAGCCAAACGACCATGACCTACTTCACGACGACTTGTAAAACCAATACGTCCACACTCACCTACCGAGTAAGGGGGGAAGTTATAGTGCAACATGAAAGGATCATCACGACGACCCTCAAGAGCATCAATCATCTGCGAATCACGCGTAGAGCCAAGTGTCGCTGCAACGATTGCCTGAGTCTCCCCACGTGTAAATAGTGCCGAACCGTGGACTCGATCAAGAATGCCCACCTCAACATTAATACCACGAACAGTCTTGGTGTCACGTCCATCAATACGCGGCTCACCACGAATAATTCGGCCTCGAACAATATTTTTCTCGAGCTTCTTAAACGCATCTTTTAAATCGTCTTTAGAATGGCCATCTTCTGATGTTAATTCAGCTGTAGCACGATCGCGAAGAGCATTAACGCTAACCACACGAGCCTGCTTGTCAACTACCTGATAGGCAGCGTCCAATTCTGCGCCAACAGAAGCAGTTAATGCCGCCTTAAGGTCAGCATTCTCTTCTTCAACTTGCCAATCCCAGCGCGGCTTACCTACTTCAGCAACCAGCTCTTCAATAACACTAATTACAGTCTGCATTTCTTGGTGAGCAAATAACACACCGCCCAACATAGTATCTTCTGATAGCTCGCTAGCTTCAGATTCAACCATTAGCACTGCGTCTTTAGTACCGGCTACAATCATATCCAATGAAGAATCAGCGAGTTCGCTATAGGTTGGATTGAGCAGATAACCTTGCTCTTCGGTATATCCCACTCGAGCACCGCCGATTGGGCCATTAAAAGGAATACCGGATATAGAAAGTGCAGCTGAAGTACCAATCATTGCCGCAATATCTGGGTCAATATTTTTCTCAGCAGACATTACAGTACAGACAACCTGTACTTCATTCTTGAAGCCGTTAGGAAAAAGAGGACGGATAGGTCGATCAATAAGACGTGAAGTCAGCGTCTCTTTCTCATTTGGACGACCTTCGCGCTTAAAGAAACCACCAGGGATTTTTCCTGCAGCGTAAGCCTTCTCAACGTAGTGGACACCTAGCGGGAAAAAATCCATACCTGCTTTGGCTTCTCTTGCACCAACAACAGTACAAAGTACTGAGGTATTATCAATTGAACATAACACTGCACCAGTTGCCTGTCGGGCAATGCGGCCAGTCTCTAAAGTAACGGTATGATTACCGTATTGAAATTTCTTAATTAAAGGATTCATAATTTTACCTTTGTTTGTTTACCTTATGGCGCCTTACTGAGGTCCTGATAGTGCGCTGCTCGGGTTACTTATAGCGACCAAAAAATGGTAGTCATAAGTAACTCGATCAGCATAGACACAGACATCCTGTTCAGACGATTAAATTATGTGCTCATTAACAGTGCGGCCCCGATTGAAGGAGCCGCACCATGAACACTTATCGTCGTAAACCAAGCTTCTTAATTAGCTGGCTATACCGCTCGACACTCTTACTCTTTAAATAATCGAGTAATTTACGACGCTGGTTAACCATACGAATTAAACCACGACGTGAATGGTGATCTTTTTTGTGATCGCCAAAATGGCCCTGTAGCTTATTGATATTTACGGTGAGCAATGCAACCTGAACTTCAGGTGAACCTGTATCATTTTCACAGGTAGCATGTTCCGCTACGATTGTTGCTTTTTCTTCTGCACTTAGTGCCATGATGACTTTCTCCAACATGCGATTTAAAAAATTCAGGCTTGCCCGCGCATATTTACAGACAACCTAACTTGAAATCTGACGCTACTGCGTCAGCCTTTATAAGGTAATAGATTTTCTATTACCTAAATACTATATTCTTTAATTACTAACTTTAAGGGTCTTGCGGTAGTACTCTAAGCTCCTC
>Ga0209035_10001223_pt1 | contig 10479 bp, 9 predicted proteins | sample MarorgKNORR_S2LV_6_FD_188220 | JGI IMG/M metagenome (GOLD analysis project Ga0209035, IMG submission 188220) | Marine microbial communities from the Southern Atlantic Ocean, analyzing organic carbon cycling - AAIW_A/KNORR_S2/LV (SPAdes) (version 2) | ecosystem: Environmental > Aquatic > Marine >...
AAACAAAAAGCCAGTTATGCAGGAATACTGCGAGTGGTGATGGAGTGTCCTGACTATATCGGACTCAGCGGTAGTGCAATCCGATTACTTAACGAAATGGCGTACCAGTTCAAAGGGTACAACAACGGTGATTTATGCCCTGCGTGGACTCTCATGAAGGAGAGAGGATTTTGCTCAAAAGCCACACTGGCAAGATCCATACAAGAATTGGTGGCAGCAGAGATGATAACTCTGACCAGACAAGGGCATTTCATTAGAAACAAAGCCAGCTTGTACGCTTTAACATGGCTAAAAATTGATGAATGTGGAGGAAAATACCTTGATGTGCCACCCACAAAAACACCATCAAGAAACTTCCCCATTGAACGGCAGCAAGGGTGGCCAAGAAAATTAGATCGCCCAGTACAGAAACTGTACTGTAAGGGTACGAAAACTGTACCCAAAGTGCTGTTAAAGGCAGTTAACTAGTACAGAAACCGTACCCTATTAGGCTCTTTTTGCTATGTCCATGGGTACAGAAACTGTACATCTATATATTAATAGCCATACCTATAGGTTTATTTAGGCCGTGGTATACAGTAAGTGAGGTTTTATATGGCCACGACCAAAGCTAAGCATATAGTAGCAGCCAAGCAAAGCGACCCTATTATGAAGCTGGTCAAACAAATAGGTGCAGAAGATATTGCCACCGATGTAATCAACGCAATCATGAGTCCCCTGATGAACCTACTTACTACTCAAGGTGAGGACACAGAAAGTGTGTTTAATAAATCAATAACGCTTATAGCCGCATCCGACCCAAAGAATCAGATTGAACTCATGCTAGCTACACAATTGGCCATGACTCACATTACCTTAGGCAAAAGCGCACAGCTATTAGATCGTAACTACTCACAGGTTAAATCCACCAACAGCTTGGGCAACCTATACACCAAACTATCGAGGTTAGGCATAGACCAAATCAATACACTTGAACGGATGAAAGGCAAAGGCCAACAAAAAATAATTGTTGAAAAAGTGAATATTGAAGCTGGGGGCCAGGCTGCTATTGGTGTGTATGAACAGGGGGGTGTTAATGCTTAAAAAGGACTATAAAGCCCATGTAACGACCAATCGGTTTGAACTAAACACCTTACCCGCCTGCGGGGCTAGAACGCGCTCAGGCGGCCTCTGCAAGCACAAGGGCAATCTTCGTAATGGTCGGTGCAAACGCCACGGCGGAGCCTCTACAGGGCCAACACATCAGGCCTTTGGAAAAAACCATCACCGCTACATTCATGGCCTGAGAACTAAAGAAGTTATTGCCATGCGAAAACTGGCGGCAGAGATGAGTAAGGCACTATCAAATATTACGTCAATGCCCGTAGATTAGGAGAAATTAAATTATAAAATTTCTGAATTCCTCACCGATATACAAGGCAAAAGTGGGCAGTGGCAAAGTGGGTAGTAAGTGGGTGTTCTAGGCCACCCAAATACCCTCAATGGCCTGCATTAAAGGACCTGAAGTATTTCAAAACTAACGTACTCTTGAGAAGGCTAATTGGCGCAACGATCTAGCCTAATATACGTAAAGTAGATGCTCGGCGTTTCGCAGTTTTCTAGGGTAATTTTACAGCTGACGAACACGTCAGAAAAAGGCCGATTTTCGCCGTTACGCCCCGGCTTCGCCTGGCCCGGCCATGGTGCGAACGCCAAACCAAACGATCGATTCAGGTTTTGTGAGAAAGATTAGACCTTTTTCACAAAACAGATAGCAGCCCCAAATGCCGTCAAAAATCCAGCTAACGGCAGGATCATGACAGCGTATTTTTTTGGCATGTAGTTCTCTTTGAACTCAATACCTTGCGCGGTAAATTCAAAATGCCACATTTCCCAATATTTACCACGCATGCCTTCGACCAGCTCAATTCCATAAATGATCAGAGTTATTCCGACCAAAATAATCATAAGCTTCCAAAACTGGCGTATATACAGGGCGAACCTAGGGGGTAACTTTTCGTAAATTAAGTTCAAAGCGATGTGTTCATTATCTCTGGCTGTGAGCGAGAGCGCTATAAACATCAACCAAATATTACTTAGTACCGTTAACAGATCCCCCCAAACAGGAGGGTTTGCAAACACATATCGCATAAGAACAGTATAGAGCGTGAATCCAACCATCAAAGCTAAAAGCAGTGAACACAACGCCTCTAAAGCGCGATGGATAAAACGGTCAAAGTTATTTAAAAATTGCCACATAGTTTTCATCTAACTCATTACCCGTGGAAGAAACATCGTCAATTCCGGAATGACGAGAATGAAAAATAGAAGTAAGAATAGACCTATCAGGTAAGGAACTAATGCCACTGCCACCTCTTCTAGTCGGACTTGCGCGATGGTTGCAGCAGTGAAAAAAGCGACGCCAACTGGGGGTGTTACAGACCCTATCAAGAAGCCAACGATGACTACGACCGCGGCCTGAACCTCAGGAAAGCCAGCTTGAGCCATAACGTTAACGAGAACGGGGCCAACGATGATAATATTCACTGCGGAATCCATCATCATTCCGAGCAGAAAAATAAAAAGAATAAGGGCCAGACTAAAGATAATGGGGGAATCCGCGAGACTTAGTAACCAACTCTCAAGATCACCGATTGCACCCAATGAGGTAAGCAACCAACTAAAGGGTCCCGACGCTGCTATGATAATGAAAACCATGGCCGAATTACGAAATGCCCGACGGAAAGCGCCAGTGCATTCTTTCCATTTAATAGTTCGGTATACAAATACACCTGTAAACAGTGCGACCATCGCTGTGATAGCACCAGCTTCAACGACCGATGCTATGCCCCCCATGACTGAACCAACCAAAACCACAGGGATCAGCAGGGCGAACGAGGACCGATACAATTCTTTTCCGGCTCGCCGTATCGAAAAACTCTCATCGCTTCGTTCGAAATTATATTTTACGGCGAAGTAATGGTTAATCACCATAATCACCGCGCCAATTAGCAGACCCGGAATAATCCCGGCCGCAAACAACGCTGCAACTGAAATCTCAGTCGAATTCGCAAGGACTATCATCATAATACTGGGTGGAATGATGCCACCGATGGTGGAGCTAACGCCCGTAACAGCTGCAGAAAAGGCGGGAGGATATCCGGCCTTTTTCATAGCAGGCAACACCAATGCCCCCACTGTGGCCGTATCAGCTACGACCGACCCATTCATACCCGCAAAAAACATACTCACAAGGACGTTAACTTGCGCCAAACCTCCGCGCATCCGGCCGATCAGAGCTCTGCTCAAAGAAACGAGCCGATCGGTAATCGTCGCACTGGTCATTAACTCACCCGTCAACATGAAAAAAGCAATCGCAGTCAATGGAACTGAATCAATGGCGTTGAACATTTGACTGGGGATTAAAACGAGAGGTACTGCATCAGTGATCAAAATATAAAAGAAAGGTATTAAGATTAAAGTGAACCCGATCGGCGCACCACAGAGGATTAGAAATAGTAATACGCCAAGTAGAACGAGACTTTCCATGGTTACTCACTTATACACAATTTATCAAGAAAAAGACCATCTAGGACTACCCGGTAGCCTAAATGATCTTTTCACTATCTTGCTGGTGACCGCTTTACAGAGCGCCGGCTTCTTCAAGCTGAGCGACAAAATCATCCATGCCTTGCTCTAGAAGTACTCTTCTGGCGACATCAGGTTCAAACGTGCCCTTGGCATCTAACCAAGCACCGATTGCGCCTTCTCTCCATTTAGATAATTCCGCTTCAGATGGCACATACCACTCTGTCGCAGATGCTTTAATGATATCTTCTCCATTCTTAATCCAAGCGTTATCTAACTCGTTCACTTTTTCTCCATAAGCATCGGCAGCTTGGTGTAACCAGCTTCTCTCTTCAGAAGACAGAGCGTTATATTGCTTTGCATCCATTGCAAGAATATTTCCAGACCACATTCCACCAATCTCAGTGAAGTATTTTGCAACTTCATGAAGTTTTGCTACTTCCTGCCAAGGACTGGCGACATACTGACCCTCAACTACACCTGACTGTAGACCTGAGTATAACTGGCTCCAATCATAAGGCGTGGGAACAGCACCCCAATTTTTAACGAGCATGAACTCAACTGGGCTCTTGGTCGTCCGCCACTTGAGACCTTTCATATCATCAGGAACGTGGATCGGTTTGGTTGCATTCCCAAGCTGCCTAAATCCACCACTCGAATATACCGAAAGGCAAATGTGGCCCGCATTCTCAAGCGCCAGCTTACACTGCCGTTCTGCCAGCCACTCATTCGATATTCTTTTCGCATCATCGAGTGATTTGAAAATAAAAGGCAAATCGAAAATTGCTAGTTCTGATCCAAAATTACCATAGTTTGCGGTAGAACTAGTCCACAGAGCTATGAGACCCATGTTGGCCTGTTCACCGCACTTCTGTTCTGCGCATAAGCTTTTTTGATAGTATGGTTCGACTTTCATCATTCCACCAGACGCTTTTTGCATGGCTGGTATCAGCGCCTGATCTATGGCATCCCCGATCGGCATCCCCAATCTGCCAGTCGTCCCGAGTTTGAGTACTGTTTCTGCTAACACAGACTCAACAGAAAACATAAACACCGCTGATATAGCCAGTGCCTTAATTGCGTTATTTTTTTTCATGATATTTTTCCTTTATTTTTTCTTTATTTTTTTTATGACACAGATTTCATTTAGGTAAATTCAGAAAACTAAACTTCTAAATCAATATATACTTTGATGGAACATAGGAAAAGCGACAGTTTTCTTTGAAGTAAAGGACAGTTGTAGGCGTGATTAGCGTGTTGTAGCTATTAGACTTTGAACAAAATTTGATGAATACTTACATTGAATAAAGGAGTCTGCGCGTGCAATCAAATACCTCAACATCTTTTAACTTACCTGAAAATTCGAAACTAGGGTTGCGTGATCAAATCTGTGAAATGGTAAGTTCCTCTATCACGTCTGGGGCACTGTCCTCTGATAAGCGACTACCTTCTTGTAGAGAACTAGCCCAACAACTTGAAGTATCAAGAAATACAGTTTTTGCGGCTTATAATCGTCTAATAGACCTTGGGTTGCTCGTTTCTCGCAACAGATCTGGCTATTTTATCGCCTCTGAAACGCAATCAGCACTCATGCGCAATAGTGATAGTGGGCTTGGGGTAGAGCCAGAAAAAAATAGAGGCCCATCGCCAGTTCAGTTTGGACCATCGGGTCTTATACCGGTTATCAATCCACTAAACTGGGCCAGTTACCCCTTTCCCTTTATTTATAATCAAATTGACCCCACCCTGTTTCCAGTTGAGAGTTGGCGAGAATGCTCACGCTTGGCATTAAGTCGAACCCAAAAGCCTGCGTGGATGGATGATTCGGTAGAAAGTGACAGTTCACAATTAATTCAGCAACTACGCCAACGTCTTTTAACCTACCGTGGTATTTATGCAGAGGAAGATGAAATTTTGATTACCTTAGGTACTCAAAATGCCTTATTTATTATTGGTACGGTGTTTTCCAATAAGGATAAGACTATAGCGATTGAAGATCCAGGTTACCCAGGGGCTCAGAATGCCTTTAAATTAAGTGGTAATAGTTTTGTCGGCGTTGCTGTTGACCAAGAAGGGCTTGATGTCTCTTCTATTCCTGAGAATTGCCAGCTGGTATTCACGACTCCGAGTCACCAGTTTCCAACCATGGTGACAATGTCTGAATCACGTCGCAAGCAATTACTTGAGGCCTCAGTGGCGCAAGATTTTTTAATTATCGAAGACGACTATGAAGCTGAAATGAATTATTTTGACTCGCGCTCAAGATCTCTGAGATCGTTTGATCAAAATAACAGAGTGATCTATGTGGGTAGTTTGTCCAAAACTGTGTCACCTGGCATAAGGCTAGGCTTTATGGTGGCCCATCGGGATATTATTGAACGGGCGCGCACTATAAGAGGTGTGATGATGAGGCATCCGCCCACTATTATTCAAGAAACTGTCGCTTTGTTCTTTCGCCTTGGTTACTACGATGCACATATAAGAAACCTTCAGCGGCGCTATAAAAAGCGTTGGCAGGTCATGAATCATGCTATTTCAACGCACTTATCAATGCTAGAACAAACCCAAAATAAAGGCGGCACTTCATTCTGGCTAAAAGGTCCTGAGGGATTTAATGCGAAAGATTTGGCTGATCGCTTGCGTGACAAAGGCGTGCTTATTGATATTGGTGAAACCTTTTATCTAAGCCATGACACGCGCAGTTTCAGACTTGGTTTTGCCTTTCTTACTAAGCAAAAACTTGAAGAAGGAGTGATTATTATTGCTGAAGAAGTTAAACAATTGCTGCAATAATAATCACTCCATCGATTCTTTTTTCATATGCTGATCAAATCACTCTGATGAATAAACTAAATAAAGGAGGTGAAGCTCTGTCCTTTGAAAACCTTAAACCTGTCTCTAGACGATTAAGATATTTTTTGCGTTAATTAATGAATGAGCTTAGTAATAATTTTACTCACCTAATTTTAAATTAACTTAACTTAAGCCTAATGTAACTACCCAAAACTAAGATGTGATAACAACATGAGCTTTTGCCAACCCTTTAAAATTGATATCCCTGACGCAACCTTAAATTCTGTGAGAGAACGTGTAGCTGCGTATCCTTGGCATGAAATGCCTAACGATGGGGGCTGGGAATATGGTGCAAACTTAGATTATATGAAAGAACTTGCTCAATATTGGGTTAATGAGTATGACTGGCGTAAGCATGAAGCTGCCATTAATGTTTTTTCTCAATTTAGGGCTCAAGTAGATGGTATTGATATTCATTTTATTCATGAAGTTGGCAGTGGCCCATCCCCAACACCATTGATCATTAGTCATGGCTGGCCTGGCACAGTGGTTGAGTTTATGAAGATTATTGAACCTCTCGCGCACCCAGAACGTTTTGGTGGCAAAGTTGAAGATGCTTTTACTGTCATTGCGCCATCATTACCTGGGTTCGGTTTTTCAGGAGCCCCTCCACGCCCATATGGTCCCCGCAAGATTGCAGAAATATTAAATACGCTAATGACTGAAGTATTGGGTTATGACAACTACATCTCTCAAGGAGGCGATTGGGGTGGCACAATTTCAGCATGGCTGGGTTTTGATCACTCTAAATATTGTCGTGCCATTCACATTAATATATTAACCCTGCGGCACGCTGACGGCCCTCAAACCCACGAAGAAAAATTATGGGAACAGCAGTTTGATTTAGACCAAGAGATGGAGAATGGTTACCGAACACAACAAGCGACTAAGCCACAAACCCTCAGTTATGGGATGATGGACAGTCCAGTAGGTATTGCTGCTTGGATTATTGAGAAGTTTCACTCATGGTCAGACACTGATGGGGGAAATATAGAGAGTGCGCATAGCAAAGACGACTTACTGACCAACATCATGATCTACATTGTTACCCGCACTTTTAATACTGCGTCTTGGATTTATTATGGTCGCCGTGAAGAAGGGGGTCGAATTTTATCTAATAATGGGGACTCAATTACAGTACCAACAGGATGTGCTTTATTTCCAAAAGAAATGTCAGCATGGCCACCCAAAAGTTATGTTAAACGCATGTGCAATGTTCAGCACTGGACTGAAATGCCTCGAGGAGGTCATTTTGGCGCGCTCGAAGAACCCGAATTATTGGTAGAAGATATTCGCACTTTTGCCAGAAAATTACGCTCTCAATAAATTAAATTTTATGACAAAGGAATCATTCGATGTCTACCTTACTTACTCATAATGAATATAGCGTTATTGCTAAAAATCTAACCTTCTCCGTTAATCCATTTGTAAATGGCAAGTTTTCTAAGCCTTTGTCAGGTAATACGATGGAGACGATCAACCCAGCTACTGGCGATGTGTTAGCCACTGTTGCAGCATGTGGTGCAGAAGATGTAGATGCTGCTGTTATTGTCGCTCAACAAGCCTTTGATAGTGGAAAGTGGTCACGCTTACATCCTAACGAGCGTAAAGAAATTATTATTGAGCTAGCGAATTTGATTGAAAAAAATCAGCATGAGTTGGCTGTTTTAGAAAGCCTCGAAAGTGGTAAGCCAATTAGTGAATGCCAAATGACAGACCTGCCCGAGACGGTGAGCACTCTCAAATGGCATGCTGAAGCCGCTGATAAAATTTATGATCAAATCTCACCCGCTAATGAAAGTGGTATTGGACTTATTGTGCGCGAACCTATGGGGGTTGTTGGTGCGGTTTTGCCCTGGAACTTTCCCTTAATGATGCTGGCTTGGAAAATTGGCCCTGCACTGGCAACAGGTAATAGCGTGATCGTTAAACCTGCTGAACAAACTTCATTAACCACCCTGCGCGTGGCTGAACTTGCCTTGGAAGCTGGGGTTCCTGCAGGGGTGCTCAATGTACTGCCTGGCTTAGGGCCTGATGTAGGCGAACCGATGGGTCGACATCATGGAATTGGTGCCATTTCGTTTACTGGCTCCACGGAAGTGGGTCGCTTGTTTGTAGAGTTTTCTGCAAAAAGTAATTTGAAAAAAATTATTCTTGAATGTGGTGGAAAAAACCCAGCAGTGGTGCTTTCTGATGCAAAAAATCTTGATAATATAGCCAAACATGTGGCCTATTCAGCATTATGGAATATGGGTCAAAATTGCACTGCTAATGCACGTTTAATTGTACACAAAGATTTGAAAAAACCACTTGTTCAAAAGGTTTTAAAAGAATTTGATAACTGGAAAACAGGCGATCCACTCGATCCTAGCAATCAACTCAGTGCTATTATTTCTCCAGAACAATACACCAAGATTTTAAACTACATTGAAATTGCAGCCAAAGAGGGCGCTGATTTAATTTATGGGGGTAAAGCCATTCAAAGCGGCAACGGCATGTTTATAGAACCCACTATATTTGATAATGTGACCCCCGATATGACAATTGCTACGGACGAAATATTTGGTCCAGTGCTAGGTATCATGTCGGTGGATTCTGATGCCGCAGCAATCGCATTAGCTAACGATACCAGTTACGGGCTGCAGACCTCATTGTTCACCTCCAATGTGACCAATGCTCATCGTTTTGCACGTGCACTTCAGGCTGGCACTGTGTCGGTTAATTGTTATGGGGAAGGGGATATAACCACGCCATTTGGTGGTTACAAGTTATCTGGCTTTGGTGGCCGAGATAACGGCTTTTCAGCACATGATCAATACACAGAAACCAAAACTATTTGGATTGATCTTAGTGAAGACAGTGTGTAGCTGGATTCGCCGAAGTAAGTTGTGGCGAAAAGCTTCAATTTGGTTAATAGAGGTCCAGATTCGAGAAGTCCTAAAAAAACACTTCGTCTCCACCCTAGCTGATTAATTCAACTAACAAGCCCGATACCATTCGGGCTTTTTTATTTTTACAATGCAGCAGAGCAGGGGTATGCAGGGACTCCTCCTAAATTGTAGAATGAGTGCTGTTTTAGACATTCGAAAACGAGTCAATATTCAATCCTGCACTCTGGTGTATTGAGTAACAGTGCTTCCCTTTTTTCCCGCAAAACCGCGTCTGCACCTGAGTTTGAATCGGGCATCTCGATTGCGCTTTTTCTTTCCATCCATCTCAAACAACTCCCAAAGTAAGAAATCCATTTTAAGTAGGCGGCCAATTCCTTAACTAAAGTAGTTAAAAGTAGAATGCAAATAGATTACCTACGCATTATCTAAAGTAGATGGAGTAGATGAACCTCACGCTAAATCATGGTCACATTAATCTCCAAAAGTAGGAGCAAGTAGGAAAGCCATAAAGTCTAAGTTCTAGTGTAAGCATTGAGCTATGGGTACACGCTTGGGTACACGTAAACTATGATTATCGCAACAACTGCAATATATAGCGATATAAAGTGAAGTTTCGACTCCCCCCATCTCCACCACTTGAAGTACAAAAAGGTAGCGTTTTCAATCACTTGGAGCGCTGCCTTTTTTATGTCTAGGCGTTTATTGCCCCCCCAATACCCTCTTATCTTGCTCTGTTGGTCACTAACTGTTTATTTGGAATGCACCGTGACCCTTTTTATAGTATCGACACTTATGAAGTCGGTTGTTTTCTTGCCTTTCAGCTCTAACCAAGAGTCACTAGAGTCAACTACCAAACCACTCACAGTAGTATCTCCCCAAGCAGAAAAATTCATATAAACTGTTACCTTTTTACCTTTCATGTCCTTCAACATCTGCCACTTTCCTCTTAGTTAAACCCGCCATCTAACCCGATCAACTGGAAAACACATATGGGTCGAGGGGTAATCTAACACACCCCTAAATGCGATATAAGGTCACATCTAACCTTGAAAGCCAGCTCCCGCTATTAAAACCCCTATGTACCGGTTACTCTAAATACGCTTTACCGCCATGACACACATGACGCCTAAAGGATACCTACCATGTCTTTGCAACCCATTGATACACG
>Ga0209035_10001225_pt1 | contig 10458 bp, 8 predicted proteins | sample MarorgKNORR_S2LV_6_FD_188220 | JGI IMG/M metagenome (GOLD analysis project Ga0209035, IMG submission 188220) | Marine microbial communities from the Southern Atlantic Ocean, analyzing organic carbon cycling - AAIW_A/KNORR_S2/LV (SPAdes) (version 2) | ecosystem: Environmental > Aquatic > Marine >...
CACAGCGCCAGGGCGGCCATGACCTCTGATGCCGCAGTGATGTCGAAGCCCGTCTCGCGGGGCACGCCATCGAGGCGGCCACCGAGACCGACCACGATGTTGCGAAGGGCCCGCTCGTTGATGTCCATGACCCGGCGCCACGTGATGTTGTGCATGTCCAGGCCCAGTTCGTTGCCGTGGAATAGGTGGGCGTCGAGCATGGCCGAGCACATGTTGTGTGCCGCAGTGACCGCATGCATGTCGCCGGTCAGGTGGAGGTTGAACAGTTCCATGGGCACGACTTGGCTGTAGCCGCCACCTGCTGCTCCACCCTTGATCCCGAAGGTCGGACCCATCGAAGGCTGGCGGATGGCGATCGTGGCCTTCTTGCCGACGTGGCTGAAGCCCTGGCCAAGGCCGACGGTGGTCGTGGTCTTGCCCTCGCCGAGCGGTGTGGGAGTGATGGCCGATACCACCACGTACTTTGCCCTAGGTCGGTCGGCCATTCGACCGATGGCCTCCAGTTTGATTTTGGCCGCACCTTCGCCGTACTGCTCGAGGCAGTCGGCAGGGATGCCGGATTCGGCGGCGATCTCGGTGAGGGGACGCAGGGTGGCACCGCGAGCGATTTCGAGGTCAGAGGGGAACGACATTGTTCTTCTGGTTCTCCGGTTTAGGGGTTGTCTTCGGGGTAGTGCGGGCAGGTCTGGGGGTCGAGTGGAGGACGAGGGGGTCATCCACGGCCTCGGGGAGTGTAGTCAGGGACGAGGATCAGACCTACTGAGTGGAAAGAACCACCAACCAGAGGAAAATCATGTGCTAAGTGGTGCGGCGAGTTTGATTACCCAAACTCGTCGGGAATGACCTCCTTGCGGCGGGCTATGAAGTCGAGCATGGCCTCGTCGGCCGCCTCGTCCAGCGGAGGTGCCTCGTAGTCGTTCAGCATCTTCTTCCAGATGCCGTTGGCCCGCTGGGCGGCATCCAGGCTGCCGTCCTCCTCCCACCGCTCGAAGGAGTCGTTGTTGGCCACGTCGGAGCGGGCGAACGCTGTCTCGAAGTTGGCCAGGGTGTGGGCGGTGCCGAGGAAATGTTGTCCTGGTCCGACCTCGCGGATGGCGTCCATGGCTAGGCCGTTGTCGGACAGGTCCACTCCCTTGACGAAGGTGGCGGCCAGATTGCATTGGTCGGCGTCGATGATGAACTTCTCGTAGCCCATGGTGAGGCCTCCCTCCAACCAACCCGCCGAGTGGAGCATGAAGTTCACGCCGCCCATCAGTGCCGGGATGAAGGTCGACATCGACTCACTGGCCGCTTGAGCATCGGGGACCTTGGAGCCGCAGAGGTTGCCACCTGAGCGGAAGGGCACGCCGAGGCGGCGGGCCAGGGCGGCCACCGTGTAGAGCACGAGGGCCGACTCAGGGGTTCCGAACGTCGGTGCACCGGTCTGCATTGACATGGACATGGCGAACGAGCCGAAGACCACTGGGGCGCCCGGGTTGACCAGCTGTACGAATGTCATGCCGGCCAATGCCTCGGCCAGGGTCTGGGCGGCAACGCCTGCAGCGGTCACCGGAGCCATGGCCCCGGCCAGAATAAACGGGCTGATCACCGTGGCCTGATTGGATCGGGCGTAGACCTCGGCGGACCCGAGCATGGTGGCATCCCATGACATGGGAGACGAGGCGTTGATGAGGCTCGTCATCACGGTCTTCTGCTGGACGAAGTCGGTCCCGAACACGAAGCCGGCCAGGTCAATGGAGTCCTGGGCACGCTCGGCAGCCGTCACCGATCCCATAAACGGTTTGTCGCTGTATTTCAGGTGCGAATACACCATGTCGAGATGCCGCTTGGACACCGGGATGTCCACCGGCTCAACGATGGTCCCACCCGAGTGGTGCAGCCCTGGGTGGAGGTAGGCCAGTTTCACGAAGTTCTGGAAGTCCGCAATGGTGGCGTAGCGACGCCCCCCGTCGAGGTCGTGGACGAACGGCGAGCCGTAGGCCGGGGCCAGCACCGTGGCGTCCCCGCCCACCTGCACGTTGCGGGCTGGGTTGCGGCCGTGCTGGGTGTAGGTGGGCGGAGCCGAGGCCTGGATGATCTGGCGGCACATGCCGCGGGGGAAGCGGACCCGTTCGCCGTCCACGTCGGCCCCTGCGTCGGCCATGAGGGTCAACGCCGTCGGATAGTCGCGGAAGTCGATCCCGATCTCCTCGAGGATGGTGTCGGCCGCGTGCTCGATGGTCTCGAGGCCCTCGGTCGACAGCACCTCGAACGGGGCCATGGTGCGGGTGAGGTATGGCCGGGTCTCGGCCGTCTCCTCGGAACGGGCGGCCTGACGGGCGGCCCGGCCACCGCCACGTCGGCCTCTGCGGGTTGGTGCCTCAGAGCCTTCGGCCGTGTCGCTGGACGCGGTCACGCCGTCCTCGTTGGTCAGATCGGTCATGGGGTGTCTTCCTCTCTTGCCGCTCCATTGCGACGACGTCGCCGACCGGAGCGCTCGGGGCCATCCGCCGAAGCGGTGGGTCGTTCAGGGAGCGTGATCCGTGTCGAAAGGCAGGGGTACTCGGCGGTCCGGTGAGGGATGGCCATGGCGTTCACGAAGTGGTCCTGGAACGCCGGCTCGAGGGCCGTTTCGATCTTCTCGATGCGGTCGACCACCTCGACGATCGATCGGCGCGCCGAACAGGATAAAAGGGCGATGGTCGCCCCGGCACCCGCTGCGTTGCCGACGCTGGTGACCCGGTCGGGATCGCAGTCTGGGACTAGGCCTAGCACGGTGGCGTGGATGGTGTCGATGTGACTGCCGAAGGCGCCCGCCAAGCCGATCTCGTCAATGGCGTCGATCCCGAGGTGATCCATGAGCAGTCGGATGCCGGCGTACAGCGCGGCCTTGGCCAACTGGATGGCCCGGATGTCGTTCTGGGTTACCAGCAGGCGTTCGCCGTCGAGGCCCAGTTCGGTAGGGTCGAACAGCACGTAGGAGAAGGTCCGACCGTCGGGTTCGATGCGTGCCGATGACCTGGTGTCGGCCCCGCCGATCACCCCGTTGGTGTCCATGAGGTTGGCGAGCCAGAGTTCGGCGACCACCTCGATGATTCCGGAGCCACAGATGCCGGTCACTCCGGTGGCCGTCGCAGCCTCGGTGAAGCCGTCCTCGTCGGACCATGGCTCGACACCGATAATCCGGAAGCGGGGCGCGCCGGTTGTCGGGTCGATCCGGACTCGTTCAATGGCGCCGGGCGTGGCCCGCTGGCCGGCACTGATCTGGGCGCCCTCGAAGGCCGGGCCGGTCGGACTGGACGCGGCGAGGACCCGTCCGCGGCCAGCCAGCACGATCTCAGCGTTGGTGCCTACGTCGACCACCAGTCGGACCTGCTCCCGGTCCGGAGTTGGGGTCGGCTGGTTGCTGGATTCCAGTTCGGCTGTCCGGCCGAGGCCGGTGGACAGGACGACGGCTGCCGTATCGGCGCCCACGTGCCCGGCGATGCAGGGCAGCACGTGAGCGCGGGCTGCCGGGTGTGCCTCGATGTTCAGGGAGGACACCGGGAGGTCGAGCGGCCCGTCGACGGCCAGAGCGAACGGAGCTCCGCCCAGCGGTGTGGGGTCGTAGCCGAGGAACAGGTGGTGCATGACCGGATTGCCGACCAGCACCAACTCCAGCACCTCGTCACGTGTGGCATCCACCTGTCCGACGAGGTCTCCCACGAGGTCGTCGAGGGTGGAGCGCACCGCGTCTGTCAGTTCGACCTCACCTCCCGGGTTCATCATCACGTAGGAGACCCGGCTCATCAGGTCCTCGCCGAAGCGGATCTGTGGGTTCATGGTCCCTGCGGTGGCCAGCACCGCCCCGGTGGCCAGATCGCAGAGGTGGCCGGCAATGGTCGTCGATCCGACGTCCACAGCGATGCCCAACGCCCGGTCACGGAGACCGGGCCAGACGGCCACTACCTTGCGACCGTCCCGGATGGCCACGGTGATGGTGCGGTTCCCAGCGGCGAGAGCTCGCTGTACGTCGGCCACTTGATCGTCGGCAACCGTCAGGCCGTGTAGGTCCCACTGGGTGGCTAGCGAGTCGACAAGGCGTCGGATTTCGCCGATTGATTCTTCCAATACAGGTTCGGCCACCTCCACGAGACGCAGGACCAGAACTGGGTCGAGTGCCAGATCGCCTAGGTCGACTTCCTTGCGGATCACCTGGCGGTGGACCTGACTTTCGGCTGGGATGTCGACCACCAGGTCGCCGCAGATCGTGGCCGCGCAGCCTAGGCGCCGGCCATCGGCCAGGGGCCGCCGCCCCCGGTAGTCGGCCTCGGTGGGGCCCCGGTCCGAGACGTGATTCGGGTTAGCGGTGATCCCGTGTTTGGCAAACTCGCCGAACGTGGGCATCACCTGGCAGCGACCGCAGATGCCGCGGCCCCCGCAAACCGAATCAAGGTCGACGCCCAGTCGTCGGGCGGCGTCCAGGACCGAGGTACCTCCGTGAACCAACCCGCGCAGCCCGGACGGCGTGAAGACGACGAGATGCTCGTCGGGGCGTCCAGCGGGGTCAGTCATGGTCTGCTGTCTGGTGGGGGCGAGCGCATCGGGCGGGTGCCGGGTCTCAGGCTCGCCGACGGCGGTTGCCGCGACGTTCGCGGGCGCCGGCCAGCGCGTTTGGGTCACGGTGGTGGCGGATCCAGTTAGCGCAGTCAGTGTCGGCGCCGGCCAGCACGTCGGCGGCCTGTATGGCCGTCTTCACCTCGGGATGCAGGGGGCTCATGATGGCCGAGGTCATGCCGTGGCTGATGGCCATAGCTAGGAACGTGCCGGTCACCGAGTGCCGGTTGGGAAGGCCGAAACTCACGTTGGATGCGCCACACGTGGTGTTGACTTTCAACTCCTCGCGCAGGCGCCGCACCAGGGTGAATACCTGCTGGCCGGCTGTCCCCATGGCGCCGATGGGCATGACGAGGGGGTCGACCACCACATCGGAGGCCGGAATGCCGTGGTCGGCGGCCCGTTCAACGATCTTCTTCGCCACGGTGAAACGCACGTCGGGGTCCTCGGAGATCCCGGTGTCGTCGTTGGAGATTGCCACCACTGCGGCGCCGGCCCGCGCTACCAGCGGCAGGACCCGTTCGAGCACCTCGTCCTCACCGGTGACCGAGTTGACCAGCGGCTTGCCTTGGTAGACGGCGATGCCGGCCTCTAGGGCCTCGATAATCGAGGAGTCGATGGAGAGTGGGACGTCGACCACTGACTGGACCAGCTTGATGGCCCTGGCCAGCAGGGCCGGCTCGTCGGCCAGTGGGATGCCGGCGTTGATATCCAGCATCTGGGCACCTGCCTCGACCTGGGCAATGGCGTCGGCCTCCACCCGGCTGAAGTCACCGGCCTTCATCTCCTCGGCGAGGAGCTTTCGGCCCGTGGGGTTGATGCGCTCGCCGATCATGACGAACGGTCGCCCGAAGCCGATGGCCACCTCGCGGGTGTCCGAGCTGAGAATGGTGTCAGTCATCTTGGTGATGGCTCTCTGTCTTGTGGCATGTCTGGCTGGTTGGTTTAGTCGTCGACGCCACCCGAGCGCACGAGGCGCTCGAGTCGGTCACGGTCATAGGCGGCATCTATGCGGGCGGCCTCGTCAGCCACCGCGGCGGCCATGTCGGCGGTGAGGGACACTGATTCCCGGCGCCACTGGGCCACGTAGGAGTCGGTGTCGTCCATCCCGGCGATCATGGCCGCCCGGTCGATGGCGTGCTGGAAGCGGGCATCCAGTAGGGCCTTCTCGCGGGTCCGTCCCTGCTGGGCGGTGATCTGGGCGGGGATGTCGCGCCAGTAGATGATGACGAGTTGGGCGGCCATGGGTTCAATGGGCTCCTGTGGGAAGGGGTGATCGGGTGGATCCGGTGATGGCCACCGAGGTCCCGGCCAGCAGGTGGGTCTCCAGGTTGCCGAGACCGGTGGGGCGGTGTTCGAAGGCCAGGCCGAGTTGGGCGGCTGCGGCCCGTGCCCGGTCCAGCAGGTCGGGATCGTCCACCTGGGAGAGATAGGCGAGGCGTCGGTAGTTACCGAACACCGCGTCGAGCATCTCGGGGTGGGTGTCCAGCCAGAAGGCCTTCACCACTAGGCGATCGAAGTGCTTTACCAAGTAGTCGGTCAGGAAGAAGGTGCCCAGTTCCTCGGCGTGTAGGTCGGCGAAGGCCGATGAGCCAGCCAGGAATTCGTAGCAGTGGTCGCCGGGTAAGCGGTCGATGCCCAGTTCGGCGCACACCGCGTCGAGGCGACCGCCGGTACCGCAGTCCCCGTAACCCACGAAGATCCGTTGGTAACGGTCGGCGGCGGCCCGGACGCGTGTGGCCACGGCGTGGGGGATGACGTCTGGCGTGTTGTGGTACGAGGCGGGCAGGCACTCGACGTCGACATGGGTGAGGCCGTTGGCCTCCACCACCTGGAGCAACTCGCGGGCGAGTGCGCCACAGGCGACGACGAGGGTTCGCCCGCCGGGTGCCTCGGTGGCACCGGTGGGCCTGTTCACCGTCCGGGTCAGGCGGCCGCGGCCCGGCGCTCGGACACCAGGCGGCTCGCCGTCTCGGCGGCCACCGCAGCATCGCGGCAGTAGGCATCGGCACCGATGGCCTCGCCGAACTCTTCGTTCAGCGGGGCGCCACCGACGATCACCGAGTACTCCCCGCGGAGGCTTTTCTGCTCAAGGGTGTCGATAACGACCTTCATGTACGGCATGGTGGTAGTCAGCAGGGCCGACATGCCGAGGATGTCGGGCTTGTGCTCGTCGAGCGCCCCGAGGAACTCCTCGACGTCGGTGTTGATGCCGAGGTCGATGACCTCGAAGCCGGCGCCCTCGAGCATCATCCCGACCAGGTTCTTACCAATGTCATGGATGTCGCCCTTGACGGTGCCGATGACCACCTTGCCGATGGGCTCGGCGCCTGTCTCGGCCAGCAGGGGCCGGAGGATGGCCATGCCAGCCTTCATGGCGTTGGCGGACAGCAGCACCTCGGGTACGAAGAGAATGCCGTCACGGAAGTCGATGCCCACGATCCGCATGCCTTCGACCAGGGCATCGTTCAGGACCCGGCCGGGGTCCCAGCCGCGACCTAGGAGAATGTTGGTGCCTTCGGTGATCTCGTCGCCGAGGCCATCGTAGAGGTCATCGTGCATCTGGGCGGTGAGATCCTCGTCACTGAGGTCCGCGAGAATGATCTCTTCTTCGATGTCCTGCTCTTCGGCCATGGATGCGCTCCGTTGCGAATCGGGGGACGCGTGTACGTCCCGTGGTCAGCCGTTGCTGCCCCGGGGGGGCGGTTTGGAACGCCTTCACGCTAGCCGAGAGACTTGCAATCATTTTCCCGCTAGGTGGGAAGATCCTGTATGGTGGGAAATCTACTGATCCCCGGTCGGGTTGTCCACCCTCCGGAATGTGCTTCCCACGATGTGGGACGTCGATCGATGGATCATCTGGCGGGATAGACAGCAGAATGCCGAAATCCATGGCGGCGTGCATGGGGGAGAGGCGAGCAGACACATGCAGAGCGTCCAGAGCATCGACCGGGCCTTCCAGATCCTGACCGAGGTAGCTGACGATCCGGCTGGGATCAGCGAGATCTCACGACGGCTCGGTCTCCCGACGAGCACGGTGGCCCGGCTGCTGGCCACCCTTGAGCAGTTGGGAGCCGTTGAGCGACTGACCGACGAGAGCGGCTACCGGATCGGCCCGTCAGTGGTCACCATGGCAGCCAGTGTGGATACGACCCAGAGCCTCCTGGCCGTGGCCCAGCCGACCATGCAGGAACTGGTCGACCTGGTGGCCGAGGCGGTGGGTCTGTCCATCCCGGCGGGATACGACGTCCACTACATCGGTCAGATCGACTGCGCGAACCCCGTTCAGGTCCGGGACTGGACCGGGGTCAGCCTGCCCATGCACATCGTTCCCTCGGGCATGGTCGTCCTGGCTCACTGGCCCGATGAGGCCGTCGACCGCTACCTGAACCGCAAGCTCGACCGGTACACACCGAGGTCGGTCATCAAGCCGGACCGGATCCGAGCCCGTCTCGACGAGGCCCGCGAGACCGGGATCTCTTGGATGGAGGAGGAGTTCTCCGAGGGCATCAACTCGGTGGCTGCGCCGTTGTTCAACCAGGCCGGTGCCGTGGTGGGTGCCCTGCACAGCCACGGACCTAGCTACCGGTTCCCCGACGAGACGTTGAAAGACATCGTGGCCGACCGGGTGCGTTGGGCGGCCGCCGAGATCTCGTCGGCCCTCGGTTACCTGGATTGATTCCGGTTCCCCCGGGGGCGGGACCAGCGGCCAGACCTTAGGTCCTCCAAGTGGTTCGCAGCGTCTCGAGGCCACCGTCCACCGAGATGGTCTGACCGTTGACGAACCGGGCGGACGGCGACGCCAGGAACACGGCCATGGCTGCGATATCCCGCCCCTCGACGAAGGTCCGCATCGAGACCTGCTTCTCGTAGGCGGCCCGTAGGTCGGCGGCTGCTTCTCCGGTGGCGGCCGCCTCGGCGTCAATCACCCGTACCATCCGGTCGCCGTCCACTGAACCGGGACACAGAACGTTCACCCGGATTCCGAACTCGCCCACCTCCATGGCCAGCGTGTCGCCCAGTCCGATGATGGCGTACTTGGATGCCGCATACGGCGAACGCATCGGGAAGCCGGTGGTCCCCGCGGTCGACGAGGTCAACAGGATCGACCCACCACCGGCAGCCCGCATGGCCGGGACGGCCCGGCGACAGCAGAGGAAGGCGCTGCGCACGTTGACGGCCATGGTCTGATCCCAACCCTCGGCGTCGAGGTCCTCGATCGGTCCGGTGGGGCCGGCGATACCCACGTTTGCGCACAGTACGTCCAGCCCGCCCAGGCCGCCGGCGTCGACCGGGGCCAGCACGGTGTCGAACAGCTCGTTGACCTCGGCCGGATCGGAGACGTCCACGCCGCTGAAGCCACAGCCCTCGGGTTGGCCGCCCAGAGAGGCGGGCAGGTCGGCCACGTGCACCCGGGCGCCCGCATCGCTGAAGGCCTCGGCCATGGCCCGTCCTATGCCCGAGGCGCCGCCAGTGATCAGCACGCGCTGCGGACCCGATGCTGGCGGTCTGGTTGCCCGCGGTTCGGTCGCCGATGGATTGGTCGCCTGCGGTTCGGCCATGGGTCCTTTTGACTCCCCTCCGAGGGCATCTGTCCTGCGCGCGGAAGTTACTCTCCCGGTGGGCGTCCTGACGGCACGTCAGGTGCGAACGATCCAGCGGTGCCCGATTGTCAGCATCATCCGGAGGGGGTAGGTACGCTTCCGGCGCCCGCCGTCGGGCACCCAATCAACCGCCCCCGGTCGGACCCACCCCTGTGGTCGAGCCGGCCCGGGCCGTGTCGCAGGAGAACAACCGAATGAGTGATTTTCCGACTCACGCCAATGTCGTCGTGATCGGTGCCGGCATTGTCGGTAACTGTCTCGTCGGCCATCTGGCCCGCCTCGGCTGGACCGACCTGGTCCTGCTGGAAAAGGGCCCGTTGCCCAATCCTGGAGGATCGACCGGCCACGCGTCGAACTTCATCTTCCCGGTCGACCACAACAAGGAGATGGCCCTGCTCGGCGAGCAGAGCGCCAACCAGTACCGGGACATGCAGATGTCGGTCGACTCCGGCGGCATCGAGGTAGCCCGCACCCAGGCTCGCATGGACGAGCTCACCCGCCGCATGACCTCGGCCAAGGCGTGGGGCATCGAGGCCCACATGCTGACCCCCTCCCAGGTCAAGGAACTCGTCCCGTTCATCAACGAGGACGTCATCCTCGGTGGGTTCCACTGTCCGACGGTGTCGGTCGTGGACTCGCTCGAGACGGGTACCACCATGCGCCGTGAGGCCATCGAGACGGCCGGCTGCCAGGTATTCGCCAACACCGAGGTACTCGACATCGAGACCGCCGGCGGCGCCGGCGGCATCACCACCGTCACGGCCGTGGTGACCGACAAGGGCACCATCGAGGCCGACTACGTGGTCGTGGCCTGTGGCGTGTGGTCCAACCGCATCGCCAACATGGCCGGCGCCACCATCCCACTGGTCCCCGCCGTCCACCAGATGGCCGACGTGGGCCCCATGGACATCCTCGCCGAGACCAACAACGAGATCGGCTACCCGATCGTCCGGGACATGGATACCTTCTGCTACGAGCGGCAGTCGTCGGGTTCCATGGAGGTCGGTTCGTACGGCCACCGGGCGATCCTCCACCACCCGGACGAGATTCCGTCCAACGCCGAGGCCGCGCTGTCGCCGACGGAGATGCCGTTCACGCCGGACGACTTCGACGACCAGATGGAGACGGCCATTGAGCTGATGGACATGCTCGGCGACGCCGAGATCAAGTACGCCATCAATGGTCTGCTCTCGTTGACACCGGACACCATGCCCTGCCTCGGCGAGACCATCGAGGTGCGCAACCTCTGGTCGGCCGCCGCCGTGTGGGTCAAGGAGGG
>Ga0209035_10001226_pt1 | contig 10455 bp, 9 predicted proteins | sample MarorgKNORR_S2LV_6_FD_188220 | JGI IMG/M metagenome (GOLD analysis project Ga0209035, IMG submission 188220) | Marine microbial communities from the Southern Atlantic Ocean, analyzing organic carbon cycling - AAIW_A/KNORR_S2/LV (SPAdes) (version 2) | ecosystem: Environmental > Aquatic > Marine >...
GCTCCCCCTCAGTAATGATATTTCTATCAAGTCGATGCTGGATCCAAGCTGCGATAATTAAACCTATAGTTAAGGCGATAAATTTTAAATAAAAAATAGGATTCGTGAGTGCTTTCGCAGGGTACGCGAGCAACAAACCAGCTCCAGAGAGAAAAATCACGATCACGCCTATCCAGTGAATCTGGTAGAAACGAGAATAAGGGCTTAAAGCGAATTGTGGCACCCAGCCCATCAAGCGAAAGGCGATAGCGAAGTTAATCCCAACTACAATCGCCATTGCGAGGGAGTGCAGGGTAAGTGTTGAGAAAAAAGCTGCACCGGATTCTCGAAACCAGATGCTTAGCGCTGTCTCTTCTATGCGTGACAGAGTTTGCAAAGTACGAATTTCAGCCTTTGGGTAAGTGCTTATTTATAACAGCGGGTCTATAAAAGTTTCCATTTCTGCTCGCAGTGTAGCATCTGGCAGCCTACCCCTGGCAGCATTTAAATTGTCTTCGGCATGGTAGGGTTTGGTGGTGCCGGGTATAGGAATCGCTCCAGTTGAATGTGACATAATATACTTTAAGAACACCTGTGCCCAAGATGTAGCATCGATATCTGCCGCCCAATCGGGAAGAGGCCTGTCGCCAACAGCATCAAATAAACGACCTCGACCAAAAGGGAGATTAACTAAAACTGCCATGCCCCGGTCTTGAGCCAAGGGTAGTAGGCGATTGTTGGCATTCCGGTTGCCAAGGGAATAATCTACCTGGACGAAATCGAGTTCATGCTCTGCTAATACAGATTCCATTTCCTCATATTGGCGATCATTGGAAGTAGTCACGCCAATGTAACGAAAACGCCCTTGTTCTTTTAGCTCTCGCATAGTGCGGAGCTGAATATCTACACCTCGTAAGTTATGCACTTGCATTAATTCAAAACTTTCGTCGCCAAGCAGTTCGAAAGAATTCTCTATACGCTCAATGCCGCTAGCTGCGTCTTCCCGGTCTACTTTTGTGGCCAACCACAAGTCATCTCGAATGCCTTGCTCATTCATGATGCGACCAATTATTTCTTCCGAATTGCCATAATTAGGAGAGGTGTCGATTACTTTGCCGCCACCTTTATGAAAAGCAGCGAAAGTCTCTCTAAAAGCGGTCATCTCCCCAGAATTCAAAGAACCGCGATAGTTTCTGCACCCCATGCCTATGCAAGGTATTTGCTGTCCCGAAGAAGGTATGGTGGTCGTATTGAGCGCATTCTGGGCTAACAAGTGTCGGGGAAAGCTTGCACCAGTTGCGATTCCTGCGGCTGATTTTAAAAGGTTGCGGCGGCTAATTGTCATGAGAGTCGTCCTGAATATTTTTGTGGTCGAAGTTTGGTATAGCTATTGAAAATAGACCGAATGGCTCTGATGTTGGGGGCTTTAACAGGATTCTGTCAATACAAAATCTGATGACCCGAAGTCATATTGCTGTGTTAGAATTCTTGGCCTGCAGAACAATTCAGTGCTCGCAGCTAACAATAACAAAGACGGAGTAAGAGCATGCTAAGAATCCGACAGAAGGTTACAACTTTTCTCTCAACCCTTGCCCTTTTTAGTGTCACGGCCGGCGTTTACGCCCAGAGTGGTGATATTCCTCGTACGGCTGATGGCAGACCTGATTTCAACGGTATCTGGCAGGCAATGGGCAGTGCCCACTATGATATTGAGCCTCATGCCGCTGATTTTGGCCCAATGTTTGAACTTGGAGCCATTGGCGCAATACCAGGAGGTTTAGGCATCGTGGAAGGGGGAGAAATTCCTTACACAGCTGCTGCTAGGCAGAAGCAAATGGAAAATAAGGCGAGCTGGTTAGAATTGGACCCAGTGGTTAAGTGCTACATGCCGGGGATCCCCAGAGCTAATTACCTACCTTTTCCCTTCCAGATAATCCAATCTCCAGAACACGTTGTGTTTGCCTATGAATTCGCAAGTGCGAGTCGGATCGTCTATGTGGACCAGCCGGATTTTGAAGCGCCAATTTATTCTTGGATGGGGCACAACTTGGCATCTTACGAAGGCGATACGCTAGTAATTGATGTGACTGACCAAGTCCCTGACACCTGGTTTGATCATGCTGGAAATCATCATACTGAGTCCCTGCGAGTTACCGAGCGCTTTACTCATTTGAGTCCCGATGTTGTGATGTATGAGGCAACTTTGGAAGATCCCAATGTCTATACACGCCCGTGGACAGTTAAGTTCCCTTTGTATCGCAGGCTAGAGGAAAATATGCAGTTGCTCGAGTACAAATGTGTAGAATTCACTGAGGAGCTGATTTACGGCCATCTGCGTAAAGCGGACTAATGGTGCAGTTGATGTAGCAGAGGAAAGCGCCCTGGCGTATGCCCCGCCAGGGTCAATGATAAGGAATTGATGCAACGTTTGAGACTACTTTAAGGTTTTTGATATAAGTCCGCCCTTGAATAGGTTGTTGTTTGTGGAAAGTTTATAGGCAGGTTATTGCATTATTGTTTGCGCACAATGTGCCCATGCTCAGCACCGCAAGGGCCATAAAGAATGTCAAAACCTCGCATCGTGGATACAGTCAAAAAGTACCGAGAGAGGTTAATTTGAAAAGCTTCTTTAGTTTTATCAACGCTATCCTCTATATTCTCGCGTCAGACGCTGAGCAAAAATCTTTTAATGGAAATACCAACGGAATGTAATGAAGTCATCTATTTGCGATCTATTAGATATCGAATTTCCATTAATAGCCTTTAGCCATTGCCGAGATGTAGTCGTAGAAGTATCAAAAGCTGGAGGCTTTGGTGTGTTGGGAGCTGCTCGATATACGGCGGAATCGTTGGAAGTAGAGCTCAATTGGATCGATGAGAACATTCAAGGCAAACCTTATGGGGTTGATCTGATTGCTCCTACCAGTATGGCCGTCACCGAAGAAAATGATTCTCCCGAAGAAATAAGAAAGCGAGTGCCTCAGGGGCACAAAGATTTTGCTACTGGCATACTAAAACGTCACGGTATTGATGCCGCTGATGTCTATTCAGAGCATTATGATCGCAGTTCATTCTTAACTAAAGGTAAAGCAGACAGTATTATTGACGTTGCGTTCTCTCACCCGATTAAGCTTATAGCCAATGCATTAGGCGTGCCCCCCACCTACATGATAGACATTGCAAGACAGAATGGAGTTGCAACTGCAGCTCTGATAGGAACCTGCGAACATGCTATTAAGCAAGTGGAGGCGGGTGTTGATATCTTGGTTGCCTCGGGTACAGAAGCAGGTGGACATTGTGGAGATGTTTCAACGATGGTTTTGATTCCAGAGGTCTGTAGCGCGGTAGAGGGATCAGGTGTCCCAATTCTTGCTGCCGGAGGAATAGTTACTGGCAGACAGATGGCAGCCTGCATGGCAATGGGGGCATCTGGCGCCTGGACCGGTTCTGTGTGGCTTACCTCTGTAGAGTCTGATCTAACCCCGGTATTGAAAGAGAAAATGCTAAGAGCTTCGTCTCGTGAGACTGTGCGCTCTCGATCGAGAACAGGTAAACATTCCAGGCAGTTGCGTTCGCCCTGGACTGAGGCCTGGGAAACAGAGGCGGCACCAGAGCCATTGCCAATGCCTTTGCAATCTCAAGTAACAGAAATACCACTGGCGAAAGTTTCCAAGTTGGCAGAAGCGGGGCATGATGGTGCGAAGCAACTTGCTACTTCATGGGTAGGTCAAGGGGTAGGATTAATGCGAAACACGCAATCCAGCAGAGCTATCGTATACGAGTTTATGCAAGATTATTTGGCGGCGAGTGAAAGATTAGCTTCCAGTTTGGAAGAGTAAAAACTGAGCTCGAATAATCAGCTCGATTAATTGTGTTAGTCACCTAGTTCTTCGAGTAACGGCTCAGTAAACCCGTCTATACCAGTGAGGGCTAAGGTTACCAGTAACGCGGTTTGTGGACCTAGATGCGAATTTATGGGTATGAACCATTCTCCGGGAGAATGAACACCGCCTCCATTCCCGCCGCCAGCAATAGTGATTGCTGGAATTCCTAGAGACATCGGCACATTTGAGTCAGTGCTGGATATGCTTAGCTCCTGCAGTTCAACGCCAATCTTGTCGAACGCCAGCGCAGCTACCTGCACAATAGCGCTTTCAGTAGGTGTTTTACCTACTGGGCGGTCGCCGATCAAATTAAACTCTACTGAAATTTGACTGTTGTTCCAGCGGGCATTTTCTTCAGCCACTGCTTCATTTGCGGCATCTTTCGCTTTTTGCTCAAGTAGGGCCAGTTCCTCGCGATCGTTAGAACGCAAGTCGATTGCAAATATTCCATCGGCAGCTATTGAATTCACTGAGGTTCCACCTTCCACCGTGCCTACAGTAAAGGTTGTCTTTGGATAACTGGGTGTTTCAAATTCAGAAATTTTAGCGATGGCTCGACCCATAGCATGGATCGCGCTAGCCATACCAAATGCGCCAAAAGAATGTCCTCCAGGTCCTTTAAAATGGAACTCGAATCTGCGACTACCAGTTCCTCCTGTGGTAATCCGGCGCAATCGAACGCCATCAACTGAAACGAAGCCGTCAATATTCGGGTGGTCGCGGAAAATTGCTTTTATGCCCCTTAAATCACCGCGACCTTCTTCTCCAACGTTGCCCGCAAACATGATGTCACCAACGGTGTTAAGGCCACTTTCAGTTAAGACACTAATTAAAGATAAAAGGACGGCAAGTCCTCTAGTGTCGTCTCCAATTCCTGGAGCATAGTAGCGCCCAGCTCGTAGCTCAACCGTGGTATCAACACCTTCAGGAAAGACTGTGTCGAGATGTGCGGCGATTAAAAATGTGGGGCCATCACCGATGCCTTTACGAATACCAATTACATTGCCTTCGGTATCAATGTAGGCGTCAGGCAAGCCTCTTGCTTGCATTTGCTTCAAATAATACTCTGCTCGGGCTTGCTCCTTAAAAGGAGGCGCCGGAATCTCAGTCAGGCGAAATTGCTCACGAATATTTTCAGGCTCAGTTTCGAGGATGCGTTGCAACATTGTTTGTACTTGATTATTAGCACTAACTTGTTGGAATGTAGAGTCGACATCGTCTTCGATAGGAACAACATCTTGTTGTGCATGCGCCGATCCCAAAAAAAAGTAGGTAACAAACATAGTGAGTAGGCACAAGAAAGGTCTAGCTCGCTCATTAATAATCATTAATTTATCCAGCTAAAGACATGATCGAGAGTAACATTTTTGAAATCATCAAAATGTTATGCATTAATTAGATCTTACCAAAAGGAGGCTGTCGAATAATAGATCCACTTCTGCTGCGGAAACCTTGTTGACTGACATGTGTAGGTGAAAACTTTCTCGCAATGACTCCTCAATTCTTCCCTCAAGACTCAGTAAAAGGGCTAATTCTTTAACGATTTCGTCTCCAAGCTCCGTAAGCTTTGGTCGGATTTGATTTGGTAGATCTGGAATAGGTTTCGAGATAGGTGAGCTTAACCAGTCAGCCAAACTTCGGTATTGGATAGCTTTAGCGACATTAATTTGTGCAATAAAGAAACCTTCAATGGAATCTCCGAGTAATTCCTGTGACTCTGCGGCAAGAACAGCATTCTCAATCACAATCTTCTCTCGTGGTAAATCTTCGACTGGTAAGCCGTTTACTGATTTATACATTGCAACATCTTCCATGTGTTTTAGTCGCTCATTGATCAGCTGGAAAGCAGTTATAGCCTCAGGTTGAGCGGCGGCTGGTTGCCAAAGTAACAGAATCAAACTGGCCGCTAATGGAAATCGAAGTAGTAAATTACGCATTGGAAGAGCGAGCACGAGGTTTGTTGGGCTATTACGGTGGTTATTCAGCATTTGATGGTAAATAATCTCAGCTTAAATCTTTATATTATAATCAATAGTCTAGTTGAGAAAACTAAGTATTTAAATGGTAAACATTAATGTGATCACTACAAACATAGCAGGAATCAAGGTAATCAAAAGAATCAAAGCGGATGAAGGAAAAGCTGCGAGCAGCATTTTTCTGGCGCTCTTTGTGCCTGTATTACTTGCTTCATGTTCTTATGTATCTCTGGTGACCGATATAGAGCCAGTTCTTCCAGAGCGACCGAATATACTTTGGCTTGTTGCTGAGGATTTAAGCCCGATTATTCCACCTTTTGGCGATTATACAGTCGAAACTCCTAATTTAAGTCGTCTTGCGGCAGAAGGTGTGCGTTATTCGCGAGTTTTTTCGACATCAGGAGTTTGTGCCCCCAGTCGGGCGACAATCGCAACCGGGCTCTATCAAAATCGTATTGGTGCTCATCACATGCGCACTACCAGCGTTGTTGATGAAGGCCCAGCTGGGCTAATACCCTATGAGGCGGTTCCTCCCGCTCAAGTAAAAATGCACAGTCAATATTTTCGTGAAATAGGCTATTTCGCCTCAAATAATGCAAAAGAAGATTACCAGTTTAGAAAGCCTCTCACTGCATGGGATGAAAGTAATTCAGATGCACACTGGCGCAATAGAGCGCCAGGTCAACCCTTTTTCTCAATTTTCAATTTTGGTATTACCCATGAATCTCAAGTTTGGGCCCAACAAGAAAACCCACTTCTCGTCTCGGAAGATTTAGACGTTCCTGTGCCGCCCTATTTGCCTGCAACAGATATCGCTTTGCGCGATATTAGACAGGTTTACAGCAATATTGTGGCAATGGATCAACAGATCGGCAAGGTTCTCGATCAACTCGAAGAGGATGATTTGTTAGATAGTACTATTATCTTTTTCTATAGCGATCATGGCGGTCCATTACCACGACAAAAGCGTTTGCTATACGATTCTGGCATTCATTTACCAATGATTATTCGCTATCCAGATGGCTGGCGTTCTGGAGAAGTGGATGATCAGCTCATCAGTTTTGTAGATTTTAAATCTACTGCATTGTCATTGGTTGGTATTAGGCCTCCAAATTATGTTGATGGCCGGGCGTTTATAGGAAAATTTTCAAATACTCCAAAGCGGCGATATGTGCACAGTGCTGCCGACCGGTTTGATAATCAATACGATACAATTCGTGCGGTTAGAGACTCCCGTTTTAAATACTTGCGTAATTATAATCTTGATAAACCTTATTATTTGCCTTTACCCTATCGGGAGCAGATGGCAATAATGCAGGAATTACTGCGACTTGAGGAAAGTGATAGCCTAAATGAAATGCAAGCTCAATGGTTTCGATCTCAAAAATCACCTGAAGAACTTTTCGACGTCGACAATGACCCTTATGAGTTGAGAAACTTAGCTAATGATCCTCGTTATGCTGAGAAGCTAGTTGAGTTACGCACCGAAATGGATTCATGGCTAGACCAAATTAACGACTTGGGTTTCATGCCAGAGCTAGAGTTGATTGAACAATTTTGGCCTGGCGGCAACCAACCAAAAACTAAATCGCCTAGCATCAGTGAACAAAATGGCATGGTGCGGCTATCAAGCGAGACTGTAGGTGCAAACATTGCCTATCAAATAATGTCAGTTGAAGAGGACCTTCCTGCGGAAGAATTCAGTAATCCATGGCAGGTCTATACTCGTCCTATTCTTTTGGCTGCAGATGAGCAACTTTTTGTGCTTGCTCACCGAATCGGCTTTGCTCCGAGCGAGCATGTCATCTACCGACGAGATTAGAAAATATCATACAACTGATTCAAATTTTCCTCATCTAAGCTCGTATAATCCTGACCCAGGATAAAGGCAAGGTGTTCGGAGACTGGCGCTTAATGCCCGATACGGCGCATTGGGGCGAGAGAGCGGTCGATGATGGAGGCTATGGTTGAGGCTAGCAGTAACCAGGCAATTATTGCTGTGATTTGTTCCATCACGTCCGTGAAATCCTGGCCTAAACTCAATCTGGAAAAAGCGACAGTAACTAGGGGTATAAAATAGAAGATACCATTCCAGCGTCCTAGAAAGCTCATTTTTAAGTTCTTTTGCCGAAATAAAAAATAAGAATCCAGTACATATTGGGAGAATGCTACAACAATTAATGCTGGCAAATAGGGATTAATAATTCCCGCATAAACGCAACCTATGAGGCCGGCAGTTATAAAGATAAAATCTGTGCCATGATCGAATAATTGCCCCCGCGTTGATGCTGTTTTTGTTGCGCGAGCCACTATGCCATCAAAATAATCTGTGATCACGGCAAGTAAAATGAAGGAGAGAAGCGTTAACCCTGCGAGTAGGTCTGCTACGGCAATTCCCCAAGCTACTGGAATAGTAAGAAGCAGGCGGACTGCCGTAAGAAAATTAGCCATCCTAACTAAAGAGTTCTCGCTGAGCTCGGCGCCAAAAAACCAAGCCAATAATAGCGTTAAAAAGTATGAAGAAATTGTGTTGTACGAATCCAAAGGCAGCCATCTGCCCTTCATTTTCTGGAAACAGAATGACCCAGACTGTAATTGCCGCCGCTCTCATAGGGGTTGGTACTGCCGCAGCGAAGAAAATTACTGGCAAATAAGGCAGTAATTCCATGAAAGAGGCTTCAACACCAAACAGTCTCAGGGCAATAGTGTATACGACAATAGCCGCCAGTAGGGCAGGAGATCGTAGCAACAAGAACATCAGGTAATGCTTAATTTTCGCCTGTTTGAAGGCATCCAAAATGCGTTTTTTTCTGAATTGGTTGTTAGGTAATATTTTGCCATCGAAATAGAGTACCCAGGCTGTGAAAAAAATTGCAGCACCAACTGCAATGACAGGCATAAGACTAAAAACATCTGGTAAGCCACCGCTTCCAAATACATAGCCTATTGATGCCCACACTAGCAGATAAAATACTTCGCAGAACATTATAAACAGCATGACAGACCCGACTTCCCAGCCGGGAATCTTATCTCGTTTGTTCAGATAGTAAGCCATGGCACCTTTGCCTATCTGCTCATTAAAAATAGAGATGATGTAAGCACTGGCGCGAATGGGAAGTATGTCTCTGTACTTTATGTCTGCTAAAAACCAATTGAGGGCGCGAGTAACAACTAAGGTGTCGATGGCGAAATAAAAGAAAGAATAGCCTATCATTAATCCCAGCCAGGGCAGCCAGGCGACATTCGCGAACACTTGGGTCATATAGGCAGTAAGAGATAAACCTTCTCGAATAGCAGCACCGTTTAGTCGATAGTAGAGATAAGCAAAACAAACGGCCGTTAATCCCAAGAATAAGATTCTGCCTGCTGCGCTAGGTTTTGATTGGGCCATGCCGTTCCCCGACTCTTTCTCCGAGGCGGCTTTAGAAATTTCGTTATTTTCTTCATTCTTAGCAGGTTCGGTCATAATTAGTTGCCAGTATTAATAATTTTTTTCAATGTATCTTCCAAGGGTGTAAGTGTAATGCCAATTGCCTTGTCAGCGTTAGTTTGAACTACTTCATCTTTAGTTATCACGTCGATTACAGTTGGTGTCATACCGCCGCCTTTTAAAGTGCTAGCGATCGCTGAACCTATTTTTGCGATTACAATAGGTACGCTACCGATTTCAACTGTCTTGCCCATCAGTTCGGCAGTTTTCTTAATGATGTCGCGATAAGTCATGCTTTCTGGCCCCACTAACTCATGGGTTATTTGCCCATCAGGAGGATTTTTACAGATTTGAATAATTGCTGTACTTAAGTCATCAATATCCAATGGGCGCATGCAGTATTCACCACCACCCAAAACCTTGGTTTGACCAGCTGAGGCGAGACCCACTATCGCGCTTGCGCCAGCTGCTCCGGGGCCAAGTAATATTGGAGTACGAAGAATGCTCGCTGTAAGTCCTGACTCTTTAATTAGTTGCTCGGCACTGCCTTTGGATCGAAAATAAGCGTTAGAAGAATTTGCACTCGCACCAACTACGCTAATAAAAATCAAATGTTTGACATTGCTTTTCATGGCTGCCTGAACCACTGCTGCCGTAGCGGCAACATTCGCTGAAGCATAGTTAGAGTTCTTTGCCTCAATAAGTATTCCCGCAAGATGAACAACACAATCAGCATTTGCCATCGCCGTTTCCAAAGAAGCAGGATCATCATAAGCAATAATATGAGGATCAATGGTCAGAGATTTAGGCAGGCCAGAAAATGCTCGTTCACTACGAACACCGGCTGTTATTTTTATTTCTGGTTCGTTTTTTAACTGTTCGAGTAAGTTTTGACCGACGCTGCTATTAGCACCAGTTACCGCTATTTTCATTGATTAATTATTCCTTAGTTAAGATATGGAGGGTCCAGAGAAATACGTCCGTGTTTGTATCAAACTAGCATTTTTTAATGCGGAGTTTGAGGTAAAAATTCATCCTTGTCGGTGAAGAAAAAATACAAGTTAAAGTAATTCAACCTAATTGAACTAAGTTTTCGAGCTTTTTACTTCGTTGAAGTTTATTTGCTGATGTGTTTTCAATCTGCTCTAACACTGGGGGATCAAAAGCGATTTTCTTGCGCGACACT
>Ga0209035_10001227_pt1 | contig 10444 bp, 8 predicted proteins | sample MarorgKNORR_S2LV_6_FD_188220 | JGI IMG/M metagenome (GOLD analysis project Ga0209035, IMG submission 188220) | Marine microbial communities from the Southern Atlantic Ocean, analyzing organic carbon cycling - AAIW_A/KNORR_S2/LV (SPAdes) (version 2) | ecosystem: Environmental > Aquatic > Marine >...
AATAAGGCCTTTCGCAAAGTATTAACAGCTTTAAAAAGGCCTTATTTGGTGAGTCACTTACCTATACAATTCCTGCAAATCAATACAATCAAAAAGGAACAGCAACCGGAAAATTAGTCGGGGGAAACCTCACTTTGTTGCAAAGTTTACTCGGTTCTAAAAGCAGCATAGACACCGATGGGAAAATTGTATTTCTAGAAGAAATTGGAGAGTACAAATACCATATAGACCGGATGCTACAAAGCTTACAGCGTGCGGGTGTTTTTGAAAATTGCACCGGTGTTGTTATAGGAGGCATGACCGACATTAAACCAAATACGCCACAATGGGGTGTTGCTATAGAAACACTCATTTTACAGGCGGTAAACAACCCAAACATACCCATTCTCTTCAATTTCCCTGCAGGGCATGACACAGACAACAGGGCGCTTCTTTTAGGAAGAAACGTACGCATTGCTTCAGACGGCAAGCAAGCAAGCCTTGTTTTTGATAATTAAGTCTGGCCTTATTCTAAAGATTGTACTACTTTTGTAAACGATCAATTTCGCGAAACAAACCCTCTTAAACTCTTAAAAATGACTACTTTTTTAAAACTCTTACTCCTTGTTTTTATAGGAACGCTTATTGCGGGATTTTACCTACAATACCAACAAGACCCACTGGCGGAAATAGTGATTGGATTGGATGTCCTCTTTTTATCTTTCGTGCTAATGCCTTTGTTTATTTACCATCGGTATAGAGGCGGGAAGTACAAAAAATACGTGGTGAAAAAATAAGCGACATGCTTGTGGATTTTCGCATTCATTTTACAAACAAAAAAAAGAGTGAACTCATGAGTTCACTCTTTTTTTTATGTAAAAACTACTCTATACTACTGCATTGTAGGAGAATAGTGTGTTGGATAGTCATATGCTTTGGCTAAACCACCGGTAGCTTCTGAAAAGTTAGAACCGTATGCTGCATCAATTGCGGCTAACATTTTGTTTGCCATCAACGCATACCCTCTTCCTGTAAGGTGAATTCCGTCTAAACTAACGGCACCTCCAAACACCAAGCTGGTCGTCATATTAAAGTCGTCAAAAGCAATACCGCCATTGGCTGCTTGCTCCATAACGCCGTCTAAATCTACCATCGCCAATCCTTTCGCTGCTGCTACGCCTTCTATGGTTGCGTTGTAAGAAGCTGTTGCTGTAGCAATGGAAGCTTGTTCACTAGGAATTAACACCCATTGGTCTTCCAGTGGCACCGATACTCCGTTGATTAACGTAGGATCTCCACCAACTGTTGTTCCAATAAAAGTAGCTGCTGGCAACACAATTAAATCGTTTGCAGTTGCTTGTCTGTATTGTGGAATTACAGGGAATGCTGCACTAAATTCGTGTAAGTTTATCAACGTTTCGTCTACAATTACCAAGGCGTTGTCTGCTCCTGCAGCAAATGTAATGGTTCTTTGTGCAATTTGAGCTGCGGCTACTTCTGCGGAAATCATTCCGAAAAAAGCAGCGGCTCCAAATGCTTGTTGTACTCCTGAATTGTACGCGCCAAAGGCAGCGTCTGAATTTAACATGTCTGCGGTTCCTTGATCTAAAGGAACTGGATTGTGTGGTACTGTTGTGAAATAAGGCAAGTGTGTGATGTTTGGCAAGTTTGCCACCACTCCCTTTGCACCTCCTGCAGTTAATGCATCTACAGTGCCTGAAAAGATAGCAGCAAAGACATTCGGGTCTGTAATATCACTTCCTCCATACGTCGTTGGGTCAAAATTTCCTGTTTGATCAACTCCAGTACCTCCTGAGATTGCAAAAGACAATACGTCGTTTCCTCCTATTTCAGACAAACTGAAAAAAGTAGGTGCTTGTACTAATACATCTTGTAATACACTTGCAGATCCGCTAGATGCCATTCTTGCATAATACGGGTTTGCCATTCCTACAGGAACTCCTGCAAGGTTTCCATACCCAGCAACACCTAAGTGTAAACTTTTCATTCCGGGTACGCCCATATTGTTAAAAGGGCCTGAAAGCACTGTGGTTCCTTCTGTAGTTGGGGTCGCGTCTAAAGGCGCTGGCCCTGCACCGTCAAAATAGTACCTTGGGTTTTGAATTTGTGTCCCTCCAAAAAGCATTCCTCCAATGTTATCTGCCATCAATGGTTGTGCAAAATCTCCGCCGCCTGCCATGGCAAATTTAGAAGCCATAATATTTGGATACGAATTTTCTTGTCCGGCAACAAACAATGCGCCGTCTGAAAATCCAGACGCAAACGAAGCGCCTATAGAGACAAATTTAGAAAAATCTGCTGACCCTTCTGTTAACGCAATCGTTGGCGTTGTTTCTGGTGCAATGGCACCTAATTCGTTATCTACATCACATGCTGTTAGCGCTACTGCAAGTCCTAACAGACCTATTAATTTATTTTTCATAATAGAATGTTTATATTTTAGTTATTAAATGTCCATGATAGGTAATACTGAGAACCAATGGCTCCAACACCAGGAGCACTAAAGTACTCTTGACCCGATAAGTTTGTTCCTCCTAATTTAATGGCTGATTTCCATGCTGGAATCTTATACGTTACTTGTGCGTCCATCGTTGTTCTTGCGTCCAACTCAGTATCTAAGAATGTTGATTCCCAAATGAATGCATTTTGAAAACGTGCGCTCAAGTTAAATCCGAAGTTTTTAAACAATTCAGATTTTCCAAACTGTACTTTAAACTTGTGTTCTGGTGTATTAAACCCAGCTTCAAAGTTTGGATTTGCTGCTTGGTCAAATTCAAACCTAGACAACGTATAGTTCATTCCTAAATGGAAGTCATTAAAAATTTTAGTGTTTACACCCATTCCAACTCCGTAAGAACTTACGGCTGTTTTCGAGTTTGTGTAAAAAGATACCACTCTGTAATCTCCGCTAATAATCGCTGGAATTGCTGAGCCATCTGCTACATTTCCTGCCAAGGGCGTAATTACGTTTTCTGATGAAATAAAATCTTGGTATTCGTTGTAGTACGTGTTAAAATCTACTGTTAACAAGCCTAACAAACCTCTATACCCTACTTCATAAGCGGTTACTCTTTCTGGTTTTACAAAAGAGACATTCGATTTTTCTAAGGCTGCTGGATTAAACGTTGCTGCAAATTCTCTAAAAGAAGATTCTGTCCAAGAATTCTCATGTGCAGACGTTCCTGTTACAACGGCAGACCCTCCGGTGCTCAATGCAAATGGCGTAGAGACATACCTTGCTAAGTTTTCTGGCGCCGTACCAATTAAGATGGTAGCTCCAGAATTTAACCCAATGTATTGATCTTGTGTGGTTGGGTTTCTAAATCCTGTTTGTATAGAAGCTCTAAAGTTGTGGTTTTTAAATTCACCTGCTGCGTATGCTAAAGACAAACGAGGAGAAAAGTTTCCATCAAAATTTTGTGCTTTGTCATAACGAATAGACGTGGTTAATTTCAACCTTTCATCAGACATTTTCTTTTGCATTTGTGTATACAAACCATATTCTCCGTAGTTGATAGGTCCATCTGCATCCGTAAAAATAGTTCCGCTAGAATTTAAAGAATACATTCTGTACGACCCACCTACTTGAAACTCTGCCCAATCTGTAATGTCTTGTAAGTTGTAATTTAGATCTGCATGGTACAATTTGGTGTTGTCTGTAAATTTAGATCCTGTTGCTAAGTTTCCGTCTGAAGTTACTTCAGCCATCGCTGTATTAAAAGCGTCCGACCCCGGTGCATATCTATTTCTATCTGCATAGCCTCTTGCTACCGCATGTGCTTGGTCATTGTTTAAAGGGCCTGTTGTTCCAGGAAGAATTCCGTTTACTGCTTGAAAATACGTTCCTACATATTCTCCAAACCAGGTAGCATCTGGATTCCATTTTCTATTGATATTGATCGCTGTAAAACGGGTATCATAAGAATCTCCTGCTCCTTCTGTTGTCATGTACGCTCTTGCTAAGAAATTTTTCCCTTTTGCTTCCAGCTTGTGTTGTCCCATAAAGAAATTCTTTATGTTGTATCTATTCAATCCTTGGTAAATGGTGTTTCCTGTTCCTATTTTAGAGTTCCAGATAATTTCCAAACGATCGTCGCCATATGGACGGTAGTTGAAAGAAGCGCCCATTTTCATGCTTTTCGCTTCGTTGGTCATTAAGTCTACATCGTTGTATCCTGTTCTACTTACATTTACTTGAGGAATTGCTGCTTCTGCTCCTGCAGGCAATATCCCTGCAGCAATCATTGCTTGTGCAACACCATATATATTAGTTGTTACCTCATCTCCATAAACATTCAGCCCATCGTAGTTGATGTCTGATGCTCTTGTACCAGCTTTGTATTCAGCGCCAATACCTGAGGTGTTTCTATAGTCTGTTGCATAAAACTCGGTTCCTTCTAAATACGAAACGGTTATTTTTGCTGCAAATTTATTAGAAAAAGCTTTTGCCCAACGAAATCCTACATCGTAAAAAAGGTTGTTACCTGCTGCTTCTTGGCTTGTAATTCCAGACTTCACACTGGTACTCAGCCCTTGTGCGTCAAATGGATTTTTACTATACATAAACATGATTCCGTTAAATGCATTCGCACCATATAGTGCAGAAGAAGCTCCTGGCAACAATTCTACGGTTTTCACATCCAATTCAGACATCCCTAATAAGTTACCAATAGCAAAATTTAAGGCTGGAGAAGAATTGTCCATCCCGTCTACCAATTGCATAAAACGAGTGTTTGAAAACGTTGCGAAACCACGCGTGTTTACCGACTTAAACGTTAAACTATTTGCATTGACATCTACCCCTTTTAGATCTTCCAATCCGTCATAAAAAGAAGCGGAAGCGGTATTTCTAATCGCTCTAATGTCCATTCTTTCTACCGTTACTGGAGACTCCATAATACGTTCTGGAGTTCTAGAAGCAGAAACAACAACTTCGTCTAGAGCAGTTGCATTTTCTTTTAAACTAACAACAACAACTTGGTTGTTTTTTGTAATTTCTATCCGTTCCGTTTTAAACCCAATCGAAGAAACTTCAATGGTAAACGGCGGTGTATCAGATACATTTAATGTAAAATTTCCATCAAAATCTGTAGTGGTACCCAGTGCTTTTCTAGCAATTTTAATGCTTGCGCCTGGCAATGGATCTCCTATAGAGGCATCTTTTACAGTTCCTGTTATAGTGGTCTGTGCAAACAAGACGGCACTACTAAACAGCATCAAAGCAATACATAATACTCTTTTTGTCATAATTTAAGTTATTTTGTTAACGATATCGCAAAGTACGTTAATTTTTCATTTTATGATAAATTTAACACCATAAACTTATTAATTCAATGATTTTCAGAGATTTACTTATTCATTTCACAACAAAAGAGATTTTTTTTTGCATTTCTTTAAAAACCGGTTAACCCACTCAAAGTCAGTATATTTATCTTTGTTTTTTGTTCAGAAAAGCACCCAAATGGTGCTGTAAAAAAATTTATAGAAGGGGTTAAAGACGAAACAAGGATAAATTGTATCTTTGGCAAAAAACAGTGTATTGGAAATAATTGAGTCGCTTTCTAACTACAAAAGCAGTCAACAAACCATGGTTACCATTGGTACTTTTGACGGCGTGCATATTGGGCACCAACAAATTATAACACGTTTGGTCGCTGCTGCAAAAAAAGCCCATAAAAAATCGGTCTTACTTACCTTTTTCCCTCACCCGCGAATGGTTTTGCAAAAAGACGCAAAAATAGCGTTGTTAAGCACCATAAAAGAACGGGCTGAGCTGTTAAGAAAAACAGGTTTAGATTGTCTTATTATACACCCTTTTAGCAAAGAATTTTCTCAATTAACTGCCTTAGATTTTGTGCGCAACATCTTATGCAAGCAACTGCATATTTCGAAGTTAATTATAGGATACGACCATCATTTTGGAAAAAACAGAGAAGGCACTATTGAACAGTTAACAGAATACAGTCACATCTACGATTTTGAGGTGGAAGAAATTCCGGCGCAAGATATAGACAGCATTGCAGTAAGCTCTACCAAGATTCGAAAAGCATTGGCGCTAGGAGAGGTGCAAACAGCCAATAATTACTTAGGGCAGCGATACACCTTAACAGGCACCGTGGTGAACGGAAAAAAATTAGGCGGCGCTATTGGGTTTCCCACAGCAAATATAGACATTGCTGAAACCTATAAGTTAATTCCTAAAACAGGGGTATATGTCGTGCAAGCAGCATACAAAAACTTCCGTATTTTTGGCATGATGAACATCGGCTGTAGACCTACTGTTAATGGTACACACCAAACAATAGAAGTGCATTTTTTCGACTTCAATCAAACCCTCTATGGAGAAATTATTTCTTTAGAGTTGTTGTCTTTTTTGCGTGACGAACAAAAATTTGATTCGGTAGATGCTTTGGTTGCTCAGCTACACAAAGACGAAGCAACTGCTAGAGACTACCTGAAAATAGACTAGTCTCCGTTTAACCAAGCTCAGTTTCTAAAATTTTACGAATCGCAATGAGTGTTAGGAATACTCGAACGCAGGTTATATCTTTGCTTTTCTAAAAAAATAGAAAAAATGTTACAGGTTCAGTTTATTCGAGACAACAAACAACTGGTTTTAGACGGGTTGGCAAAGCGTAATTTTTCAAATGCAGCACCTCTCTTAGAGGAAGTACTGGCAACAGACGAATCGCGTAGAGCGCTACAAGCCTCTTTAGACAACATCCTTAGTGAATCTAACAAACTTTCGAAAGAAATCGGGCAGCTTTTTAAGACAGGAGAACGTCAAAAAGCCAACTTGTTAAAAGAAAAAACAAGCCAATTAAAAGAACAATCGAAAGCGGAAAATGAAGCACTTTTAGAGGCTTCAGAAAAACTACAACAACTCTTATATCAAATTCCAAACGTACCACATGTTTCTGTGGCGGCAGGAAATTCTGAAGAAGACAACGAAGAAATTTTTACCGAAGGCGCCATTCCTGTATTGGGTGCCGATGCGATGCCGCATTGGGAACTGGTAAAAAAATACGATATTATTGACTTTGAGCTCGGCACCAAAATAGCCGGAGCAGGCTTTCCTGTTTACAAAGGAAAAGGCGCCCGTTTACAACGTGCTTTGATCAGTTATTTTTTAGACAAAAATACCGCTGCTGGCTATACAGAATACCAAGTACCGCATTTAATTAACGAAGCTTCTGGACTGGGTACCGGACAATTGCCAGACAAAGAAGGGCAAATGTACCACGATGCTACAGACGATTTGTATTTGATTCCTACAGCTGAAGTGCCCATTACCAATATGTTTCGCGGAAATTTAGTTGCAGAAAGCGATTTCCCTATTACCTGTACAGGCTACACACCTTGTTTTCGTAGAGAAGCAGGGTCTTACGGAGCACATGTAAGAGGTTTAAACAGGTTGCATCAATTTGATAAAGTTGAAATTGTACGTATTGAACATCCGGACAATTCATACCAAGCTTTAGACGGCATGGTAAAGCACATTCAAGAACTGTTACGTGAACTAGAATTGCCATATCGCATCTTGCGTTTGTGTGGTGGAGACACCGGGTTTACTGCCGCATTGACCTTCGATTTTGAAGTTTTTTCTACGGCACAAAACCGTTGGCTAGAAGTGAGTTCTGCTTCTAATTTTGAAACCTTTCAAGCAAACCGCTTAAAACTGCGTTTTAAAAACAAACAAGGAAAAAGTCAATTGGCACATACCTTAAACGGAAGCGCCTTGGCATTGCCTAGAATCTTAGCAAGTATTTTAGAAAACAACCAGACCAAAGAAGGCATTCGCATTCCTGCAGTATTGGTTCCTTATTGTGGTTTCGATACCATCAATTAAATTTCACCTAGAGGCAAGTCCACGAGGAATTTTAATTTTGGAAGAGACCTCCTAGGTTTTCAAAACCTAGGAGGTCTTACTTTACCTTTCGAGGCAAGCCTCGGGGAATTAAATCCATAAGGGATTCCATTTTTTAATTCGCTAAGACAAGCAACGAGGTTTGTTGCAGTCTTTTTAATTCTAATAGGGTTAAAAAGTACGCATCTAAACGCCCTGTTTTCATATACCTTTTTGCTGCTTTTTGTACGGCCTTATATTGTTGTGTTTGTGTTTTCATAGGTGTTAAAGTTTGGGTTCGTTGTTTCTTAAAACAATCTTTGTGCCAAAAATGAACAGCGGTTTTGTTGGCTTCAAAAAAAATCAGCAACGAAACCCAAAAAAGTACGTGTAAAAAGGTTATTTTTGAATCGTTTTCGAATCACCCCTTAAAAACAGCACCATGTATATTTACAATGTAACCATCAATTTAGACCCTGCTATCCACCAAGAATGGTTGATATGGATGGACACGCATATTCAAGAAGTATTAGCAACCGGAAAATTTACGGCAGCAAAATTCACCCAAGTGTTGGTAGAGGAAAATATAGAAGGTTTTACCTACTCGGTACAATATACTGCAGCTACACGAGAAGATTTAGACAACTATTACGCACAAGACGCTCCGAAATTACAAAAAGAAAGTGTGCTGAAATTCTCCGACAAAATGCTCGCTTTTCGAACGGAATTAAAAATTATCAAAGAATACTACCCAATCGCTACACACAACTAAAAGGGCTTTACCATGGCTGTTACCGCAAAAAAACATTTAGGGCAACATTTTTTAACCGATGAAAACATCGCTAAAAAAATTGCAGATACGCTTAGCAATAAAGGCTATAAAAATGTCTTAGAAATAGGACCAGGAATGGGCGTGCTTACAAAATACCTTTTAGAAAAAGACCCCTCGGTGACCGTCATGGAAATCGACCGGGAATCGGTTGCCTATCTTACCGAAGTGTTCCCTTTAGAACATATTACGTTAAACACAAAAAAGGAACACTTTACCATTATAGAAGGCGATTTTCTTCGCGCAGACCTCTCGGAAGTTTTTCAACAAGAGCAAGTGGCTATTATTGGTAATTTTCCCTACAATATTTCTACACAAATTGTTTTTAAAGCGATTGAATACAGGCAATATGTACCAGAGTTTGCCGGGATGTTTCAGAAAGAAGTAGCCAAAAGAATTGCAGAAAAAGCAGGAAGTAAAGTCTACGGAATTTTATCTGTCCTTACCCAAGCATTTTTTGATGTAGAATACCTTTTTACCGTACCGCCCACCGTTTTTAATCCGCCCCCAAAAGTAGATTCTGGAGTTATTCGTTTCACAAGAAAAGAGAATTTCACCTTGCCTGTAGACGAAAAACTATTCTTTCGTGTGGTAAAAACAGCCTTCAATCAGCGACGAAAAATGTTGCGTGGGAGTTTAAAATCGCTTCAAATTTCTTCAGAATTAAAAGAAGATCCTATCTTTACCAAAAGACCCGAGCAATTATCTGTTGCTCAGTTTATAGAATTGACCGATAAAATAGCAAAAGATGGCATTTGAAATCAGCAGCGAATTACTGGCAACCGTAATTCAATACATAGACACACAGAATGATACTGCGGTTACTGAATTGTTTCGCGAAATGCACCATGCAGATATTGCAGAGGTCTTAGACGAGCTGTCTTTTGAAAAATCTGTGTACATTATTAAATTGCTAGACAGTGAAACGACCTCGGAAGTTTTAATGGATGTTGATGACGATGTACGAGAAAAAATATTAAAACAACTGTCTGCAAAAGAAATTGCAGAGGAAATTGAAGAATTAGATACCGATGATGCTGCAGACATTATTGCAGAGCTTCCCGAAGGAAGAAAAGAGGCGGTAATGTTAGAGATTGAAGACGAAGACCATGCCAAAGACATTGTAGAATTACTCCGCTATGATGAAAACTCTGCGGGAGGGCTTATGGCCAAAGAATTGGTGAAAGTCAACGAAAATTGGTCGGTCTTAAAATGCGTAAAAGAAATGCGTTTACAGGCAGAAAATGTAACACGCGTGCATTCCATTTATGTGGTAGATAACAATGAAAAATTAAAGGGGCGCTTGTCTTTAAAAGACCTCTTAATAACCTCAGCAAGAACCGCAATTGCAGAGGTGTATATTCCAAAAGTAGACGCTGTAAAAACAAGTGACACGGCAGAAGAAGTGGTCAATGTAATGCGTAAATACGATTTGGAAGCCATACCTGTGGTAGACGAACTGGGTGTTTTAGTAGGTCGCATTACCATTGATGACATTGTGGATGTGATGAAAGAAGAGGCCGAAAAAGATTACCAATTAGCGGCGGGTATTACACAAGATGTAGAAGCAGATGACAGCATTTTACAGCTCACCAAAGCACGCTTGCCTTGGTTGTTTTTAGGCTTGATTGGCGGGATTGGCGCCGCACGAATTATGGGTGGTTTTGATGAAATTTTACAACACTTTCCAATTCTTTTCTATTTCACCCCATTGATTGCCGCCATGGCAGGAAATGTAGGGGTGCAATCTTCGGCAATTATTGTACAAG
>Ga0209035_10001233_pt1 | contig 10436 bp, 13 predicted proteins | sample MarorgKNORR_S2LV_6_FD_188220 | JGI IMG/M metagenome (GOLD analysis project Ga0209035, IMG submission 188220) | Marine microbial communities from the Southern Atlantic Ocean, analyzing organic carbon cycling - AAIW_A/KNORR_S2/LV (SPAdes) (version 2) | ecosystem: Environmental > Aquatic > Marine...
GATACTGTTGTAGAATTATCTAAATCATTAATTAAATCAAATCTATCTAAAATAGAATTAAAAAAATTATATGATTTTGCAAAAGATATGGAAGAAATACAAATTAAATCAATTGATTCTTTTATTTCTAATAATAGAATGCTTGCAATTAATGCAATTACATTACAAAAAACTAATTCTATAAAAATCTCTAAAATTCGTTCTTCTTTAGAAAGTGAGAAGCAAATTTCTCTTGCATTGTTTGATCTTATCTATATGTTTGAAAAAATTCTACAATCTTGGTCTGATATCAGTGATCTAGTTAAACCAAGTTATCAGTAAGTATTACAATAATTTTTTCTTTGCAGCATAAATCATTACTGCACAAATTGTTTTTGAGTCAATAATTTTTCCACATTTAATCATTCCAACTAATTTTTTAATGTCCATTTTTACAACCGTGATGAATTCATCATTATCTAATTTCAAATCAAATTTCTTTTTTGTGCCTGATGCTACAAAAATGTTAATTTCTTCTTTATTGTAGCCTACTGAGGGGAAATATGATACTAATTTAGTCATTTTTTTAGCCTCATAACCCGTTTCTTCAATAATTTCTCTATATGCACAATCAATTGGTCTTTCACCTTTTTCTAAAGTACCTGCTGGAATCTCTAGAATATATCCATGTGGAAATCGATGTTGTTTCACTAACAATACTTTACCTTTTTCATCAAATGCAAGCATTGCGGCTGCACCTGGATGTTCAATAATTTCTCTTCTAACTTTTCTATGTTCAACTTGCATATGATATGCATTTATTTCAAATAATTTACCTTTGAACAGTTTCTCTTTTTTCATATTAACTTTGAAAAGTATTATTATTTAATTTGTTTGGTATGTCAAATGTAGTTTAGATGATTTTTTAAAATCAATTATTGTTTTTTCTAACCATTTATTGTAAAATGAAATTTTTTTAGGAATAAACAAATCTGCAGACTTCACATTTTTTATATTTCTAACTTTTTGTGTTAATTCATCCATTTTGTAAATATTATTACTATACATAAATAAAACAATTTGATTTTTTGCAATAAGTGGAACTTGCAAGTATGTATTAGATAATTCCTTGTTCATTTTTTCTAATGTTTCCTTCAAATTACTTTCTACCCATGTCATTATTGCATATGGGATAAATTTTTTCATTTTTTTAGGATCATAACTCACAGTAAATTTAATTCCTTCATTTTTATGTAATTTTTCAATACATCTTGTTATTGTTTTTGTTGACATTTTTGTATTTTTTGCAATTATTTCAATTTTTTGTCTTGGATCTTTTAGTAATTCTTCTAAAATTTCTAAATCTGTTTTTGTTAAATTTGTATTGAATCCCGGATTTTCTGCTTCAAAAATAGATAAAAGTTTAAAATCTTTCATTAGTTTTTTTGCAAGTTCAACTTTCTGTTCTAAATTTTCTTTTACAATAATACTGCAAACTGTTATTCCGCCAACACATGGTGCTACAAAATGTGGCTCTCCCACTAGACTTACTTGTTCTAAAATTTCTTTCATGTTTTCTCCAGATATTACAAAATACAATACACCGTATCCTAATACTGGCGGTTCAACTTGAACGATAAATTCTTCAAGAATCTCAAGTTTTTGCATTTTACGTATTCTTGCGTTTACTGCTCCCCCAGACATTCCTAAATCAATTCCAATTTGTCTGTCTGATTCTCTACAATTGTTTAATAATTTACTTAGAATTTTAATGTCAAAATTGTCCATTATATCACTTATAGTGCCTCAATAAAATATACAAATAACTAATATCATATAAAATTGTCTATAATTTAGCACTAGGAATAATATCTGTTATATATTAGACTTTTTTTATTATTTTATGGATTACCGTATGAAATTAGCAAAAAGGATGCTGTTCAATAAAAGAGGTAGTTTGTATGGTGCAGTTTTGGCTGTAACAATTGGAATTTTAGTAATTCATGTAAATTTTGTAATATTTCAGGGTCTTTACGATGCAATAGTTAGAGACATTACTGATTATCGAAATGGTGATGTTCTTGTAACTAATGAAGATGATTACATCGATAAATCTGATTCATCAATAATTAATTGGTTTGAAAGAATTTCATATGTTGAAGCAGCTGCACCACGGCTTTCATCGACGGCAGAAATGGAAATTATGAAAAATGGTAATTTAATTGAAAAAACTAGAATACCCGTAGTTGGCGTTGATCCATATAGAGACATTAGAGCATCTACTGTTCATGAAACTGTAAAAGATGGAACTTATGTTTTCACAAGAAATTCTATTGTATTGGGTAATACTGTAGCAAATGATCTTGGAGGAGCTGTAGTTGGTGATAATGTCAAAGTCACAATAATTGATAGATGGGGAGAAGAACAAACTAAAAGATTTACTGTTTCTGGAATTGCAAAATCTCCTGGCGGTCAAGGATTTGATTATAGTACCGTTATTCATATTGATACATTACGGGATATGACTGATAGAACAGGTCAAACAGGATCAATTATGGTAAAATTAAACGATCCAAGTAAAGCATTTGAAGTAAAAGAATTTTTCTTATTGTCATTTCCAAATGGTGATTTCTTAGCAGAAACAATAGAGGAATCAGCTGAACAACAGCTTGCTGGTTTTAGATCTGGTATAGCAATGATTAACATGATTGGATATTTTGGAATGATGTCTTCTGCATTTGCAGTTGTTACCATTCAAATGATGTTAGTAAATGGAAAAACTAGAGAAATTGGTGTAATGAGAGCCATTGGTGCTAAAAGAAAGGATATTTTGATAATCTTTATTTTTCAAGGTATGCTAATTGGAGCAATTGGTGCTGGAGTTGGAACTGCAACTGGATTAGGCTATACAATTTATGCAAAAGAAACAAAGATGTCATTCAATAATAGTTTGCCACTTGAAGTAACTTACAATGTAGAAAAAATTGTTCAAACTGCTTTGGCTTCATTTATTTTGGCTATTATTGCATCATTGTATCCATCGTATAGAGCTACAAAATTACTACCTGTGGAGGCGATGAGATCTGGCTAGAGTACTAGAGGTTAATCATTTAACCAAAATTTATGGTGATGGGGATAGCAAAGTAAAAGCTCTTGATGACGTATCTTTTTCAATTGAGCAAGGTGAAGTTGTTTTAATTGTTGGAAGTTCAGGTTCGGGAAAATCTACATTACTAAACATGATTGGACTTTTAGATAGTCCGACAAATGGAGATATTTTTATTGACGACACTAATACCACTACTCTTAATGATGACCAAATCTCATCATTTAGAAATAAAAAATTAGGATTTATTTTTCAATTTTCTAATCTTTTAAGCGATCTTTCAGTTTTAGAAAATATATTATTACCAATACAAATTGCCGGTACTAATTCTATTACTGAAAAAGATGCTATAGATTTGCTAAAATCAGTTGGATTAGAAGATCAAACGCATAAACGTGCAAACAAAGTTTCAGGGGGACAAGCTCAAAGAGTAGCTATCGCAAGAGGTTTAATCAATAAACCTTCAATTGTTTTAGCTGATGAACCAACTGGCAATCTTGATTCAGTTACTTCACAAACAATAGTTGACTTAATGAAATCTATGGCAAAAAACCTTAATCAAACTTTTGTTATTGTTACTCACGATAGACAACATTTTGGAAATGTTGACAAAGTTATTACAATTAAAGATGGTAAAGCATTTCAAGGAGAAGAATCTTCAACAATGGAGATTACTGCATGATGAATTCTAAATTTTTATTAATATTATTTTTAATTGGATTTGTACCCTTTATTTTTACAAATTCATATGCTGATTGGAAAGATGGACCAATAGAATCTGGAAACTTTGGAGATTCAGCATTTGAAAGAGATTTTGGTGATGTAAAATTATTGGATGCATATTTTGGTACACTAAATAATAAAATTGAAGTTGAAAATGGTGATAGAAATATTCCATTTACAATAGAATTTGCAAATGTGGGAACTCAAGATATTACGGGAATTGAAGGAAGCTTAGCATTACCTTTAGGATTTTCAGGCTCAGATGGTCCGGGAGTTGCAATTAATGCTAATACAAACACAAATTCTTTAGCTGGTACAAATTTTTCTTTAACTTTCTATGTAAATTTGGATGAAAGTATACCAATTCAACAATATTCGGGAACTGTAAAAGTTGATTATTCAAGATTAAGAGAATCTGGTGTTAGATCATCGTTTTCTACTTTTGATTTTAAAGTGACTGGAGATAGTACAATCAATGTAAAATCATCGGAATCCTTCCTTACATCATTAACATCAAATAAAATTATAGTAGATATTGTTAATGATGGAACTGCCCCAATTTCTGCAGTTGATGTTACAATAAATAATGCACAAACATCACTTTCATCAAATACTGCATCAATTACAAATATTGAAAATGTTTTGATTTTAGAATCAAGTTGGGACATAGGAAATATTGCAGCAGAGTCATCTAATTCTTTTATTGTAGATGTTTATGTTCCTGAATCTTTAAAGGCTGATACATTACGAATTCCTTTATCAATTTCATATTATAATACACATGGAGATAAAGAAACCATTTCAAAAATTCTTGATTTCTATATTAGAGGTTTAATTGATCTTACTATTTTCAATGTAAAAGTTATTGAATTATCTGGAACACAAATGGTAATTGGTGAAATAATTAATGAAGGAAATGAAGATGGATTATTTGGCTTTGTAACTCTTGATGCTAATGGGGATTCTAACATTAAATCAAATACTCAATTCATTGATGAAATTGAAACTGACGCACCTGTTCCATTTAACATTCCAATTGAATTTGATGGGGAACCAAAATATGGTGAACATGATGTTACAATTACTGTAAGATACAAAGATAGTGTAAGGGATGAAATTTTCTTACCTTATGAAACCACAATTTTAGTAAATGAAATATCTGAACTTGAGGAAGATGCTTTTGATCCTACAATGATTGCTATTCCAATAATTTTGGTTATAGGTATCATAGTTTTCATAATTCGTAGGCGTAAAAAACAGAATAGCTAGGTATTACTTTTAAATCTAAAAAATACTAATGAAATAAAATGAAATTAAGATTAACTATTATAATTTTAATTGCTGCATTATCTATAGGTAGTATAATAATTGTAACTGGTTTTATTTCTAATTCAAAATATGTAGAAATTCCAACTATTTCAAATTCATATGAAAATTTACAAAAATATAAAAATGAATTAGAAAAAATTAACGAATACAATCAAGAAATTTTAAAAGATTTAGAATATCAAATTAAAAATTCTGATGATGTTAATATTTCTCAAATAAATGATGAGATTGATGTAATTAATCGTGTAATTAATGAAAATAAATTAGAACTTGAACAAATACTCACTAAATTATCTCAAATTGAATCTAATCCTTAAATTATAAAAAATATTTTATTTTTTTCTAAATTCATATAGTAATTTGTAAGGAGATTATTGTTGTTAAATCATCGAAAATTAACTTTTATCGGAGTTATTTTGTTAATCATTACTTTTTTGATTAACTACTATCATCAAGAGTATCATCCTGATATTGGATTTAATTATGCATATATTTCAGGAATTTTAATGTTAATTTCATTTGCTGCTAGTTTTTTTATATTTACTAAGGATAATTTAAAAAATTAATACAGTAAACAATTAGGCTCAAACACAATTTAGATCTAGGATTATAAGCAATTATCAGATATTCATAATATGCCTGGAGATGAAATTGAAGTTCCAAAGGAATTACGTGAATTTATGCCTGATGACGCCGAAGAAACTATTCTTGGGCAAAAGAATGGGGCGCAAAAACAATATCGTTATGGTAATTTGCATATTAGAGAATACAATGATAAATTTTTAGTTCATACTGACAAAGTTGATCCTAGAGTTAATCCAATTGGTCATTTGGTACATGATGCCCCTGAAGTTTTAATTGGTATTGCATGCGGAATATTTACAGGTGTCATTACTGCAAAAAAGTTTTCTTATAAAAATTCTAAGAAAATATTCTTAGCTAATGTTTTAACATCTTCATTAATTTCTGGATATTTAGGATACATGGCAACTAAAAAAATTAAAAAATATTTAGAGTGATTTCATGTATACAATAAGAACTGTAAAAATATTAATGAAACTTTTACCATCTATTTTGGCATTACGTAAAGATAGAAAAAAATGGATTAATCAAAATAAAGATGAAATTGATTTAAATCAATTTAAAAAAAATGCTCGTAAAATACTTGCAACTTTTATTTCATTAGGACCTGTTTATATCAAGTTAGGACAATGGCTTTCTTCTAGAGCTGATATTTTACCACAACCTTATTTGCAAGAATTATCAAAACTTCAAGATAATGTCCCTGCTGCATCCTTTGATCAAGTTAAACCAATAATTGAAAAAGATATTGGATTGATTGCCGAAAAATTTGATCATATAGATCCTGTTTCTATTGCTGGTGCATCATTGGGACAAGTTTATCGAGGCTCTATTTCTGGTCAACAAATTGTAATTAAAGTAAAAAGACCTGGGATTGAAAAAGTTGTAGAAACAGATCTAAAAATTCTAAACAAAATTCTACCTCTTGCATTACGATTTGTAGATTCAAATTTAAGATATTCTGCAAAGACTATGCTTTCACAATTTATTGAAACTATTCATGAAGAAATGGATTACACAAATGAATCCAAAAATCTTAAAGAAATTAAAAAGGATATGGCAGAAAATAACAAAGTAATCATACCTTGTGTTTTTGATGATTTTTCTTCAAAAAATGTTCTCACGATGGAATATCTACCTGGAATTAAGGTGACCAATGTAGATGCTTTAGAGGAGAAAAATATTGATCGAGAACAATTAGTCGTTGACGTCCATCAGATTTTTTTTACAATGCTTCTAAAACATTCAATTTTTCATGCAGATCCACATCCAGGTAATATTTCTGTGACTGATGACGGAAAATTAATTCTATATGATTTTGGAATGGTTGGTCGAATTAATGATAAAACAAGAATTAACTTAATTCGATTATACCTTGGTCTTGTAGAAAAAAACCCTCCACGAGTTGTTTCTGCTATGGATGATCTCAAAATGTTAACTCCTGGATATAGTAGATTAGTGATTGAAAAAGGAATAGAATTATCGATTCGTTCTATGCATGGAGACAAACCTGATGAAATGGAGGTTCAAAGTTTAATGGAATTAGCAAATAAAACCATGAGTAAATTTCCATTCATTTTACCAAAAAATTTAGCATTATATCTGAGAATGGCCTCAATAATTGAAGGAATTTACAAAACACATGATGTTGATTTTAAATTCTTAAAAGTTCTAAAGAATATTCTTCAAGAAGAAAATTTAATCACAGGTGCATACATTGAAGAATTAAAAATTTCTTTTGACACTTTTCTTAAATCAATTAATTCTACATTAAGAGTTGGATCCGATGTAGAAAAATTAATGGATGAAGTTCAAATTTTTATGAAAAAACGTAAACCCACAGTTTTGATTGGTGGAAGTATATTTTCTTCTTCCATTTTTATCGGTTCAGTATTTTTATTTCAATCAAATGAATTTTTTGGATTACTTGGAATGATCAGTTCTGGTATTATTATGGGAATTTCAACATTACTAAGAAAGTATTAGATTATTCAATTGAAATATTTTTTGATTTTTTTGTTATAGGAATAACTAATACAAGAATACCCTCTTCATATTTTGCAGATTCAATTTTTTCTTCACCTTCTTTAATTTCAATTGGTAATCTAATTTTTTTATTAATTTTATTTGGTCTTTGATTTAAAATTAATGTCTTTGAATCCTTTTCATCTATAATTTTTTCAGCATTAATTGAAAGTATATCTCCCGACAGACTCAACTCAATATCTTTTTTTGAAAATCCTGGAATATCAATAATAATTTTAAGATTTTCATCAGTTAGATGCATATCTACTGGTGGTAAAACAAATTCGTAGAATTCTCTTGATTTATTTCCAATTTCTTTGATTACCTCTTTCATTAGTCCCATTTTGTGTTATCTTCTTGATTTTTTCATATAAATCTTGACTGATTATAAAATAAAACTAAATTTTAGGAAAATATTCTAAAGTCAATACTACTCCTACCACCATCACAGACACAATTAATCCTATTATCAGTATTTTTGGTTTAATTGATGTTTTACTAAATTTTCGTACATGTCCACATTTTGAACATGTCATGTGATCTTCTTCAGTTTTAAAGGTATGAGTACAAACCATAGATGTAATTTTTGTACACAAGTATTAAATCTTAAATTCTAATTTTTAATTACAAGAAATAACATGAATGAAATGGACATTATCCTGCCTGCCATAATTATTGTAGCTGTCGGCCTTGGAGTAGGAACAAGAATTTGGTTAATGTTTAGAAAATAAATTACACTGGTAATTTTTATAAGTTTATGATTAATTGAGATCGTAATGGAAACTGAAAACGAAGAAAATAAAAAAATTGATGAAGAAAATAAAAAAGTTGATGAATATAATAAAAAAGTTGATGAATATAATCAAGCATTAGAAAATGGAGAAAACCCTGATGATAATTTTTAAGATGTATTCATTATGAGTAATAATTCTGAAATTCCTTCCAAGGATGAAATTATTAGGAATATGGCAAAACACTTGCAAACTCACATGGAGGATGGTGAAGAGGTACTACTTAGAACATATGATCTTGCTTTCATAAAGGGAAAAATGGAAGCTACTGCCGAATTTAATGAACAGAATAAAAAATCTTAGTTACTAATTTTATTATTACATTCAAACTCTCAATCAAAATTTAATCAATTACGATTAACTACAAAATATCCTATTATCTTATTACAATAAATGTAATTACAAATTTATCCATAATATAGAAAAAGTATTGATACTCACCACGTTTTTATTTTTTAATATTATCTAATCTATGGTCGATTTTTACTATTATTTGTGCCTGTTTTAATAATTTACAATTCAATTTTTTTTTGAACATGATCATGGTTTGATAGATTTTTTAGTCAATAATTTCTCTGTTTTGATAACTTATGATTATTGTAATTGAAGGAGGAGATCAAGCTGGAAAACTAACACAATCAACAATGCTAGAAAAATCTTTAAAAAAACAAAAGATCAAAACTAAACTATTTCATTTTCCTGACTATGATACGCCAATAGGTAAAGAAATTAGAAAATATTTAGACGGAAAACGTAAATTTGCCCCTCAAGTCATTCATTGTCTTTTGGCAGCAAATCGATGGGAAAAACTTGATGAAATTTTAGCAGCTGAGGAAAAAAATTCTGTTTTAATTATGAATAGATATTATCATTCTAACTTGATTTATGGGCTAGCAAATGGTTTAAAACAAAATTGGCTTGAGAATCTAGATACTGGTTTACCAAAAGCTGATCTTGTAATTTTACTTGATGTTACTCAAAAAGAATCTTTTTCAAGATCTCCCCGAAATGAAAAAGGTAAAATTATGAAAAGAGACAAGTTTGAGAAAAATGAAGAATTTTCAAGAAAAATATCTAAACTCTATCGTACTACTGCAAAGAAAAAACATTGGAAAATAATTGATGCGTCTAAACCTAAGCTGGAAGTTCATGAAGAAATTTTAAAGGCATTTTCAAAGAAACTTGGAATATGAAAAAAAATTATCTAGACATTATAGATCCAATACATGATTTTATTCGTGTTTATGATTATGAACTTCCAATTATAGATAATCCCCTTTTTCAAAGATTAAGGCGAATAAAACAACTTTCTGGTGCACATCTAACATATCCTTCAGCACAACACAGCAGGTTTGAACACTCTCTTGGAGTCATGCACATTGCTACTGAGGCAGGTTTTGCATTAAATGAAAAAGGATTTTTAAATTCCGATGACGTTCAAATTTTACGTCTTGCAGGTTTGTTACATGATATTGGTCATGGGCCTTTTTCTCATTTATTTGAGGAAGTAATTCAAGATAAAAAAACTTCACATGAAGATTATGGTAAAAAAATAATTTTAAACTCTGAGATTGGCGATGTATTGTCAAAAACTGGATTTGATAAAAAAGTAATCGCACAAATTGCATTTGGAGAATCAAAATTCCAATATCTAAATGAAATAATTTCTGGCTCTTTGAGTGCGGATATGATGGATTATTTGCTTAGAGATGGTTATTTTACGGGAGCTGAACATGCAAAGGTAGACCATAAAAGAATAACCCAATCCCTGAACATTCATAAGAAAAAAATTGCATTAGAGCGCTCAGCATTATATTCTTTTGAATCAATGATGCATTCTAGATATCAAATGTTTAAGGCAGTATATTTTCATAAAACTGTACGTGCTGCAGAAGTTATGC
>Ga0209035_10001234_pt1 | contig 10433 bp, 10 predicted proteins | sample MarorgKNORR_S2LV_6_FD_188220 | JGI IMG/M metagenome (GOLD analysis project Ga0209035, IMG submission 188220) | Marine microbial communities from the Southern Atlantic Ocean, analyzing organic carbon cycling - AAIW_A/KNORR_S2/LV (SPAdes) (version 2) | ecosystem: Environmental > Aquatic > Marine...
TTGGTTAACCCATGTCCAGCAGTAACAGCAATCGCTTGATCTTGCCAATTACATTCTTGTAATATTTCTTCAAGAGTCCATTTCTTGGCAACATCGCCTTGGATGACGCCTAACATGCGACGCTCGGGATTGAGTAGCGCATGCCCTTCCATGACTTTTGCAATTGAACCACCGCCTTCAATTAATCGGTTGTTGATAGTACACTTTGCATCAATTGAAGACGTTTACAAAGTTTTCAACTGAATCTATAATTCATTCTTCTTCATCTAACCAAAGGAATCTCTCGCATGAAACGCATGTATATGTTTGAGGCCTTTTTCCGTTAACTACTTCGATGTGGGCACAAGAACCACAAAGAATTGATGTTGTAATTGGTTGATCAATCGTAGTGTCAACTCTGTACATTACTCGTCCAGCCTCCGGCATTCCTTCACTGCTAGGAAGCCATTCTCTGATTTCTTTCTTTGACATGCTGTAATCACTTTTGGTACTCATTCCAATAATGAATAATACAATTCCGCAAATACCGATTGTACCTGCAAGAGTGAATATTCCAGCCACTGAAAAGAATGCTCCAAATACAATACAGACAATACCTGAAAGAATAAAGTTTTCACGGGGGTTACGCATCAATTCACCTCCTTCTATGCCAGTGCATTAGCCAATGCTTCAGCAACTCGTGGTATTTGTGAAAGAGGAACTGCGCATAGGCCAATACGCACTCCTCCAGTGAGTGGAACTAGGTAGACATCCTGTTCTGCACACGCTTCTGCAAGTGCAGCAGGGTCATCGCTTTCTATCCATGCAAAGAATCCATCCATTGTTGGATTAAGCGGTACTCCTAGTTTTGAACAGGATTCATTTAGTATATTTCTTCGAGTAATCAATAACTCTCTTAATCGATCTCTTTCTCCAGCCCATGCTGCACCAGATTGCTCATCTGCATGCATTATGCTGACGGTGTATTGTGCAATACGAGGTGCGGCTGACCAAGTTTGGCGCCCGGTTACTCCCATTACTGTACCAATTTTTTCTGTGACTGCAGAGTCTGGATGTAAACTGACAAGTGCCCCAGTTCTCAAACCATATATTGTATGCGATTTTGATAGAGAGATTGCAATTGTTATCAATAAATTCTCAGGCCATGGCATTCCACTGTTTAGAGCCTCAGCAATCGTTTCCGCCCAGCCATGAGGTTCATCAGCATAGAGGTGGTATGCAGCATCTAAGAGTAATGTATGACCAACATTTTCATTGACGTTAGCACTTTCCATAAACGCATCTAAGAGTGCCATTCTTCCATCTGCAGTCATCGACAAACCTGTCGGGTTGTGAGCAGGATCGTTTAGCCAAGTCATTACCTTGTCTTGTTCTTGGCATAACTTTGCCAATTCTGATTTGAAACCTGTAATATCAACATATGGTAAATCTGAACCTTCTGATGGTAATAGTGGATAACTTGCGTAGGACAAACCGCAACCGCTGAGGAATCCTTTGTAAGGCCCCCAATGTCTATCTCTCAGAAGTACCTTATCTCCTCTATTTGCAAAGTTTGCTGCTGCGAGATAGAGTGCCCCTGAGCCACCAGGTGTAGCAGTAGCGGTAGTGGTTATTCCAAGCCCCTCTAATTCAGCACGGCTTTCACCGAGTGCGAGCGTAACAGCGAGGTCTAGAAATGATGGTAAACCCTTGAGTGGTGCATAAGCAGCGATTTCAACCGGTGGTGCTTGGCGAATAGCCGCATCCACGACTTGATTAATCGCCAAAGTTCCATCATCTTCCAATAATGCACCAATAGTTCCGTTTACGGCATCAGCGCCAGAAGCAACCGCTTCTTGGAAACGAGCCCACCAGCCAAAAATAGTGTCGTTTCCGACTTTGGTTTGGGCATATGGGTTCAGCAATCCAACGCCTGCTTCTTCGTCCATACCCCGCCCAATGCAGACATCCTCTTTGAGTTGCCTCTTCCACAAGTAGTGAAGGAAGTAGGGAAAAGCGATACTTTAGGCAATAGTTTTTGAAAACAACAACAATTTCTTACAACTATTGCAACCACTTTATTCAAGAAGGGGAGGCAACTCGCCCACCTTGTCGCCAACGTAGCATAGCTGGTAGTGCTTCGGATTTGTAATCCGACGGTCGGGAGTTCGAGTCTCTCCGTTGGCTCCTCATTACGTGAGTTTTCACACTTTTAATGACAAATCTCTATTTGTGATTTATAGCGAATCCTCAAAGAAGGTGTAGTGACAGCCCCCTACATGGTAGCACAGCGTCTTGACGGCAAGGCTTGCGCAGCGAGTGTCGAGGAAGAACTGCATGCTCGTATTTCAACTCTAAAGCAAGCAGGAATAATTCCGCATCTTGCAGTATTAATCGTAGGAGATGACCCAGCGTCTCATGTATATGTTGGATCCAAAGTCAAAGCCTGTGAAAGATTAGGAATCAAATCAACCCATATTGAATTAGCAAGTGATAGTAGTGAAAATGAGGTAAGGGAGATCATCAATAAACTAAATGCAGATGAATCATTACATGGCATTTTGGTCCAATCACCTCTTCCTAAACACATGGATGAAGAAGGATTAACCGATTTAATTTCACCAAACAAAGACGTCGATGGTTTTCATCCAGAAAATCTTGGAAGATTGGTACAAGGGCGAATGGATGGAATGTTGCCTTGCACTCCAAGTGGTGTAATGCGTATGCTCAAGTGGGCAGGAATTGAAACATCAGGAAAAAGTGCAGTTGTTCTCGGTCGCTCACGAATTGTTGGTAACCCTATGGCCTTGTTACTTGGAGCTAAAGGTGTGGATTGCACCGTTACAGTCGCTCATTCAAGAACAGTTGATAGTAGAGATGTTTGCTCAAAAGCAGATATTCTAATCGCTGCAGTTGGTAGGGCTGAAATGGTTACTGCGGATTGGGTAAAACCGGGTGCTGTTATTGTCGATGTTGGTATTAACCGTGTAGATGATTCAACCAGAGATAGGGGATGGAGATTAGCTGGAGATGTGGATTCGAGTGTTGCGGATAAGGCTGCATGGTTATCGCCTGTTCCAGGTGGTGTTGGACCAATGACAATTGCAATGTTGATGGAAAATACTGTACGTGCAGCAGAGATGAAATAATCATGGTGGAAAACCCTCTTAGGTTCAGTGTTACCGTATCGTATTGATAGCATGGACCACAGAGCCCCTCGTCTTGTGATTATTGCTAGAATAATCACTGTAGTCTCCCTCACAGTTCTAATTGCTAATTTCAAATTGAATCTAATTGGCAATGCTGGCTGGAGGGTTGAGGAAAGCGCCATTACCATTACAGCAATCATTTGGGCAGCAATTGCATGGTGGGCGAGTAGGGAAAGAGAAATTCCACAATTTGATACAAAGTTAACATTCGAACAACAGATTCAATCATTTGAAGACATTCCAACAAAGGTTCGTTCCTCAGCAACTAAAATGGATCAATATGGATTTGAAACAGTTGGTTCGAATCCTCAAACATCTGCTATAATCCATTCCATTCTTGGCCAATCTAGTGCTAACGAACAGCAAAATATCCAACAAGCAATTGGCACATTAGGAGCTGTAGAAAGTGAACAACCGATCGTATTGGCGCCGGTTCAGGAAGTTATTGAAGCACCAGTTCAACAAATAAATCAACAACCGGTTGAGGCAGTAATTGAATCAACACAAATAGTCGAAAACCAACCATCTAGGGTAAATGTGGAGAGAGTAGCACTACCTCATGAGGACCCAGAAAAGATAACTTCACCGATTCTTCCTGGGTTGGAAGAAGACCGAGTTTTCGTCAGTGAAGGAATTGCTCAGATACCATTGCCTGATTTGGATGAATTATTTTCCACCCTCCCTCCATTGGATGAACTATCCCAAGAGGATGACGGACCTGAACAAAAGGAGATATCGGATTTAGAAAACTTATTACCGACTCTTCCAGAATTGTCAGAACTTGATTTGAAACCTTCTCAGGAATTAACACCAGCTGTTGCAGTTGTGACTACTCCTACTCCTGAATTACCGGATTTAGATGAACTATTCTAATAACACAACTTGAAAAACGTTTGAGTGGAGGATTGGTAATGATGCAATGGAGTGAGCGCTACGACCTTCACGGTCACTCAACTCATTCAGATGGAGAATTGAGTGTACCGCAACTTGCACAAAAAATTGCATCTGAAGGGGTTGAAGTTTGGGCTTTGACCGATCACGATGTCATCAGTGGTTGGAAAGAAGCAAGTAAAGAAGCAAAACAAAGAGGTATAAGATTCATTCCAGGAGTAGAAATTACTTGCATTCCCGGTTTGCCAGCACAAACAACTATTCTGGAGAAGGAGGGAAGGGATAGGTCTACGACATCATGGCATTTACTTGCTTATTTTCCAAATCATGACCCCGATGTTAATTCGCAACCAATTAGTGCCTTTAGAAAGTGGCTAGAGCCATTTGCTGAAGGTCGTATTGGAAGAATGAAGCGAATGGTTGAGAAAGTCAATGAATTGGGAATGGAGATTGATTTTGAGGCTGTAATGGCTAGGTCTAGTGGTGCGGTTGGAAGGCCACATTTAGCCAAGGAAATGATAGAAAAAGGTTATGCTAATTCCATGCAACAAGTCTTTGATGAATGGTTAGGAGATGGTTGTCCTGCTAACGTTGAAAAAATAAAACCAACGATTGCTGAAGCGGTAAAAGTCATTCATGCAGCAGGTGGAATCTGCTCATTGGCTCACCCCATCTATTACGGAATAGAAAGCAATGATTTACTTTCTTTTATCCAAAACATAGGAGTCGATGCAGTAGAAGCATTTCACCGTTCTCATCCAGATAAATACCGAATGGAATTGTTAAACAGTGCCCAAAAAGTAGGATTGAAAGTAACATGTGGTTCTGATTATCATGGTCCTAGTTACCAAGCAAGGCCTGGACATATGGCGGTTCCAAGTTCATCTTTGCCCGAACAGATAATTTGAATATTATTGTTCTCTAGTGATTGTATCGATCACTAATGCTATCTCGAATAGCAGGATTACTGGAATTGCAACTAAGAATAAACTGAGAGGGTCGGGTGGTGAAAACAATGCACCCATTACAAAGGAAGCAAACCAAATTTGGCGGCGGTATTGTTTGATTTGATTTCTATCAGCAACACCAAATCTCAAAACCAGCAATGTAGCAACTGGTGCTTGGAAACCAATAATAGATGCTATGGCTAAATTTGTGATGAACCCAACGTAGCCAGATAACCTCCAATCAGTGGATAAGCCCGCATTTTGTGCATCGTTTGTTAGGTATTCAAGCAGCATTGGTGTCAACAATTCCCATGAGTAATACAAACCTGAAATTGATAATAAGAGAATTGCCATTGTTGTAAGTAAAATGGTTGGAGCGGTTTTTGGTATTGAATAATTTAATTCCGCTAACCTTTGCTTTAGTGTTGGCGACTTTAGGCCTTCAAAAATTCCGAAATACATCAATGTAGTAATAACGAAAAATAATCCAACACTCATTGCAATACGTAGTTGTAGCATGATGAATTCTACTGGTGAAATAACGATGATTTCTACACCATCAGGCAATCTACTCGGCTCGATTAGCCAAGTGATCAATTCTCTTGTAATCGGAAATCCAATTATTATTCCAAGAATGAACACAAATCCTATACTTTTCATTTTTAGCCTCAAGAATACTCTTGATTGTTTGAGTAATTGTCCACCTGGACTATCCATCAAGTCGTCCACAGCGCTTACCAAGTCACTGCTATTTGACATAATATCACCATTACTCTGCTTCAATTATCTCCTGTTCCCACAGGTGACTTGGAGTTGAATCAATTAAACTGCGCTTGTATTTCTTCAAGCGGTATAATCTATGTATTACGAATCCTGTAATCCAAAGAGAAGGTAGTGAAAGCAATACAGCTTTCCACATTATGTCTTCATGATAGTCATTGATGATACGAACTTGTACAACTTCATTTTCGCTCGAGCCATTACTATTGCCAGGGTTATGCATAATGATGAGATGGTAATTATTAGGGGAATCTATTTCAAGCATCAAAGTAGATTGAGGATCAACAGTATAATATTCTCCTAAAGTCTTCATTATCTCCCAATCAATAGATCCATCTTCCATGGCAGGTTCACTCATTTCAACAATGATAACAACAACCTCCAATGTAATACTTTCATGAAGATTAGTTAGATTTGATGAGACGCTCGAGCCTGGATTGAACTCTTGAATTATCTCAAAGGTTGAATCATCGGCTCCGAGTTGATAGGAGATTCTTGAATCTGCTGTTTCGGATTGGATGTTTACAGACATCAAAATGACAGTGAGTAATAATAGGGCTGCAACACCTTCAGCAAATACATGACGCCATACTTTCTTTCTAGTAACTCCCTTGAACATCGGCCCGAAATCATTACGAAGGCGTGGTTGTAAGTGATGGATAAATAATGCACCAATTCCACCAATAATAATTCCGAGTGGAATATCAACAAACCAGTGGATTCCGAGATAGAGAATTGTGAAAACAAACAATAATGTGTTTATTGCAACGAATAAATGATATGGCCAGTGGCGCCATTCAGTTATTTTTATTCCCTTTTCCTTTACGTGCAAGTAATTGAGATAGAGGATGCCAAATGGAATTGCGACATGTAAACTCGGCACGGCATTATCCAGAGGGTCATGCAAAGCATAGAACGAACTATACCAACCGTCATGATACAATAGAGCATCCATATTGGGGATCCAAGAAGAAGTAACTTCTACATTGAAAAACAAGTAATATGGTACAGCGAGAGCATAAATGAGTAAATAATTCAAAGCAACCTTATCGGTCATGTCGCGGTCATCGGTAAATGCAAAGTACACTGTAGTTACATAAATTAAGAATAGATATACGAATAGATAATGGAAGTTTAGAAAATCGGTTAATGCATCATTTTGAAAAGCATCTTGAATCCACTTTGTAAAATCTCCTTCAATGGAATATACTAACTCAGTCCAATGTCCAGTTTTTATTTTGATAGGTTCATTTATTGTATCAGTTATTTGTTTCCATTTTATGATGACAATGTATCCAAGGGCGTGAAGATAGTATCGCTTATCATGAAAAGTATGAGCCCATTGACGCCAAGGGACTCTCATTTCTGGGCGGTGCAGGGTGAACAACCAACAAATGATTGGAGTGAGGATTACAATCATCAGCATCATGATTGAATATGGTTCCATGGATGTATGGCAATGCCCCCTCTCTTTAGCAGTTGCCACAGTATACAGGGGCGGAATTAGTAGTTTGGCATTAATCCATGAGATTCATTAGATGTACGATTATGAATCTCATCGCGGATATGATGCTTTTGACTTAACTTGAAAAGATAATCTTTCAAGGTGTAGCGCATGGACAGCATGGGGCGGGAAGATGTATTGCCAAGAACCGGAAAATACATTGAAGAGTTTGCGTCATGGAATTAGCTTTTTTGACGGTATCGAATTTGACATCAGGATGACCTCCGATAACCAACTAGTAGTTCACCACGACAGGGAAGTATCTATTCTACAAAGTCGCTTACAAGGTAAAAGTAAGTGGGTTGAAGCATGGACTTTAGCAGATTTAGAGGCGGAAGGTTTTGTCTCTTTCAGAGGAATGTTAGAAGATCCAGTTATCCGTGAGAATTGGGTGGAAAAAGGAAAAATGGGATGTATTGAGATAAAACGTCCTCATCCTAATGCACCGATGGGTGGAGGATTCTTTTCACGAAAGAAACATAATCAGCATGTTAGTAATATTATAAAAATGGCAGACAAAATCCTTGAAGAATTTAATGTTCCACATGAAAACATGATCTATTACGCTTTTCACAGGGGCATGAAACAAAGTACACAACTAGCTAAAACCCAGCGTCCTTGGGCAGCTCTAATCCCATACATCTCTCCATATGGAAACAAAACGACCCAACGCATTCAAAGTTTTCCAACATATATTTCAACACCCTTTTCATCATTGATAAAACAACATAATACTATGGGAAGCGCAATGCTACCATGTGCGATAGAGTATTTTGTCGCCCCATACAACAAGTTGCCATTTGGTAAAACTATTGGATTAGAAGGTAAGAATTTACATAACCTAAACAAGTTACGTAAAGGTATGCCTACATATGTTTGGCCAACCAAACCAGTCAATGAGAAATTGATACTAAATGCTGGACTTACCGGGTTGAGCGATAATGCAAATCACGAATTGACATGGCTGCCAACAGGTCATGCACGCTGGGTAAACCCTGGTACTCAACCACTGGATAAGGAACAACAATTATTATTAGATTCTGCTACAGAAGAAAATCATTTAGAAATATTGAAACAACTCAAACTTGAAGTTCCTACTTGGGCAGATTGTGATGATGCAAGGAGAAAAGATTTAGTTTCAATGTGGAAAGAAACCTGGAACTGGAAAAAAACAGTTGATGAACTGTTACAAGATGCAAGTGGTTCTTCACCACCATGGCAAGCGCCACGGTTAATCGGTCACAGGGGTTCTGGAAAAACATCCCGTCCAGTCATAGGACAATAATCACTCGACATGACGTAAAGTTTGTTGTTCTGCATAATACTTTGGACGGTAAAGTGGAGTACCTTTTCCATTGCGAAATACAGTGCGTTCATCTACAATTTGTGCTCCGATTCCCATTACACGAGCCCAGCCAAAGAATGTGGTGTAGTAGGTTGGGTCTTCAAGCCCAACATGGTGGAGTAAAGCTCCACTCGCAATGTCAACATTTGCATTTGGATTACTAATTTTTGGATTTTCAGCAAGGACTCTAGGTGCAACTTCTCTTAGAGTGCGAATAATTTTGAAATTTTCATCATTTGGACAGATTTCTTCTCCAAGAGCAAATTGAGCAGTAGCTCTTGGGTCTTCACTACGAAGAACAGCATGGCCAAAACCGAATATTGGCCGTTTTGCTGCTAACTCTCCACGCACGAAACGCTCAACTTCTACAGGATCACTTGTGCCTATTTTGAGAACAAACTCGAGACATGATTGATTTGCCCGTCCATGTAATGGTCCACTTAGAGCATTCATTGCTCCCGCCATAGCGGAATACACTGTTGCTTTGCTAGATGCAATTGCCTTGCCGGTAAATGTTGAGAGGTTTCCGCCACCATGATCCATATGTAAGACTAGGTATGTTGCAATTACTCGCTCCATTTTGTCATTATCAATTTCGTCTAGGTCTAAGGTTGAAACAAATCTTTGAACCATACTCAACGATGTATCATCAGCAGGAATATCCTCGTCTCGGCCTTCTCTGACTCTGTGCATTAGGCCCATGATACGAGGCATGCGAGCAATTAGATTCATTGCATCTTCTTTCCAATCACCAGTTGTCTCCCACATTCCAATTGTATGAATTGCAACACTGAGCCAGTCCATCGGATGCCCGTATTTTGGTAGAGTTCTAAACACCGCTACTAAATCACCTGGAATTTTGGCTCTCTTTGCTAAGTCTTCGCGAATCTCCACAGATTGTTGAGGATTTGGTAATTCTTTATTGAATAATAGATAAACAATATCTTCTGGTGAAAAATTAGTTAATTCATTAATAGGATATCCACAATAATGAACTCCTTCAGTAGGGGTGACAAATGATGTACGGCAGGTTCCTACTGGGACTCCACGCAATCCTGTGTTTAGATGGCCATTAGTAACTTCCAAAAGAACCTCTTCGTCGCTCATTAATTTCCCTCCAATGCAACGGAAAAGCCACACTCATATAAGGTCGGTCCTAATTTGAATACTTACTAGAGGTCGGTGTTGCTAAAAACACTTAATGTGTTTGACTGACATTGTTATTTTATTTTTTACCCTTCACCGGCCACTGACGAAACCCTCTACTCGATTCACGATCTGAAAAAATTTGTATTCTAATGCTATTGCCATCGATCAATATTACATCCTCTGCAGTAAGCCCAGGACATTCCTCAACTACTCGATTCCACGACCTTTCAGTTGCAAGGTTTTCACCCCACCAAGGAAATGCTGCACATTGTTGAGGTCTTACTTTGTAGATAGTACATTGCTTGTTTTCATCTAAATTAATACAGATCTCATCTTCAGCTCTACTTTGTAAAATATATCGGCCGTCAATTGTTTGTTTACAATCTCTTTTCAACCAACTTTCAACATCCATTCCATGGTGTTCAGAGATTCTCAGTGCATCTTTTTCTGAGAGATAGACAATTCCACCCGGCTCATCACAGCATCTGCCGCAATTTGATTGACATTTGAACGGAACTCCGTCCATCCACCATGGTTTCATTCCTCTTCACCTGAACTTTGGCCAGCAATATGTAGTGCTAATTCCGGAGGTTTATCGATATGATTTTGATTGGTGCTTTTGGGAGTTT
>Ga0209035_10001236_pt1 | contig 10430 bp, 9 predicted proteins | sample MarorgKNORR_S2LV_6_FD_188220 | JGI IMG/M metagenome (GOLD analysis project Ga0209035, IMG submission 188220) | Marine microbial communities from the Southern Atlantic Ocean, analyzing organic carbon cycling - AAIW_A/KNORR_S2/LV (SPAdes) (version 2) | ecosystem: Environmental > Aquatic > Marine >...
TACAGGTCGACTCCTGACCCAGAACCATCGCTTGTATGCTTCGATCCAACACACTCAAGGCGCGAAAAATATTCGTGAGGTGTTTGCGGAATCGGCGCAGAGACTTGCGGATTCATTCGCTGAAGGTTCACTGGACGATATCGAAGTGGAACTAGACGGTCTGGCAGATAGATACGGGGCCGCCGAGTTATCCATATCCGCCCGACTTTCAGAGGAGATGTTCCGGGCAGGTCGAGTTGACCCGGAAGATGATTTGGAACTCAGGGATTCTTGAACCCGGTACGCTTATCTATCCTGAACGAATGCGAATCAGCCGCGAGCATTGCATAATTACTCGTTGCTCCCACCGGCGCCTGAGCTAACGGCGTTATGTGGGAGGCGTCTGGAGACATGATCAAGTTGGCCGAATCAGTAAATAATTTGAACTGCGATGGTGCTGAGCCATCAGCTGAGGACCGTATCACGGCGGTCAGAGACGCCGGTCTGCTCGGGCTATCGGCATCCGAGACGGCCGACGCATTGCAAGCGTGGCGAAACCAGTACATCGGCCGAAGTGGAGAGGTCACACTCCTGCTCAGAGGCGTGGGATCGCTCCCTGCGGACCAGAGGGCCGAGTTTGGACAGGCGGCGAACCGTCTGAAGAACGAGCTGGAGGCCGCGTATGACCAGCGAGAGGCCGCGATAAGCGCTTTCACCGGACCCATCGGTACTATCGACGTGTCGTTGCCCGGCCGCAGTCCTGCAAAGGGACGGTTGCACCCGATAACGCAGACCATCAGGGAGATCACTGCGGCGTTCGGCGCAATGGGCTTCCAGACCTTTGAGGGGCCAGAGGTCGAGTTTGAGGGTTACAACTTTGACGCAATGAACATCCCGTCCGATCACCCGGCGCGTGAGATGTTCGATACCTTCTGGCTTGATCGGGTTGATGAGGACGGTAACAACAGCATCCTCCTTCGCACCCACACTTCCCCGATGCAGGCCCGCATCATGGAGACTCATGAACCGCCGATTCGGGTCGTCGTGCCCGGGCGTTGCTATCGCTACGAGGCGACCGATGCCAGCCACGAGTGGCATTTCAACCAGGTCGAGGTGATGGCTGTGGATGAGGCCATCACTTTCGCTGACCTCAAGGGCACTCTGTACGAGTTCGCGCGACGGGTGTTTGGGCCGGAGCGCAAAGTGCGTTTCCGATGCGACTTTTTCCCTTTCGTGGAACCCGGAGTCGACATGTCTGTCGACTGTTTCAACTGTGATGGAGATCCGACTTGCCGCATTTGTCGCGGCAGTGGATGGCTGGAAATTCTCGGCGCAGGAATGGTTCACCCCGAGGTGCTACGTCGCTCCGGTTACGATCCGAATAGATACACGGGATTCGCGGCCGGGATGGGTGTTGAGCGTGTGGCCATGCTTAAGCACGGAATCGACGATATTCGCCACTTCTACACCAACGACATGCGCTTCCTGAGCCAGTTTTAATGAAAGTTCCAATCTCCTGGCTTGAAGAGTACGTTCCGGTCACCTTGCCGCTTGAGGATCTTGCCCATCGGCTGACGATGGCGGGAACCGAGGTTGTATCGGTCGATACAACATTGTCATTTGATGGAGTGGTAGTTGGGTTGGCGAAAAAGGTTGTCCCTCACCCCAACGCCGATCGCTTGAGGCTCGTGCAGGTGGACGCCGGTGACGAAACGCTGGAGGTCGTGTGCGGCGCGCCAAATGTTGCAACAGGCCAGAAGATTGCGTTTGCACGTATCGGTTCGGTCCTGACAGATGCACATACCGGAGAAGAGCGGAAGCTCAAGCGCTCCAAGATTCGAGGTGTTACGTCCAACGGGATGGTCTGTTCTGAGCGTGAACTTGGGATGAGCGACGAGCACGAAGGCATTCTTGTGCTGCCGGAAGGCGCGCCTATCGGAATGTCGCTGGGCGAGTACCTCGGCGAGACACTTTTCGACCTTGAGTTGACGCCAAACCGTCCCGACTGCCTTGCCGTAATGGGTGTCGCCCGGGAAGTGGCGGCCCTTACCGGCGAGACGACGACCCCCCCATCGATTGAATATCCAGAGTATGGGGCTGATATCGCAACACTGGCGAAGGTCGAGATCGAAGACATGGATCTGTGCCGACGATACACGGCGACTTTGATCCAGGGCGTCAAGATTGGTCCCTCACCGGATTGGCTGGCGGACCGTCTGAGAGCGATAGGTGAACGTCCCATCAACAACGTGGTTGATGTGACCAATTACGTAATGTTTGAGCTAGGGCAGCCACTTCATTCGTTCGATTTTGACTCTCTCAGCGAGGGCCGAATCGTCGTTCGACGGGCCCGCGCCGGCGAGACACTGCTCACGCTGGACGGTGAGACGCGAGAACTGACCGGCGACAACCTGATGATCGCGGACGCCGGAAAGCCGATCGGACTAGGAGGGATCATCGGCGGCACCGAGTCCGGGATTACCGGCAGTACGACATCTGTGCTCCTTGAAGCTGCCAACTTCGACGGGGCTAATAACCGGCGTTCGGCCAGCAAGTTTGGTATTCGTACAGAAGCTACGCTTCGGTTCGAAAAGAACCTGCGGCCTGAACTTGCCGAGTACGGCGTGCGCCGTGCGACAAAACTGATCCTAGAGGTTGCGGGTGGGACCGTGGCGTCCGGAATAATCGACGAGTGGCCCGATAAGGCGGGCGCAGTCCAGGTGGTCGAACTGCCGGCCACCGCGATCGAGCGCCTGCTCGGGGTCAGCTATGAGTCTGAAGTCGTTATTTCTACCTTCGAGAGCCTAGGTATGGAGGTCGTTTGCGACAACGACACCTACTCCGTCACACCTCCATACTGGCGCCCGGACATATCTATCCCGGAAGATTTGATCGAGGAACTCGCTCGTGTAATCGGGTACGAGAAGATCCCGACCACGGGGATCACCGGGAGCGTCCCCGTGTGGGAGCCGAACCAGGATCGCGTTTTGCGAGAAGCGATGAAGGATATTCTGTCCGGCTTCGGCATGCAGGAAACGATCTCCTACTCACTCACCACGCCGGAGGCTGAGGCACATGCGTGCCCGCCCGCGCACGGGCTACAGCCGTTGCAGGTGATGAACCCTCTTTCTGCCGAGCATGCCACATTACGCACCACGCTTCGGCACAGCATCCTGACCGTGCTCTCCCGAAACGCCCGTATTTGGCGCGGACCCCTTTGGATGTTCGAGTCCGGGCGGGTCTATCTTGATCGCGGTGAGGGCATCGGTCTTCCCGACGAGCCCGAAAAGTTTGTCGGAGTAGTGGCCGGTCCCCGATCTGCTCTTGAGTGGATGTCCGGAGAGCCGGAATCGTCTGACTTCTACGACGCGAAGGGGATTGTGGAGTCGCTTCTTAGCGAGTTCGGCGTGACAGCTTGTTTCGTTCCTGTGGAAGAAACCACTTTTGAACTTGGGCGATGCGCACAGATAGTGATCCCGTCTGCTGGGCGCGCTGTGATCGGTGTCCTTGGAGAAGTCGCTTCAGACATTCTTTCCACGTTCGATATCGATACTGCGCCCGTGGCAATGTTTGAACTCGATGTCGAGGCCATTGGGAGACTTCCGGAACTGCAATCACTTGGGCAACAGGACTATGTGCCGTTTGGCCGATTCCCCGACTCGGCCAGGGACCTGGCGCTGGTGATCGACGACAATGCCCCGTCGGCAGATGTACTGGCGCTCGCTGAACGCAATCGGCTGGTCGTCAGCGCGACGGTATTTGACGTATACCAAGGGGAGGCCATTCCCTCCGGGAAGAAGTCCCTAGCGGTTCGGGTGGTGTATCAGGCACCGGACCACACCCTCACTGCGGATGAACTCATCAAAGCCGAGAACTCGATACTCCGGGCCCTTGAACACAATTTCGGTGCCGAGCTAAGAGTACGATAAGCCGATCCAGACGGACGCAGATAAGCTGTAACCCTCATGCACAAAGAGCACGTTCACGACCGGCCTCACCGCCACCACTACGACGCCGAGATGCTGGACGTCGAAGAGGCGCTTGAGCGAATTATGACCTTCTTCGTACCGCTCTCGGTAGTGGACGTTCCCTTACTAGACGCCCTCGGACAAGTGCTCGCTGTGCCGTTGGTGGCGCCGATCAATATTCCCCCGCTCGATAACTCTGCGATGGACGGGTACGCGCTTCGTGCGGCGGACATATCGCAAGCCGGAGGCAAATCACCGACGGATCTACGCGTTATCGGACACATCCCTGCCGGGACTGTTTCCGACCAGGCTGTCGAACCCGGCACGGCGTTACGAATAATGACGGGCGCCCCAATTCCGCGTGGAGCGGACACCGTGGTCGCTTTTGAAGACACTGATGAAGTTGAACGTCGCGAAGCCGGCGGCTCCATGGAAAAGGTAGGCGTCCGACTTTCTGCGGGGATCGGAGAGAACATCCGGCCTGCGGGCGAAGACGTCCAGCAGGGAAGTGTCGTTCTCGAATCGGGCACGGTCCTACGTGCCTCAGAGCTCGGCGTAGCGGCGTCTCTTGGCATGGAGACAGTTCCCGTGATCCGTCGTCCTGTCGTCGCTGTGCTGGCCACTGGGGACGAGCTCCTAGAACCGGGGGAGGCGAACCAGCCCGGTAAAATCTACAACTCCAACAATTACTCTGTGGCCGCATCCGTCAGCGCCTTAGGGGGCGTCCCACGGGTGATAGGCGTGGCTCGTGACACACAGGCCTCTGTGGAGGAGGCGCTGGCGCTAGCGCTAGACGCGGATATGGTCATTACCACCGCCGGAGTGTCCAAGGGCGACTATGACTTCGTGAAGGACGTGCTCGCAAAGCGTGGAGAAATTGCGTTGTGGTCTGTGCGTATGCGTCCGGCCAAGCCGCTCGCTTTCGGCGCACTGGACGCGCCAGATGGCCGACGCGTGCCACACCTTGGGCTCCCCGGAAACCCGGTGAGCGCTCTGGTCGCATTCGAGCAGTTTGCGCGCCCTGCTATACGGAAAATGATGGGCAAGGAGCTGACGCCGCGGCCCACTGTGCAGGCAGTTCTCGACGATGCCGTAAACAACTACGATGGGCGCCGGGTGTACGCTCGTGTTGTTGTATACCGTGATAACGGCGAGTATCGAGCCCGACTGACCGGAAATCAAAGTTCCGGAGTTCTGACCTCGATGGCTCGAGCAAATGGCCTCGCCATATGTCCGGACGACCGACCACGACTTGAAGTGGGTGAGACGGCTACCGTTCAAATGCTGGACTGGCCGGAAGACGTGTTCTAGCCTGAACACTCGAATTTTTATATTTGGCCGTGAGTTGCGACGATCAACGACGACCAAAAGTGGAACATCAACCTTAAATTATCTCGGAGCACCACAATGAGCGATGAACAGACTGTCGAGGCAGTGATCCACCGGTACGCTATCGACGTGAAAGCGTTTGATGCGTCCGGGAAGTCGTTCGCGTTTACCGTGCGAAACCGACGATGCTGGCAGTGCCAGCAGGTTCTTGATGAGATGGAAGTAGTTATTGGCGACGCTAAAGAGCACATGAAGGAAATCTCCTCATGCTGCTCGTTAAAGCCGGACTATCTTCTTCCGGGAACGCCGTTGACCGAGGCCGTGTTCCGCCTTCTGCTCGCGAAGGGCAACAAGCCGATGACCGCTGAAGAAATCCGGGAGGGCCTGGGAACGGCATGGTCCAGCGTTCTTTACATGAAAGACCTATCGGACGAACTGCTCATCAAGCTGGTCGAGAGCGAAAACGCGTACAGCATCGCCCCGATTCCCGTTAAGAAATAACGCAGAATCGCTCTAAAACCGGATATGGAATCCCGGTGGATCAGACAGAAGCGTGATTTCAGCGGCTGACCGCTCGACAGTTACAGCCTCGACTGTCGCCTCCGGGGGGCCGTTTTTAAGCTGGCTTAGTAGCTTATCGAGCGCGTCCTGATGGCCAAATGCGACCACCTCAATTGATCCGTTGGGGAGGTTACGTACGTGACCGTCTAATCCAAGTAGCGTTGCCACGGTGCGGACCCATGCTCGGAAGCCAACGCCCTGAACAGATCCTGAAACGCGCGCCGAAAACATTGGGTCGGTATCCGGATCTGTCATCTTCAGGTCTGAACGTATGCCCGGCCTGAGAGAACGCAGTCCAGATCAACCGGAAGAGCTTTTACTCGTCGTCTTCGACAGGCCGCCTGCGCCGTTCGACGCGTGCGGGCTCGGGCGGAGGCAAGGGGGCGGAACTCAAGGTCACAGATTCTTTGCGACCTCCAGTTTTTTTCTTCTTGGTTTCTCGTTTGCTCTTATCGCGTGATTTCGCCATGCGTCGGCCTTTCGATCAGAAAAGAGGCCGCGTTCTAATATCTTTTGGAGATGCACACGGCGCAGTTTGGACGGAGGGTTGAGTTTACCAGACCCGTGCTGCTCGCCTTCCAGCGAAAATCATAACGGTTAAGGATCGGCTCGAACCTTGGGTTTGTAGCGTGATTTCTTGGATTCTGCTTCGTACCACTTGAAAAACAGTATCGTCGCTGCACCCAAAAGGATGAAGCCGCCAGGCACCCACATGATCAGACCTCCGATATTTTGGTCCTCCTGTGCTTCTAGGCCCCAGTGCAATGGAGTGGTCTCGTAGTGTGAGTACGCAACGGTACCGACGAGCGTGAGCAACGCACCAAGCGCGGCGCTTGGCGTGAAAGCGAGCATCAGGTAAAGCAGGCGTTGTGGGTAAGACAAGAGTGTTCGCATCGGTGCCGGACCGACCACAGGCCACCAGAACATCACACCGACGGTCAAAAACATCAGGTGTTCAAAATAATGTAAGGGTTCGTTATGTATCGCCGCCTCGTAGATCGTCGGCAAGTGCCAGATGTAGATGGTCAGGATGTACACGATGATCGCCACTTTGGGGAATGTCAGCTTCCGCATGAGCCAGCCGGTCTTCCCTCGCCGTGATACGGACTCGGCAACTGTATGACGAACACCTACCGGAAGGGACCATAAGTAAGCGGCCACAGGGCTCGCGGCCAGTAACAGAGGAGCAGCCACAAGGGTCAGCAGTAGGTGCTGCATCATATGGAGGAAGAACAGGTCTTCCGCAAGTGCGTCCGGTGGGCCAACAAGCGAGAAGGTCAGTGCGGCGAACCCCAGCAAAGTCATCGTGATCCGCCACCCGGATATAGGCGCAGCGTCGGCTCCCGCGGCGCGTGAGTTCAGTCGGTAGAGTCCGAACAGATATGCACCGAGTACAAAGGCAAGCACCACGGTGACGGGGGACAACAACATCCACTCGCCCCAGAACGCGTAAAACGAGTCGAGTGGCTCACGGCTCTCAGAGCTGATGTGGAGTAGGGGCACGGACAAAACATTCCTGAGTTTCGAGACCGAAGTTCACATGAATATAAGGACGAACGATCTGATCAATCGTGGTCCTGTTTGTTCGTGCGGGTGATTGACTTGGGGATGGAGGGTTTACGGAGCGACCATCGGGGCCGGAGTTAACTGGCCCTGCACGCTGAGCATTATTACGAACACGAGGATCGCGATGATGAACCCGGATGTAAAGACCAGTGTTAACAGGCTTTTATCAAACCTCAAGTGCATGAAGAACGCGACCACGATGATGAACTTGAGAAGCGCCAGAAGCAGCATGACGGTCACGAAGAAGGCGCCAAAGAAGGCGTCGATCGTGAAGAAATACACTTCGAGGAGTGTTAGGACAGCCAGCCACACACCAACGATGGTGTAGAAAAACGGCGTGGCGACCTTACCTCCGTATGTCGCGCGATCCAGCCAGCGCCAGACCGGTGGACCTGCGTCTCCGAACGGTCCCTCATTCGGGGGATCCGGAAAAGAGGAATCCACCTTAGGCAGAAGGAAGTAGCTGCCACCGTCTTCATAAAACAGCTTGCGCCAAGCTCTTGAGATCGGGTTTGCCATAACTAGTGTCTGCTATCCCCCGATGATCGTCGCGGCGTGTTCGATCGTCTCAATACCTTCACCGTCACTGAAACCGATCAGGTAAATAACGGTAAAGATGATGATCCACACGATGTCAACAAAGTGCCAGTAGAGCCCGGCCATTTCGAGGTCTTCGACGGAGCGGCTCGTCAATGCTCCCTTGAAGTGGGCGAAAGCCGTGCCAAGGAGCCACAGGACGCCAATGGCGACGTGCAAACCGTGGAATCCAGTGAGGATGAAGAATGTGGTACCAAACAGGTTGGATCGGATCGTCAGGCCTTCGCTTATGAAGGTTGCGAACTCGAACACCTGAAAGCCCAGGAAGATTGCGCCGAGTACGGCGACCGCAAGAATCCAGAACCGAGTTAGCCCCAGTTGGTCTTTTTGTGCGTAGTTAAGGGCGAGCACCATCGCCAGACTGCTCATCAGCAAGACGAACGTACTGACCGAGGTTAAAGGGATGTCTAGAATCTCGTTCGGGTAGGGCCCGACGATGCTCTCATTCCTGTAAACCAGGTAGGTGGCGATGAATGATCCGAAGAACAGGCAATCAGACGCCAGAAACACCCACATAAGCAACTTACGATTGCTTATGCCGGTATTCGTATCAGCGATGTGACCGTGCTGTTCTTGTACTGTGGCGGCTTGCGCCAATTTCGTTTCCCTTAATCCTTATGTACGTTTAATCGTCTACGGCTGAATGGGGCCTTCTAGTGTCCGCCTTCTTCCGTAACCGGCTCGAATATCCAACCCAAGAGACCCCACATACCGACCACGATACCTACCAAGCTCAACCATGGGAGCTGGAGGTCTGTACTTGGAATGTCGGCCCGGATATCCATAAAGCCAACGACCCCGATGGACATTCCGATTGCCACCACAAACGGGTAGTAGGACATGCTTGGCAGATGGATGCTTCCGCCTCCGTGAGCGTCGTCCTCTACCGGTGCTGGGGAGTCAGCCTGCTCTCCGCGTTCATCGTGGAGCAGTTCCGGATGCTTGGTGTACCAGAAGTCGTCAACCGATTTCACCTGCGGGATGCGGGCGAAGTTGTAGGCCGGTGGCGGGGACGGGATGGACCACTCCAGGGTTCGGCCGTCCCAAGGGTCATCCTCGGCTTTTTGTTTGCTGGATATAGTCCTAATGACGTTAATGATAAATATCAACACACCGACGGCAATGAGGAGCGCACCAACAGTTGCGATCGCGTTGCTCGTCTCCCAGCCCATACCTTCGGCGTAGGTGGAGACTCGCCGGGGCATGCCGTTCAGTCCAAGCCAGTGCATCGGACCAAACGTCAGATTGAACCCGATAAGCATGGTCCAGAAATGCCATTTACCGATCGTCTCGCCAAGCCGTTTCCCGGTCATTTTTGGCCACCAGTAGTAGCCACCAGCAAACAGACCCAGGATCGAACCGCCAAATAGGACGTAATGGAAGTGGGCGACGATGTAGTAAGTATCTTGTTGTTGCGCGTCGGTTGGCGGTGATGCATGCGTCACGCCGCTCAATCCGCCAATGACGAACATTGCGATGAAACCGAGTGAAAACAGCATCGATGTGTTGAGATGGAGCTTGCCGCCCCACACCGTGCCCATCCAGTTAAAGATTTTTACCCCTGTAGGCACCGCAATTAACATTGTCGAGATAGTGAATGCAGAGTTTGCGGCCGGACCAAGGCCCACCGTGAACATGTGATGGCTCCATACGAACCAGCCCATGAATCCGATCACAGCGCCCGCCAGGACGATCGCCGGATACCCGAATAACGGTTTTTTGGAGAAGACGGGCAGCGTCTCAGACACAATTCCCATCGCCGGCAGGATCAGGATGTACACCTCGGGGTGGCCGAACAGCCAGAAAAGGTGCTGCCACAAGACCGGGTCCCCACCGGCCACCGGGTTGAAGAAGTTTGTGCCTAGGACCCTGTCGAGGCCCAGCTGGATCAGGGCAACAGCGATGACAGGCATCGCAAGCGCCATTAATACGTTGGTCACAAGGGCCATCCAAACAAATACGGGCATCTTCATCAGGCCCATACCGGGCGCCCGCATGTTCAGGATGGTGACTACAAAGTTAAAGGAAGCGGCTAGTGAGGCGACACCAAGAATTGTGAGGCCTAGGGCCCAGAACGTCACTCCATCACCAGGGCTGTACGTGTTTCCGGTGAGGTTCGCATAACCAAACCAGCCGGCGTCTGGTGCGCCGCCGAAAATGAAGCTCAAGTTCAGGAAGATCGACCCGAAGAGGAATGCCCAGTAGCTAAAGCCGTTCAGACGTGGGAATGCAACGTCACGAGCGCCGATCATCAACGGGATCATCCAGTTGAAGAATGCAGCGGACATCGGCATCACGACCATAAACACCATGGTCGTGCCATGCATCGTGAAAAGCTGGTTGTAAATCTCAGGAGAGACGAGGTCATTCTCGGCGGTATTTAACTGACCCCGAATAATGAGAGCTTCGATACCACCGATCAGGAAGTAC
>Ga0209035_10001244_pt1 | contig 10407 bp, 7 predicted proteins | sample MarorgKNORR_S2LV_6_FD_188220 | JGI IMG/M metagenome (GOLD analysis project Ga0209035, IMG submission 188220) | Marine microbial communities from the Southern Atlantic Ocean, analyzing organic carbon cycling - AAIW_A/KNORR_S2/LV (SPAdes) (version 2) | ecosystem: Environmental > Aquatic > Marine >...
CAGAAGATAAACCACGGTATTTAATGGGTGTTGGAACACCAATTAACATTTTAGAAAACATTGCTTTAGGAATTGATATGTTTGATTGCGTGATGCCAACCAGAAATGCTAGAAACGGAATGTTATTTACGGCACACGGAACCATCAATATCAAAAATAAAAAATGGGAGAATGATTTTTCTGCCATTGATGACATGGGAATTACCTTTGTAGATACCTTATATTCTAAAGCGTATTTGCGTCATTTGTTTGCTGCAAAAGAATTGTTAGGAAAACAAATTGCTTCCATTCACAACTTAGGATTTTATTTATGGTTGACTAGAGAGGCAAGAAAGCATATCTTAGCAGGAGATTTTACCGTATGGAAAGACAAAATGGTGCATCAAATGAACAAAAGATTGTAGTTTGAAAATTTTAGACAAATACATTTTAAAAAAGTATCTCATTACTTTTATTTTTACCTTATTGATATTGATTCCAATTGCGGTATCAATAGATATTGCAGAAAAGGTTGATAAATTTTTAAGAGCAGAAAATTTAACCTTATTTGAAGTAGTAAATGATTACTACAAAAACTTTATTATTTATTATGCAAATACATTTATGCCATTGGCATTATTTGTTGCCGTTATTTTCTTTACTTCTAAGCTTTCTAACAATACAGAATTGGTTGCTTTTACCAACGCCAAAATTTCATTTACACGATTCTTATACCCCTATTTTATTGGAGCAACTTTGGTAACTGTACTGGCATTAGGAATGAATCACTTTGTAGTTCCTAATAGTAGTAAAATTCGAAAAAAGTTTGAAAACACGTATGTCAAACCGCCAAAATATGGAGAAAATATTGTCAAAGAATTTAGCCTTCAGCTGAGTGATGATAATTATATGTTTGTCCGTTATTTTGATTTAAAAAGAAACATAGGTTATGATTTTTCTACAGAAGTATATGATGGTCTAGATTTGGCATATAGATTGACAGCAAAGACCATTACTTGGAAAGAAAAAGAAGGTTCTTTTAGATTGTCAAATTATAAAATCAGAAAAGTGTTTCAAAATCGCGATAGCCTTTTTTCTGGTATTGTATTAGATACTGTTTTTTCTTTTACACCGAATGATTTTATATATAAATCTGCGCTTGCGCAAGAAATGCCTTCTGATGAATTGTTGAAATTTATCAACATCTCACAAAAAAGAGGCGTGAAAAATTTAAACACATATTTGGTAGAATTTCATAAAAGAACCAGCTTGCCAGTGGCTTCTTATTTTTTAACAATTATTGCGGTTGCGTTGGCTTTTAAAAAGCGAAGAGGTGGTATAGGAGTCAATTTAGCAGTCGGTTTTAGTTTGATGTTTATATACATCTTCTTTTTAAAAGTTTCTGAAGTTTTAGGAGCTGTTGCAGGTGCAAACTCTTTGCTGACTGTTTGGGTGCCTAACATTGTTTTCGGTTCGTTGGCATTGTATCTATATTACAATGCAAGAAAGTAAGGTTCTTGTAGTCTATTAAATGGATTGATCAAAAATAGAAGTGTAAAAGAAAGAGATTAACGTCCAATTATCTGTTTAAAAAAAGAGGTAGTTTTTACAGCACGGTACAAATTTTATAGTAAATTTGTAGGATGAAAACGTCAATCAGTTTAAAATGATTGTATACAAACAAATCAACTAGAATATGGAATATTTAGATTTTGAACAACCAATAAAAGAGCTTGAAGATCAGCTTATAAAATGCAAAGCTATTGGAGAAGAAAGTGGTGTTGATGTAACGGAAACGTGTAAGAAAATTGAAAGAAAATTAGTAACAGCAAAAAAAGAAATTTATAAAAACTTAAGCGCATGGCAACGTGTGCAACTATCTAGACACCCTAATAGACCTTATACATTAGATTATATTAGAGCAATTACTGACGATACTTTTATGGAGTTGCATGGTGATAGAAATGTAAAGGATGACAAAGCCATGATTGGTGGTTTGGGTAAAATAGGAGATCAATCTTTTATGTTTATTGGCCAGCAAAAAGGATACAATACAAAAACACGTCAATACCGAAATTTTGGGATGGCAAATCCAGAAGGATACCGGAAAGCATTGCGTTTGATGAAAATGGCAGAAAAATTCGGAATTCCTGTTGTAACGTTGATCGACACTCCAGGTGCATATCCAGGAATGGAAGCTGAAGAACGTGGGCAGGGTGAAGCGATTGCTAGAAATATTTTAGAAATGACCCGCCTACAAACACCAATTATCACCGTTATTATTGGAGAAGGCGCTTCAGGTGGAGCATTGGGAATTGGTGTAGGAGACCGAGTGCTGATGTTAGAAAATTCATGGTATTCGGTAATTTCTCCTGAAAATTGTTCTTCCATTTTATGGAGAAGTTGGGAACATAAAGAAAAAGCAGCAGAAGCGTTAAAGTTAACAGCAAAGGATGGAATCAAATTGAAAATAGTAGATGCTATTATAAAAGAACCATTAGGAGGCGCACATTCTGATAGAGAAACGACCTTTAAAGAAGTTGAAAAAACAATTATAGAAGTATATGCTGAATTGAAAGAATTGAGCGCTAAAGAACTGGTAACACAACGTATGGATAAATATTCAGAAATGGGAGTTTATAAGGAGTAACGTTGTAGTTTACAAAATAAAAAAGGCAGCTCTGAGTATTCAAAGCTGCCTTTTTATTTCTAAAAGTTAATGAATTAAATTCCTAATTCATTAAAAAGAGTGACCAGCCTTGCGTCTGAAGGCCTTAGAGTATTTGCATCTACGATCGTCCCCTTAGGATCAATTAATATAAAACGTGGAATGCTAGAGATTTGATATTCTTGTATAAATTTAAGGTTTTGCCCTGCATAGAGTTGTACACCTGTTAAGCTTTTAGAAGCAACCATTTTTCTCCATTTAGCTTCTGCTTGTTTCCATGATCCTGAGGTTCTTTTGTTGTCAATAGAGATACTTAAAAACTCAATATTTTTTCCGTGATATTGCTTCTCTAAATTTTTCAAAGCAGGAATCTCTCTAAGACAAGGCTTGCACCAAGTTGCCCAAACATCGATATATACATATTTTCCTTTAAAAGAATCTAAAGAAGATGTGCCTCCTTTATAATTTGTATAGTTGTTGAATTTTGGAGAAGGATTTCCTTTAGAAATCTTGTTTTTTGTGCTAGCAGTTTCGTTACTTTTAGCATGCTGGGCTTCATAATTTTTTTCTAAAAAATTAAAGAACCCTTGGTTTTGTTGATTGCTTATTTTTACCACAATGCTATCAACATCTTTGAAAAGAGATTTGATGCTGTCAAAACTGTATTTGATGCCTTTTAGTTTGCTTTCGAAATCTATTGTATTTAAAGCAAATAAATCTCTAGGATCTCCTATCGATCTTCCAAAAAGATATTGTGTTATAAAATAGTTGTTAGATGAAGCTCCGTAACCAGTATAATTAGCGTTTTCTAAAAAACTGTTAGTATCTGTTATAAGATGTATGTTAAATCCCTTTTTTAAGTAAAGAAAACCTTTGTTTACATTGTTTGTACGCAATGTATAGAAGTCGTTCATACTAATTTTTAACGTGTCATTAAAAGAACCGTCATTATTAATGGGGATGTTTTTATGAAAGGCCCTATTGCTAATTGTTAAAACAGTGTCTGTTGTGTTTTCTATTTTTCCAGAGAACGTAACATAGGTGTTGCGTGCTTTTTTACAAGATTGTAAACTTGCTATAACAAGCACTAAAATAAATAATTTTTTCATTGATATTGATTTTTGTGTAGCTGCAAATATAAACGAATTCCTAAGGGATTCGTAAAATTCACGAAAGAATAGCAAACAAAAAACCCGAGTAGCAACTCGGGTTTTTTTATTCTTCTTGTTTCTCAGGAGTTTTCTTGGCTTTTTTTATTTTGATGGTTAGCTCGTTTTTCTTTTTGTCTAAATTCATCATAATCGTATCTCCTTCTTCTAGTTTAGAACTTACGATTTCTTCTGCCAGCGCGTCTTCAATATACTTTTGAATGGCGCGTTTTAAAGGTCTCGCTCCGTATTTTTTATCAAATCCTTTATCGGCAATATAGTCTTTCGATTTTTCGCTTAGTTTTAACGTGTATCCTAGATCAGAAATTCGAGACAGTAATTTATCCAATTCAATATCTATAATTAAATGAATGTCTTCTCTGTCTAATGCGTTAAACACAATAATGTCATCAATTCTATTTAGAAATTCTGGAGCAAATGATTTTTTCAAGGCGTTTTCAATAATTCCTTTTGCATGCTCATCAGCTTGCGCAGTTTTAGAAGCTGTTCCAAAACCAACCCCAACCCCAAAGTCTTTTAATTGACGTGCGCCAATATTAGAAGTCATGATAATAATGGTGTTTCTAAAATCGATTTTTCTTCCAAGGCTGTCTGTAATAAAACCATCATCAAGAATTTGTAATAGCATATTGAACACATCTGGATGTGCTTTTTCTATTTCATCTAGTAAGATAACAGAATACGGTTTTCGCCTTACTTTTTCGGTAAGTTGTCCTCCTTCTTCATAGCCAACATAACCAGGAGGCGCTCCAATTAATCTGGAGATGGCGAATTTTTCCATATATTCACTCATATCAATCCGAATCAAAGAATCTTCTGAGTCAAATAATTCTTTTGCTAAGACTTTTGCTAATTGAGTTTTTCCGACTCCAGTTTGACCTAAAAAGATAAATGACCCAATAGGCTTGTTAGGATCTTTTAATCCAACACGGTTACGCTGAATTGCTTTTACAACCTTGGTTACTGCTTCGTTTTGACCAATTACTTTTCCTTTGATCAAATTTGGCAATTCGCTCAATCGGTTGATTTCTGCTTCAGCAACTCTATTTACAGGAATGCCTGTCATCATAGAAACTACTTCTGCAACATTGTCTTCAGTTACGACTTCTCGATTTAGTTTAGATTCTTCTTCCCATTGCTTTTGTGCTGATTCTAACGCTGATTCTAACGTTTTTTCATCATCACGAAGTTTGGCTGCTTCTTCATATTTTTGACCGCGAACCGCTTTTGTTTTACGATCGCGAATGCTTTCCAATTCGGTTTCTAAAGCTAAGACTTGTTGTGGGACCACAATATTTGTGATGTGAATTCGAGATCCGGCTTCATCCAACGCGTCAATTGCTTTGTCTGGAAGGTAACGGTCTGTCATATATCTATTGGTTAATTTCACACAAGCTTCAATCGCGTCATCAGTATAATCTACGTGATGGTGCTCTTCATATTTATCTTTGATATTGTACAAAATTTGAATGGTTTCTTCAACAGATGTAGGTTCTATAATTACCTTTTGGAAACGACGCTCTAAAGCACCGTCTTTTTCGATATTGGTTCTAAACTCATCCAACGTTGTGGCGCCAATACATTGAATTTCGCCACGAGCTAACGCAGGTTTTAACATGTTTGAGGCGTCTAAAGAACCTGTTGCTCCTCCAGCACCTACAATGGTATGAATTTCGTCAATAAACAAAATAATGTCTTCGTTTTTTTCTAGTTCATTCATCAAGGCTTTCATGCGCTCTTCAAACTGTCCACGGTATTTTGTACCAGCCACCAAGCTTGCCAAATCTAGAGAAACAATGCGTTTGTTAAATAAAATTCTCGAAACTTTCTTTTCTATAATTCGCAAGGCCAATCCTTCTGCAATAGCAGATTTACCAACACCTGGCTCTCCGATCAACATCGGATTGTTCTTTTTTCTACGACTTAAGATTTGAGAAACACGTTCAATTTCTTTTTGCCTGCCGATAACAGGGTCTAATTTATTAGCTTCTGCCAAAGCTGTTAAGTCTCTACCAAAATTATCTAAAACAGGTGTTTTTGATTTTTTAGCCACTTTTCCTTTGGCAGGTTGCTGGCCAAATGGGTTTGCTTTTTCTTCGCTAAAATCATCCTCCGAAGGTGTTTCTGCAATTGGATCTGTAGAAATTTCAGGGACATCAGTGTGCAACTGTTTGTACAGTGTTTTTACTTGATCATAATCAATATATAGCTTGTTCAACAATTTGGTTGTTGGGTCGTTTTCATTTCTTAAAATACACAGCAATAAATGCGCAGTATCTATTGCTTCACTTTGATATAGTTTGGCCTCTAAAAAGGTTGTTTTCAATGCTTTTTCTGCTTGTCGTGTGAGGTGCAAGCTCTTCTTCTTATCTTCAGTAACTAAACTAGGGTTTACCGGGTTTAATTTTTCAATTTTTTTACGCATCAATTCCAAGTCAACATCAAAAGCGGTTAAAATTTCAACAGCTTTCCCATCTTCTTTTTTTATCAACCCTAACAACAAGTGTTCGGTACCAATAAAATCATGCCCTAATCGAAAGGCTTCTTCCTTGCTAAATGTAATTACATCTCTAACTTTGGGTGAAAAATTATCGTCCATATCTATATTGTATCTAGTTGTAAATTTAGTAGATTTTTTATGAAAAAATCGCAAAAAAAGCACCAGTTTCTAATTTTCATCAAATTACTGGTGAAAAAAGTCTTAGAATCGATTGAAAATCAGCGTACTAATGGGGGTTAAAAGGTGTAGAAAAATGTTGATAACTCTAAGGAATCAGATCTAGATATTCTTTGGCAAAAAAAGGGAATTATTGTACCTTGCTCCTTTCAATAAAAAAGTAAAAACTAATACATAGATATATATGACAGACGGAGAAAAATTGATCCCGATTAATATTGAGGATCAGATGAAATCTGCGTACATTGATTATTCAATGTCAGTTATTGTTTCAAGAGCGTTACCAGATGTTAGAGATGGTTTAAAACCAGTACATAGAAGGGTGCTTTTTGGAATGCATGAACTAGGAATTAAAGCAACAGGGTCTTATAAAAAGTCTGCAAGAATTGTTGGAGAAGTTTTAGGAAAGTACCATCCACATGGAGACACATCTGTGTACGATTCTATGGTGCGTATGGCGCAAAACTGGAGTGTTCGATACATGATGGTAGACGGACAAGGGAATTTTGGCTCTGTTGATGGTGATAGTCCAGCAGCAATGCGTTATACAGAGGTAAGAATGCAGAAAATCTCTGAAGACATGTTGTCTGATATTGATAAAGATACTGTTGATCATCGCTTGAATTTTGACGATACGTTGCAAGAGCCAACAGTATTGCCAACTAGAATTCCTAATTTACTAGTAAATGGAGTTTCTGGTATTGCAGTTGGGATGGCGACAAACATGGCGCCACATAACTTAACTGAGGTAGTAAATGGGACACTTGCTTATATCGAAAACAGAGATATTGAGATCGATGAATTGATGGAACACATCAAGGCTCCAGATTTTCCAACAGGAGGGATTATTTATGGCTATGAAGGTGTAAAAGAAGCTTTTCATACAGGTCGTGGTCGTATTATGATGCGCGCCAAAGCAGTTATAGAGGAAGTAAAAGGGCGTGAGTGTATTATTGTTACTGAAATCCCATATCAGGTGAACAAAGCAGACATGATCAAAAAAACTGCTGATTTGGTAAATGATAAAAAATTAGAAGGAATCTCAAATATTAGAGATGAGTCTGATAGAAACGGAATGCGTATCGTATATATCTTAAAGCGCGATGCAATTCCAAATATTGTGCTAAATAAACTATTCAAATACACTGCTTTACAAACTTCATTTAGTGTAAATAATATTGCGCTTGTTAAGGGAAGACCTGAACAATTAAATTTAAAACAACTTATTCATTATTTTGTTGAGCACAGACATGAAGTTGTTGTAAGAAGAACAAAGTTCGAACTAAAGAAAGCGGAATCTAGAGCTCATATTTTAGAAGGATTAATTATTGCTTCAGATAATATTGATGAAGTAATTAAATTGATAAGAGGCTCTAAAAATGGAGACGAAGCCCGTGAAAAGTTAATTGAGCGCTTTGACTTGTCTGAAATACAGTCAAAGGCAATTGTAGAAATGCGTTTGCGTCAATTAACAGGATTGGAGCAAGATAAATTACGTGCTGAGTATGACGAAATCGTAAAAATAATTGCTGATCTAAAAGATATTTTAGAAAATGAACCAAGACGTTATCAAATCATAACAGACGAATTAATTGTTGTTAGAGATAGACATGGTGACGAGCGTCGTTCTGAGATTGATTATGCCGGTGGAGACATGCGTATTGAAGACATGATTCCAGACCATAAAGTAGTGGTGACAGTATCAAATGCTGGGTATTTAAAACGTACAAATTTAGAAGAATATAAAGTTCAGAATAGAGGAGGACGTGGGCAAAAAGGAGTTGCTACAAGAAATGAAGACTTCCTAGAGCATTTGTTTATCGGTACAAATCACCAATATATGCTATTCTTTACTCAAAAAGGAAAAGTATTTTGGATGCGTGTTTACGAAATCCCAGAAGGTGGTAAAAACACCAAAGGAAGAGCTATTCAGAACTTGATCAATATTGAGCAAGATGATAAAGTAAAAGCATTTTTGGTAACGCAAGACCTGAAAGATGAGGCGTATGTGAATAGTCATTATGTAATCATGGCAACCAAAAAAGGTCAAGTTAAAAAGACTTCGCTTGAGCAATATTCTCGACCAAGAACAAATGGAATAAACGCCATCACAATTAGAGAAGACGATGAATTGTTAGAAGCAAAATTAACCACCGGAGATAGCCAAGTAATGTTGGCGCTAAAATCAGGAAAAACCATACGTTTTGAAGAAGAGAAAACAAGACCAATGGGAAGGACTGCTTCTGGTGTTCGTGGAATTAGATTACAGCATGACCAAGACGAAGTAATAGGAATGATTGCTGTTAATGACGAAGAAAGTAATGTCTTAGTAGTTTCTGAAAAAGGATATGGAAAACGTTCTAAATTAGAAGATTATCGAATTACAAACCGTGGAGGAAAAGGAGTGAAAACCTTAAATATTTCAGAGAAAACAGGAGATTTAGTGGCAATTAAAAACGTAACAGATGATGATGATTTAATGATCATTAATAAATCTGGAATTACCATTAGAATGGCGGTTGCAGATTTACGTGTTATGGGTAGAGCTACTCAAGGGGTTAAATTAATTAACATTAAAGAATCTGATAGTATTGCAGCTGTAGCGAAAGTTCAGCATGAAGAAGCATCAGAAGCATCAGAAGAACTAGAAGACGGTGTTGAAAATAAAACGACTGCTGAAGGCGAAAATAATTCAACAGAAAATCAAGAAGAATAAATAAGAACATCAAATTTTTAATATTATGAAAAAACAAGTATTAGCGCTTTTTTTAGGACTTATGACGGTGGTGTCTTTTGCGCAAAAAAAGGAATTAAAAACAGCTGAAAAAGCACTAAAAAAACAAGATTATGCTGCAGCTTCAATAGCTATTGATGCTGCAAAAGCTTTAAATGCAGATACAAACAGTAAACTAAGTACAAAATTTTACTTTTTAAAAGGGCAAACTTTTGTTGGAAAAAAAGAGTACAAAGTAGCTGCCAAAGCATTTAAAAAATTATTAAATCTTGAAAAATCGGAAAATAAATTCAAGTATACAAAGAAAGCGGGAGCTGAATTGAATAAATTGATTTCAGAGGTTTCAAATAGAGCCATTGATTTGTATGGTAAAAAAGACTATAAAGGCGCTACCAAAGATTTTTATTTGACATATGTGCTAAGCCCGGCAGACACTTCGTTTTTATACAATGCTGCAATAAGTGCTTCTATAGCTAAAGATTTAGAGGCTTCTTTAAAGCATTACCAGGAATTGATACGTGTTGGATATGAAGGTTCTGTAATTAGTTATGTTGCAACGTCTGTAGAGACTGGTGAAGAAGTTGTTTTTGGAAATAAAGTGATGCGTGATTTTGCGATAAAAGCAAAGTCGCATAACAATCCTACAATAAAAAAATCTAAATCTAAAAAAGCTATTATCATTAAAGAAATGGCAACTATTTTAGCTGAGCAAGGAAAGGTAGAAGAGGCTGTTGTTGCTATTAAAAAAGCAAGAGAGGAAGATCCTGTTAATTTAAACTTGTTATTAATGGAGGCTGATTTCTATATCAAGTTGGATAACATGGACGCCTTCGGAAAATTGATGAAAGAAGCGGTTGTAAAAGACCCGTCAAACCCTAATTTATATTTTAATTTGGGAGTTGTAACATACAATCAAAAAAGAACGGAAGAAGCAAAAGAATACTATTTAAAAGCCATCGAGCTAAAGTCTGATTATGTGGACGCTTATATGAACTTGGCAATTCTAATTTTAGATAAAGATGAAGCCATTATTGAAGAAATGAATAACAATTTATCGAATTTTAAAAAATACGATGAATTGGAATTACAACAAAAGGATGTTTATAAAGAAGCATTGCCATATCTAGAAAAAGCTTACTCTTTAAAGAAAAGTCTTGATACCGTACGACACTTTTAAATA